>FUFK010054355.1_pt1 | contig 27860 bp, 31 predicted proteins | sample 1021851 | NCBI WGS metagenome assembly FUFK01 (sample SAMEA51879418, study PRJEB19060) | metagenome
GTCGTGGTGGCGGCGGTTATGGCGGCGGCGGTGGTGGCTACGGCGGTGGCGGCTATCGCGGTGGTGGCGGCGGCTACGGCGGTGGTGGTGGCGGCTACGGCGGTGGTGGTGGTGATCGTCCCTCCGGTGCACGGGGCTGGGAAGACCGCAGCTATGGCGCCCGCGATAACGCTGGGGAGGGCAATGCCTACGACGAAGGGCGCAGCCGTCGTCGCCGTGGATCGTCCAGTGGCGGTGGCGATGACTATTCCGGTTACGGCGGAGCTGAGGGCTGACCTCAGCCGTTGATCAGAGNCCTGCGTCCTTGAGCTGCTGCCCGGCATTGAGCAGCACATCCAGATCGGCCCCGGGGCGCTGGGCTTTCTCCCCCAGCTCCCGGCGCCAGTGCCGTGCACCCCGGACGCCTTCCACCAGTTGCACCAGGTGACGGCAGAGGTCCCAGATTCGTCCTCCTCGCTCCAGATGAGCGGCCGCATGGGGAAGCAGTCCGTTCACAACGTCTGACGCCAGGATCTGGCGTGATTCCTCCCCGAAAATGAGGGCATCGACGCTGGTCCAGCGCAGGGGATGGCTGTAGGCCGCTCGGCCCACCATGGCGCCATCGCACCCTTCCAGTGCCTGAAGGCAGTCTTCAGGGGATTCCAGCCCCCCGTTGAGTTCAATCACCAGGTCGGGGCGGCGTTGCTTCAGCGCCACCACGCGCTCATGCTGCAGCGGAGGAATCGTCCGGTTCTGCTTGGGATCGAGGCCCTCCAGCCAGGCCTTACGGGCATGAACAGCGAAGCGGCTGGCCCCCGCCAGCGCCACCCGATCCACGAAGTTCGTCAGCAGCGCATCGCTGTCGAGATCGTCAATGCCGATCCGATGCTTCACGGTCACGGGGAGTCCCCCTGCGTCCACCATGGCTTCCACGCAGCGGGCGACCAGATCCGGTTCCGCCATCAGGCANGCTCCGAAATTTCCNGCCTGCACCTTCTGGCTGGGGCAACCCACATTGAGGTTGATCTCGTCGTAGCCCCAGTCCTGCGCCAGTCGTGCCGCTTCGGCCAGCAGGGCTGGGTCGTCCCCCCCCACCTGCAGGGCGATCGGATGCTCCACAGGATCGAAGTCCAGCAGCTTGTTGCGTCGCTTGCTGTGGTGCAGCGCCTGGGCCACCACCATTTCGCTGTAGAGCAGGGCCCTGCGGCTGATCTGCCGCATCAGCACCCGGAAGTGGCGGTCGGTGCAATCCAGCATCGGGGCCACACTGAAGCGGTAGGCAGCGGTGGATCCGGAGGCAGTCATCAATCCATTAGAACCGCCCGAGATTCCCGCTTCAGCACCGATGAGCTTGAGTGCCGCCGTTCTGTCCCGTCGATCGCTGCTGTTGGCGGCAATGGCAGGGGTGTTTGGCAGTCTCTGGAGACCTCAGCCTGTGCTGGCGGCATCCAAAGCTGGCGATCCCTCGTGGGATCTCAANGCCGACCAGTGGCGTGAGCGGTTGTCTCCCCAGGCCTATGACGTGTTGCGCAATGAGGGAACGGAACGCCCCTTCACCAGTCCGCTCAATGGGGAGAAGCGTTCCGGCACCTATCACTGCGCTGGTTGTGATGCAGCCTTGTTTTCGTCGGAGGCCAAATTCGACAGCGGCACCGGCTGGCCCAGCTTCTGGCAGCCCCTGGATGGAGCCATCGCCACGAAAGTAGATTTCAAATTGATCCTGCCGCGCACGGAATACCACTGCAGCCGTTGTGGTGGGCACCAGGGCCACGTGTTCAATGACGGACCGCGACCCACCGGCAAGCGCTACTGCAACAACGGTGTCGCCCTCCGCTTCCAGCCCGCTTGATCTGATTGTTGTTGGCGGTGGTCCTGCCGGCTACATGGCGGCGATCACTGCCGCTGAGCAGGGGGTTCGGCGGGTGCTGGTGCTGGAAGGCACCCCTGAGCCTCTCCAGAAGGTGCGCATCAGCGGTGGCGGTCGCTGCAATGTGACCCATGCCTGCTGGGACCCCCGTGAACTGGCGACCCATTACCCCCGTGGCAGTCGACCCCTGCGGGGCCCCTTCAGTCGCTTCGCCTGCGGCGATGCGATCGCCTGGTTTGACGAGCATGGGCTCACGCTGGTGGAGGAACCCGATGGACGGATGTTCCCGCAGCAGAACCGTTCCGAGGCTGTGATTCAGTGCCTGCAGAAGGCGGCAAGGGCGTCGGGTGTCCAGCTGCGCACGAAGGCNATGGTNCAGCAGGTGCGCGTTCACCCCGAGGGGGGGTTTGTGCTCGAGGGCCGCGGCCTCGAGCCTTTGCATGGGGGCTGCTTGATGCTGGCCACGGGGGGGCATCCCAGTGGCCGAAACCTGGCGGCAGCCCTCGGCCACCAGGTGGTGCCGCCGGTGCCATCGCTGTTCAGCCTTGCCCTGCAGGCACCGGCCCTGNCGGCCTGCAGTGGCATTGCCATCGACGATGTGGGCCTTGATCTCAAGCTGGGCGATCAGCGCTTCCGCCAGACCGGGCGGGTNCTGATCACCCACCGTGGTNTGAGTGGACCCGCCACGTTGCGCCTCTCAGCCTTTGCCGCCAGGGCCCTGCATCAGAACCGCTACAAGGGTGAGCTGAAGTTGGATTGGAGCGCAGGGTTGGGACGGTCGGGGCTGACCGAGCGGTTTCAGCAATGGCGACAGGAGCAGGCCCGGCGAACCCTTGCAGCCGCGAAGCCCTTCGACCATCTGCCTCGGCGGTTGTGGCAAGCCTTTTTGACCATGGCTGGGGTGGAGCCAGAGCGCCGTTGGGCGGATCTGCCGATCAAGGCGGAGCGTCGATTGGTGGAGCTGCTCTGTGCGCAGCGTGTGCCGATCCAGGGACGTGGACCCTTTGGGGAGGAGTTCGTCACCGCCGGCGGTGTCGCCTTGGGGGAGGTCAACCTGGCCACGATGGAGAGCCGCCGCTGTCCCGGTCTTTACCTGGCGGGTGAACTGCTGGATGTGGATGGGGTGACCGGCGGTTTCAACTTTCAGGCTTGCTGGAGCGGTGGTTGGCTGGCGGGCCAGGCCATCGCTGCAGTGCTCACTGGATCTGATCAAACACGGTGAACATCGGCAGGTACATCGCCAGAAGGATGGATCCCACGATTCCGCCCACCACCACAATCATCGCGGGCTCGAGCATCGAAGTGAGCGCCTTGACCATGGCGCCGACTTCGTCTTCGTAGAAGTCCGCCACCTTGCTGAGCATTTTGTCCATCTCACCGGTTTCCTCGCCGATGGCCAGCATGTTCAGAGCCATGTCGGGCAGCACCTTCTGACGGATCAGCGCATTGCTGAGGAGTACGCCTTCCTGAACCATGCCCCGCGAGGCAAGGATGGCATCGGAAATGATCGCGTTGCCGGCGGTTTCGCTCGAGATCTCCATCGACATCAGGATCGGCACACCGGCCCGCGTGAGCGAACTGAAGATCCGGCAGAACTGAGCTGTCGCCGTCATCAGGATCAGTTCGCCGAACAGTGGCAGCTTCAGCATCAGGCGGTCGATCGTTCGACGACCGTTGTGAGTAGCGTAGAACCGGCCGAACAGCCAGATGGAAAGCAGGATGGCTCCAGCTGCGTAGAGCGCCACAGGCGATCGCAGCAGTTCGCTTAAGTCGACGAGCAGTTGGGTGAAGGCCGGCAGCTCGGCGCCCAGATCTTCGAAGATCCCCGCGAAGATCGGGATCAGAAAGATGGTCATCCCCAGAAACACCAGGATGGCGATCACCAGCACGGCGATGGGATAGCCCAAGGCTCCCTTGATCTGGTTCTCAAGTTTGGCGTTGTCTTCAAGCAACTTGGCCAGTCGCTTCAGGGCCTCATCCAGTACTCCGCCAGCTTCCCCGGCTTCCACCATGGCGATGCTGAGCTGATCAAACACCTTCGGCCACTGACGCAGGGCTGTTGCCAGGGCAATGCCCTCATTGACATCGAGGCTCACTTTGGTGAGCGCACGTTTAAACATCGGCAGTTTCTGCTGCGTCGCCATCAGATCGAGGCTGCGCACGATCGGCACGCCGGCATCGACCAGGGCCGCCAGCTTGCTGGCGAANACGGCCTTCTCCTTGACGCCCGGCGCCTTCTCAAACAAGCGGTTGAGGTCGATCGATTTGAGCCCTGCCGCGTCGGCCCCATTAGCTTTGCCGTCCTGGGTGTTTCCGAGGCTGACGGGCCGCAGCTCTTCGGCACGAATGCCCCGACGCCGCAGCAGCTTTTTGGCTTCAGCCAGATTGGCTGCCTTGATCGTCACCGTTCGCGGTTGTCCGGTGGGACCGGCGTAGGAGGCAATGAAGGCGGCCATCGATGCCTTACTCCCACCCTTCAGATTTCACCGATCAAGCGCTGCAATTCGCCTGGTTTGCTNGCTTTGCCCATCGCTTCGGCGCGGGATACATCCCCATTGAGCACAAGGTTGGCCAAGGCTTTCTCCAGGGTCTGCATACCTTGTTCTCCCCCCGTCTGGATTTGGGAATAGAGCTGGGCTGTTTTCCCCTCGCGGATCAGGTTGGCGGTGGCAGGTGTGTTGATCAGGATCTCCTGGGCCATCACCCGACCGAACTGTCCTTCTGACGGGTTCTGACGCCGGCAAAGGGTCTGGGAGAACACAGCGACCAAACTGCCCGAGAGCTGCACACGGATCTGCGTCTGTTGTTCCGGTGGGAAGACGTCGACCATGCGGTCCACGGTCTGGGCGGCGGAGCTGGTATGCAAGGTTCCGAAGACGAGATGTCCGGTTTCGGCGGCACTCACCGCCAGTTGAATNGTCTCCAGATCCCGCATCTCACCCACCAGGATCACGTCCGGGTCCTCCCGCAGGGCGGCGCGCAAGGCGTTGGCGAAGCTGCGGGTGTCTTCGTTCAGCTGGCGTTGGTGCACCAGGCTTTTGTCGCTCTGGTACACGAATTCGATCGGGTCTTCGATCGTGAGGATGTGTTCGCTGCGGGTGTGATTGATGTGATCCAACAGAGCCGCCAGGGTTGTGGTCTTCCCTGAGCCTGTTGGACCCGTCACCAGCACCAGACCCCGGGGCCGCGCGCTGGTCTCCAGCACCACAGGAGGCAGGTTCAGCAGTTCAACGCTGGGAATCGTGCTGCCAAGGGCCCGCAGGCAGGCGGCATAGCTGCCTTTCTGTCGGTAGACGTTCACGCGGAAGCGNGCAACGNCCTTGAGGCCGTAGGCGCAGTCCAGTTCCCAGGTCTGCTCCAGCGTCTTGCGCTGGCTGTTGTTCAACATCGAGAAGATCAGCTTGTTGCAGTCCTCCTCGGCCAGGGGTCGGTCCGTCATCGGACGCAGTTCACCACTGAAGCGGCCGTAGGGCGGTTGACCGGTGGCCAGGTGCAGATCACTGCCACCGCCCTGCACCAGTTGTTCCATCAAGTGTTCGATCATCAGATCCATGACCGGCTCCTCAGTGGCGTGGTGTCAGGCAATAGGGACACTCGAGCCAACCTTCCTGCAGTCCGGCACCGCATCCTTCACAAGTCATTGTGCTGAGAGCGCGAGCTCTGCGCTCGGATTCCAGTCCCGAATCCGTCAGCACCATCCTTCCCACCTCTTCCAGAGTCGTCTCGCCCCGTCGCACCAATTCGAGGCTGTAGCCGAGCAGGGTCACCATTCCTGATTCCAGGGCCAGCTGGCGGATCACATCGGTGCTGGCGCCCTTGGAGATGGCGGTGGCCATCTCCTCCTGGATCCGCAGCACTTCATAAATGCCGACGCGGCCCTTGTAGCCGCTCCCCTGGCAATGGGGGCAGATCGGTTCGTTGGGGCTGTGATGGTGGGCCTTGAAGAAGGTGACATCCGCTTCCCGGCTTGCCATCAGGCCGAAACGGCCCAGCTCACGTTCATTCGGCCGGTAGGGCTCGCGGCAGTGAGGGCAGACCCTCCGCAGCAATCGTTGCGACACGATCCCGATCAAAGAAGCCGACACCATGAAGGGCTCCACGCCCATTTCGTCCAGGCGGGCAATGGTGCTGGGGGCATCGTTGGCGTGCAGGGTGCTGAGCACCAGGTGACCGGTCAGTGCGGCTTCGATTGCTGTTTTTGCGGTTTCGAGATCACGGGTTTCTCCCACCAGCAGAACGTCTGGGTCCTGGCGCATGAACGCCCTAAGTGCCGTGGCGAAATCGAAGCCCTTGTCTCGGTTCACCTGGCACTGGGTGATGCCTGGCAGGGTGTATTCGATTGGGTCCTCCACTGTGGAGATGTTGATGCCCGGATCGTTCCGCTCGGCGAGAAGTGAGTAGAGGGTGGTCGACTTGCCGGATCCCGTTGGTCCGGTGACCAGGATCATTCCGAAGGGTTTGGACCCCAGTTCTCGCACCAGGGCCAGTGCATCGGGATCGTCGATCAGTTTGTCCAGCCCCAGTTGGGTCGCTCCACTGTCCAGCAGGCGCAGACAGACCTTTTCACCGAAGCGACTGGGCAGGGTGTTGACGCGGAAATCGATCACCCGGTCGCGGTATTTGCGGCGAATGCGTCCGTCCTGNGCTTGTCGACGTTCAGCAATATCGAGATCCGCCAGGATCTTGAAGCGGGATGTCACCGCTGGAACCAGGCGACTGGGNAGCGGCTCCACGTATTGCTGGAGCACACCGTCCTGGCGGAACCGCAGACGCAAGCCCTTCTGCTGCGGCTCCACGTGGATGTCACTGGCCCCCACGGCCATGGCCTGCAGCAGGATTCGGTCCACCAGCGTCACGACGGGCGAGGCTTCCGCATCCTTGAGGCTGGCCTCAAGGTCAATGGCATCCCGAGCCAGTTGGGCGTCGTCGTCCTCGTCGCTCTCCAACACCCCATCGGAGTTGAAGTCGTGAAGAAAGGACCCAGCATTCACATCGAGCGTGCTTGCTGTCTCTGCTGGAGCAGGGTTGCGCGACTGTTCTGTGGCTGGGGGGTTTGGTTTCGTCGTTGGCTGTTCTGTTTCTGTGGCCAAGGCCCGCTGCAGATCCGCTTCGATGGCGGGGTGCAGGCGGATCGTGCGGTGTTGGTCCGGCAGCTGATCGATCAGGTGTTGCCATTCCTGGTCTCGCCACTGGCTGGGGATCGCGATGTCCAGGTGGTCAGCACCGATGGCGATCGGCATGGCCTGCAGTGCCCGCCATTGATCCGGGCTGACGTCCGGGAGGGCGTCGCTGAGCAGGTTGCGGCTTGCCAGCAGTTGCTCTGGGCCCGGAACCGGTTGCTGCAACAGCAATTCAAGGGCGAAACGCTGCCGTGCCGTGTCGCCGGCATCGGGGGTGGGCAGCGTCAGAGTCATGGATGGCGACCGAGGTGCGGGCTTCCGCAGCTTGTGGGAGGTNAGCGTTGCCCTTCAACATGTCTAGACAGCAATCCCTGAGCGGTCAGCATGAGCGGCGACGCCTCCACCCCAGAGCAGGACCAGACCGTTGAGTCCGGTGCTGTTCCAGCCACGCCGGAGTCCGCTCCTGATGCGCCCGAGGTGACGTCTGAACAGGCTCCTGCAGCGGTGGATCCGGCCGATCGGATGCAGCAGCTCGAGCAGGAGTTGAGCGCGTTGAAGCAGGAGCACGAGACGCTCAACAGCCAATACATGCGCATTGCGGCGGATTTCGACAACTTCCGCAAGCGCCAGAGCCGCGACCAGGACGACATGCGTCAGCAGCTGGTCTGCTCGACCCTCACGGAGATTCTCCCCGTCGTCGACAACTTCGAGCGGGCCCGTCAGCAGCTGAATCCTGAAGGGGAGGAAGCCCAGGCGCTGCACCGCAGTTACCAGGGTCTGTACAAGCAACTGGTGGAGGTGCTGAAGCAGCAGGGGGTGGCCCGGATGGAAGTGGTTGGCCAGGAGTTCGACCCCAACCTGCATGAGGCCGTGCTGCGGGAGGAAAGCAGCGAGTTTGCGGAGGACGTGGTNTGCGAGGAGCTCCAGCGCGGCTACCACCGCGATGGGCGTGTGCTGCGCCACGCCATGGTGAAGGTGTCGATGGGTCCCGGACCATCCGATCCGGCGTCAGCGCCTGCTGAGGCCGCAGCGGCACCGGATCAGACGGCGGAGGAGGCCTGATGGCCGACTTCTACGACCTGCTCGGCGTCAGCCGGGATGTGGATCCCGACAGCCTCAAGCGGGCTTATCGGCGCATGGCGCGTCAGTACCACCCCGACATCAACAAGGATCCGGGAGCTGAAGACCGTTTCAAGGAAATCGGCCGCGCCTACGAGGTGCTCAGTGATCCCCAGACCAGGGCCCGTTATGACCAGTTCGGCGAAGCCGGCCTTGGTGGTGCGGCCGGTGCCCCCGACATGGGGGACATGGGCGGATTTGCGGATCTGTTCGAGACGTTTTTCCAGGGCTTCGGTGGACCTGGGGGTGCTGGAGCTGGTCGGCCGCGGCGTCAGGGCCCTCAGCAGGGGGATGACCTGCGTTACGACCTGACGATTGATTTCGAGCAGGCGGTGTTCGGTCAGGAGCAGGAGATCAAGATCCCGCATCTGGAGACCTGCGACACCTGCGGCGGCAGCGGTGCCAAAGCGGGCAGTGGACCCACCACCTGCGGCACCTGTGGCGGCGCAGGGCAAGTGCGCCGTGCCACCCGAACTCCCTTCGGCAGTTTCACCCAGGTCGCCGAGTGCCCCAACTGTGGCGGTACGGGCCAGGTGATTTCGGATCCCTGCGGGTCCTGTGGTGGCCAGGGTGTCAAACAGGTGCGCAAGAAGCTGCGGATCAACATCCCTGCCGGGGTGGACACCGGAACACGGCTTCGTGTGACCGGTGAAGGCAACGCCGGACCCCGGGGAGGCCCGTCCGGTGACCTTTACGTGTTCCTCACCGTTCGCAATCACCCGCGCTTGCAGCGGGATGGCCTGAACATCTTCTCGGAGGTCAAGGTCAGCTACCTCCAGGCGATTCTTGGCGACACCATTGAGGTGGAAACCGTGGATGGCAGCAAGGAGCTGGACATCCCCGCCGGCACCCAGCCCGGCACGGTGCTCACCCTGCCGAACCTGGGCATTCCCAAGCTCGGGAATCCAGTGGCACGGGGCGATCAGCGCGTGACGGTCACCGTGGATCTGCCGAAGCGGATCAGTGATGTGGAGCGGGAGCTCCTCGAGCAGTTGGCGGGTCACCATTCCGCCCGCGGCAAGCAACACCACCACCACAACAGTGGTCTGTTCGCTCGCTTGTTCGGTCAGAAGGGATGAGCAGGCGTTCCCTGGATCTGCGGGGAACGCCCTGTCCGGTGAATTTCATTCGCTGCAAGCTCACCCTCGAGCAGATGAGCAGCGGTGACTGTCTTGAGGTCTGTCTCGATCGGGGTGAGCCTGAGGCCATGGTTCTTCCAGGTCTGAGGGATGCAGGCCATCGTGTGGAGTGCATTGATCAAACGCCGGATGCCATCACCATCGAGGTGATCTGCGGTGGCTGACACCGGCCGTTCGGTGGCATCCGGGATGGTGGTGGCGCTCCAGGCCAACTACCTGGAGGTGGAGCTGGATGTCGCACCCGATGGATGCCCAGGGCGGCTGCTCTGCACCCGTCGCACCCGGCTCAGCCATCGGGGTGAAGCCGTTTATGTGGGCGATCGGGTTCGCGTCGAGGCGATTGATCCAGGCCAGGGGCGTGCCGTGGTGGCCGAGGTCGAGCCACGCCACAGTTTTCTCACACGCCCACCGGTGGCCAACGTCTCCTTGGTGGCTGTGGTGTTGGCAGTGGAACAGCCCAGTTTTGACCCTGATCAGGCCAGTCGCTTTCTGTTGACGGCGGAACGGACCGGGCTGGAGGTGATCCTTCTGCTCACCAAGACAGACCTTCTTTCAGCTGCAGCGCTTGAGCGGCTTGTGACCCGGTTGAAAGGGTGGGGCTATGACCCGCTGGCGCTGTCCAGTGCAGCAGGAACGGGCATTGATGCTTTACGGCAGCGTTTGGCTGGTGCGCAGCTTTCGGTGCTGTGTGGGCCTTCTGGGGTGGGCAAGAGCAGCCTGCTGAACCAGTTGCGCCCTGACCTTCAACTGCGCACGGCTGCGGTGTCCGGTCGACTGCAGCGCGGGCGCCACACCACCCGCCACGTGGAGCTGTTTCCCCTGGGGCCGAGCGCGAGGGTGGCTGATACCCCCGGGTTCAACCGCCCCGATCTGCCGGATGACCCCCAGGAACTGGGGGTTCTCTTTCCGGAGCTGCGGCAGCAACTTGATCCCTGGCCCTGTCGCTTCCGCGACTGCCTGCATCGCGGTGAGCCCGGCTGCGGTGTATCCACGGACTGGGAACGCTATGCCCTGTACAAGGCCGCGTTGATCGAGCAGAGCAGCCTCAGCCGCCCATCCCGGGGAGGTTGAGATTCAGGCCACCGGTGAGTTCTTCCATCCGGCCCTTCATCGTGGCGGTGGATTGCTCATAGGCCGCCTGCAGAGCTTCAAGGGTGGCCGTTTCGCTGGCCTGTTGGCCCTCCTGCAGCAGGGCTGGGTCCAGTCGTACCCGCAGCGGTTGCTGGTTGCCCGACAGCCAAACGCTGGCGCGGCCATCGCTGCTCTTGCCTTCGATCTCCATCCCGTCCAGTTCGTCCTGCAGGGCCTGAGCGTTCTGCTGAATCTCCTGAGCCTTCTTGAAGGCTTCGGTGAGCTGGCCGAAATTGGGGAGTCCGAACCCTGCCATGGCGATCCTGTGGGAGCCGGAAGGTTAAGCCGCCGAAGCGAATCCCAGCCGCTTCACTTCGGGGTGCAGACGGATTCCGTGTTCGGCTTCGATGCGGTCCTGCACCAGCTGGATCAACTGGGCGATGTCCTTCGCCTCGGCATCACCGGTGTTGACGATGAAATTGGCATGCACGGTTGAGATTTCGGCGCCGCCGATCCGGGTTCCCTTCAGTCCTTGCTCTTCGATCAGCCGTCCGGCCTTGAGCGGTTCGGGATTGCGGAAGACACTGCCGCAGCTGGGTTGTTGGTAGGGCTGCGTGGTGGTGCGGTGACTGAGGTTCGCCGTGGTGACCCGCTTCAGTTCATCCGGATCGTGACCGGGCTGCAAGCGGAATCGTGCCGACAACACCACGAGGTTGTCGTCTTGAAGACGGCTGTGCCGGTAGGCGAAGTCCAGTTGATCCCGCTGCAGCTCAAAGCAGTTGCCCCCTTCCATGGGCATGACCCGCACCGACTCCAGCCATTCCGCTGTGCAGCCTCCCTGGGCTCCTGCATTCATCACAGCCGCACCGCCAGCGGTTCCCGGGATGCCAACCGACCACTCCAGACCATGCAATCCAGCGCGGGCAGCGCGTCTTGCCAGTGACGGGATCGGTTCGCCGGCGAGCACCTCAACGGTCCCCGTGGTGGCATCAAGCTGCAGCCCCTGAAGTTTGCGCAGACAGAGCGAGAGCCCCGGCAGGCCGTCATCGTGAATCAGCAGGTTCGACCCAGCGCCGATGACGCGGCAGGGCATGCCCTGGTGAGAAGCCCATTCGATCCAGGCCTGGGTTTCCTCAAGGCTGGCGGGTTCGGCCAGCCATTCGGCCGCTCCTCCCACCCGCCAGGTGGTGTAGTCCGCCAGCTTGACTCGGGCCTGCGGTAGGCGGGCATCGCACTGCTGGGTCATGACGTCAGCCTTGACCACAGTCCATTCACGTCGCCAGCACCCATGGCCAGAACAAGATCGTTCTCGCGGCTGTGCTGAATCACCAGCTCGGTGAGTTGATCGAGGTTGTCTGCGACGGCGATTTCAAGATTCGGTTTCAGCTGGCGCACCCGATCCGCCAGGGCGTTGCTGCTGATGCCCTGCAGCGGTTGCTCGCCTGCGGGATAGACGGGAGCCAGCAGCAGCAGATCACAGTTCTGCAGGGCTTTGGCGAAGCCATCGAGGAACTGCCTGGTGCGGCTGTAGCGGTGCGGCTGGAACACCGCCAGGAGCCGTTGTGGTGCTGTGGGGAGCGGACTGCGGCCACTGCGCACCATCAGGCGTGCCATCTCCAGGGTTGCCTGCACCTCACTGGGATGGTGGGCGTAGTCATCAACGATGTGACGGCCCTTCCAGGTGCCTCGAAGATCAAATCGGCGGCCCGGTGCCTTTAGGCCAGCGAGGCCCTCCACCAATTGGTCAAAGGGGAGACCTTCCATGCGGCAGGCGGCCAAGGCGCCTGTGGCATTGCTCAGGTTGTGCAGCCCGGCCATCGGCAGGGTGAAGTCGCCGACGGGGTGGCCGGCTTCATAGAAACGGGCGACGCAGCGATCGCCTTCCAGGCTCAAGGGCAGGGCGGCGAAGTCAACGGATTCGGCGCTCTGGTTGGACCACCAGGCCGTTGGCTGGAAATGTTCCTGCAGGATCGGGCAGTCGTGATTGGCCAGCACGCGATCGCAACCCCCTGCGAAGCGTTGCAGGGTGGAGATCAGCTCGTCGAGGCTGGAGTAGTGATCGGTGTGATCCAGTTCCAGGTTGGTGATCACCCCCAGGCTGGGGCTGAACTTCACCAGGGACCCGTCGGATTCATCCGCCTCGGCCACGAGCAGCTTTCCCTGGCCGGCGTGACCATTGCTGCCGAGGCTGGGGACGATGCCTCCAATCACAGCTGTTGGGTCCTGATCNGCCTCCAGCAGCAAGGTGGTGATCAAGGTGCTGGTGGTGGTTTTGCCGTGGCTGCCGGCCACTGCGATGGAGGGTTGCTGCTCGATCAACGCCGCCAGGAGATCGGAGCGATGCCAGATCTCCAGCCCCTGCTGTCGGGCCCGCTGCAGTTCCGGATTGCTCTCAGGGATGGCTGTGCTGATCACCACCACCGGTGAGCCAGCGGCTGTTGCTTCCGTGACGGCATCAATGCAGGTGGCGTCCTGCTGACGGAAGACCTTCACTCCGAGGGTCTTCAGCTGTTGCGTTGTTGCATTGTCACGCGGGTCTGAGCCGCTGACGAAGTGACCGCGGTCAACGAGAATCCGGGCCAAGGCCGACATACCAATTCCGCCGACACCGATGAAGTGGACTGGTGTCTGACGGTCGAGCAGGCGCGGCAACGGAGGGCTTCAGTCGGAAGAAAGATAAGTCAGTTGCCGCTGCTTGTCTGCCGTGCTGAGGGCCGGATCGAGCTGATTGAAGCGGGGTGGAACAAGGTATTTCTGCTGATTTCTGTATGATCGGCGGCCAAAACCCTTGCGCGGCTTTGCCGCTTCTGCCATGACCCTGCGCGTTGCGATCAATGGATTCGGCCGGATCGGTCGCAATGTTCTGCGGGGATGGATCAGCCGGGGTGCTGACACCGGCCTGGAAATCGTGGGGATGAACTCCACGTCCGACCCCGCCACCAGCGCTCACCTGCTGACCTACGACTCCATCCTTGGGCGTCTCGATCCCTCCGTGGACATCAAGACCACGGACAGCTCGATGTTCGTCAACGGTAAGGAGATCAAGTTCTTCGCNGACCGCAATCCCCTCAACTGCCCCTGGAAGGAGTGGGGCGTTGACCTGGTGATCGAGTCCACCGGTGTGTTCAACACCGATGAGAAGGCCAGCATGCACATTCAGGCTGGCGCCAAGAAGGTGATCCTCACCGCCCCTGGTAAGGGTGATCGCGTCGGCACCTTCGTTGTGGGCGTCAACGACGACCAGTACCGCCACGAAGACTGGGACATCCTCAGCAACGCCAGCTGCACCACCAACTGCCTGGCACCGATCGTCAAGGTTCTGGATCAGAACTTCGGCCTCGACTGGGGTCTGATGACCACCATTCACAGCTACACCGGNGANCAGCGGATCCTGGACAACAGCCACCGCGACCTGCGCCGCGCCCGTGCTGCAGCTCTGAACATGGTTCCCACCACCACCGGTGCAGCCAAGGCCGTGGCTCTGGTTTACCCCGAGGTGAAGGGCAAGCTCACCGGCTTCGCCATGCGCGTTCCCACCCCGAACGTCTCCGCTGTTGACCTCACCTTCGGCCCCTCCCGCGCCGCCAGCGTCGACGACATCAAGGCCGCCATCAAGTCGGCTTCCGAGAACGGCATGAAGGGGATCATCAAGTACAGCGATCTGCCCCTGGTGTCCACCGACTACGCCGGCACCAACGAGTCCACCATCTTTGANGCCGACCTCACCTACGCCATGGGTGACAAGGCTGTGAAGATCCTGGCCTGGTACGACAACGAGTGGGGCTACAGCCAGCGTGTTGTTGACCTCGCCGAGGTGGTGGCCAAGAACTGGAAGTGATCGCCCGTTGATCGCTTTTTTGATCCCTCCCGACCTGGGGGGGATTTTTTTTGGTCAGGCACGGTCGCTAGNGGTCGCTCAGGGCTGCTCAGGGCTGACCGAAGTGATCAAATCCGCTTGTGTCCACTGGCTCGTGGTTGTGGGCCCAGCGGATGACGCCCGCTTCAGCATTGATCTGGCCGATGCGCTGGCTTTCGGGGATGCATCGCTGCCATGCATCGGCCCAGGCTTCGGGAAGGCTCAGCACCAACTCAAAGTCCTCTCCTCCGGCGAGGCACCAATCCGTCCATCGAGCTCCCTCAGGCCAGCCTTCGGCCGTTGGAAGCTGGTCGTTGTGCAGCACCGCTCCGCAGCCGCTGCTGCTGCAGAGACCTGCGACGGCAGAGAGCAGTCCGTCGCTGCTGTCGGTTCCCCCNGCCCGCCAGGGCAGATGCTTCGGTTTGCAGGCCAGCAGCTGCTGGACGTCCTTCAGCCGAGGTGTCGGGCGTTGGTGGCGTGCGATCGCCTGGTCCCGCAGGGTTGAGCACAAAGCGATGTCACGCACGTTTGGATCGTTCTGGAGGAGGGCGAGGCCCAGTCGGCTGAGCCCATGGGGCCCACTGGTGACCAGCACATCGCCAGGGCGGGCTGCGTTGCGATGCAGACGCAGGGGTCCGAGACGGCCGAGTGCCGTGATCGAGAGCAGCCTCTGCTCTCCTTTGGAGCAGTCACCCCCCAGCAGAACGCCGCCGTACTGCCCCAAGGCGGCACTGATGCCTTGATACACCCCGTCCACCCAGTCCCAACGGGTGTGGCCTGGGGCGACCAGGGCCACGGTGATTCCATCGATGTCGACGGCACCACTGGCGGCCAAGTCGGACAGGTTGGCGGCAACGGCGCGCCAGCCCACATCCATGGCGGTTGTGGTGGCATCGCTGAAATGGATGCCATCCACCAGAACGTCGGTGTTGATCAGCAGTGGCCGGGCGTCGGCGGCCAGGGCTGCGGTGTCGTCACTGAGCTGATCGGGCGGAGCGAAGCGAGCCAGCCGCCTGAGCAGCTCCGCTTCAGTCAGCTCCGCCAGGGTCGGGCTCATGCGTGGGCTTTGAGCTGCTCCGCTCCCTCCACCACCTTCACGGCGGTGATCCGGTCATCGACGCCCAATTCCTCCACAACATCGAATCCATCCACCACGTAGCCGAAGGCTGCATTGCGGCCATCCACGAGGTTCAGACCAGCCGGGGTGAGCTCTGCCTCGTAGAGAAACATGAAGAACTGCGAGGATCCGTCGTCGAGGGCCTGGTCTGAATGGGCCCAGCCAAGGGTGCCCAGGGTTGCGAACGGAAGGGTTGGTGTGGCCATGAACAGGCCCACGTCTTCAAAGGTTTCGTTGTAGATCGTGTCGTCTTCGCCCGGCACGCGGATCTCCAGGGGCACATGGCGCTCCTGCTTGGTCTTTGGATCCACGTAGCCGATCTCCGGACCTTCCGGATCACCGCTCTGAAGCACGTAGAAGTCTTCGGCCCGGATGAAGGGCAGTCCGTCATAGAAGCCCTTGAGGGCGAGATCCACGAAGGCGCCTGCGGTGAGTGGGGCGTTGTAGCCATCCACCACGGTGGTCAGCTCCCCCTGGGTGGTGCTGATGTTGAGGGTGGCTCGTCCCTGCAGCCGTGGCAGGGCATCGAATTCTGCGGGGATCTCCCGTTCAAAGCCGTCGGGCACCAGCAGGGCCTCCACATCACCGATGAAGCTCAGCGTCCGGCGTCGATCGGCGATGAAGCCTGGTTTGTCGGTGGCTTTGACCTTCTCTTTGAGGTCTTCAAGGCCCTGATCCACGCGCTCAAACAGTGCTTCAGCCGTACCGCGTTTGGCTTCAGGGACCGCGTTCAGGATGGTGTCGCGGCGGGTGTTGAGCAGCGATTCAGTGCGTGACACCGTCTTGCCGAGGGCTGTCCAGCGTTTGGCCCGCAGATCGTCACTGGTGAGTTCCAGCCGATGCTGCAGTTCGCGGATGTCGTCCTGATCGAAGGGAAGCGCGTCCCGAAGAATCGCGGCAGGGTCCTTCACAGCATTGCCCTGGGGCAATGCGGCCCAGGCAGGGGCGGCGATTGTGATCAGAGCAAAGCTGATCAGAACAGCAAGGACGGCGTTCAAACGCTGATGGACCAAGGGGGAACCCCAGTGCTGACGGGACTTTGGCACAGCCGTATAGTCCGATGAACCGTTCGGTGGGAATGATCTCCAGTAACGACTTCCGCACCGGCACCACGATTGAGATCGATGGGGCCGTCTGGCGTGTTGTCGAGTTCTTGCACGTCAAGCCCGGCAAGGGATCTGCCTTCGTGCGCACCAAGCTCAAGGCGGTGAAGTCCGGCAACGTGGTGGAGAAGACCTTCCGCGCCGGGGAAATGCTTCCCCAGGCGATGTTGGAGAAATCCTCGCTTCAGCACACCTACATGGAAGGTGAGGACTATGTCTTCATGGACATGGCCACCTACGAGGAGACCCGCCTCAGCGCCGACCAGATCGGCGAGAGCCGCAAATACCTCAAGGAGGGCATGGAGGTGAACGTGGTGTCCTGGAACGACACCCCCCTCGAGGTTGAACTGCCCAACTCCGTGGTTCTGGAGATCAAAGAAACCGACCCTGGCGTCAAAGGCGACACCGCCACCGGTGGCACCAAGCCCGCCATTCTTGAGACCGGTGCACAAGTGATGGTTCCGCTCTTCCTTTCTGTGGGAGAAAAGATCAAAGTGGACACCCGCAACGACAGTTACCTCGGGCGCGAAAACGGATGACCATGCAGCTGGATCACGAACAACTGCACCGCTTGCTGGAAGCGCTCGGCGAGAGCGACATCCAGGAGTTCCGNTTGGAAGGGGACGACTTCCGTCTGGAAATCCGTCGCAACCTGCCGGCCCAAGCCGTCATGGCCCCGGTCATGCCCGCTCCCGTTGCTGCTGCACCAGCGCCTGTTGCGCCCGCCGAGCCTGCAGCTGCACCGCCTGCATCCACCGCAACCCGCAGTGACCTGCTCGAAGTCACGGCTCCCATGGTGGGCACCTTCTACCGCGCTCCCGCTCCGGGCGAACCTGCCTTTGTTGAGGTGGGCAGCCGCATCAATGTCGGCCAGACCGTCTGCATCCTTGAGGCGATGAAGCTCATGAACGAGCTGGAGTCTGAGGTTGGCGGTGAAGTGGTGGAGATCCTGGTCGACAACGGCACGCCCGTTGAATTCGGTCAGGTGCTGATGCGGGTCAAGCCGGCCTGAGTCAGCTCAGGTCCCAGGCGGCCTGAAGGGCTGCCGTCGTGCTCTCAGGGCTGGCGATCCCTTGGCCTGCAATGTCGAAGGCGGTGCCGTGGTCGGGGGAGGTGCGTAGGAACGGCAGTTCCAAAGTGGTGTTCACCGCTGCGTCGAAGGCCAGCAGCTTCACGGGAATGAGCCCCTGGTCGTGATACANGGCCAGGATCCCGTCAGGACCAGGCTGGTTTGGCGACTGCCAAGCGCGAGCAGCGCTGATCCAGCAGGTGTCCGGAGGAACGGGACCCACCAGCTGCACCTGAGGATGGTCCTTCCGCCATTGATCCAGCAGCGGCAGCAGCCATTCGGCTTCTTCGTGGCCCAGTTGACCGGCTTCACCGGCATGGGGATTCAGACCGGCAATGCGCAGATGGGGTGTGCTCGTGAAGCGTCGACAGAACTCCTCCAGCACGTTCAGTTTGTGGTGTACCAGGTCTGGTGTCAGCGCTTCAGGGACCTGGCTGAGGGGGATGTGGGTGGTGGCCAGCAAGGTGTTCAGGCGCCAGCCGCTGGTNGGAGAGACGGCNGTGAACAGCATTGAGGAGCGCTGGCGTCCAGCCAACTCAGCCAGNCGTTCGGTCTGCCCGGGATAGCGGTGGCCGGCCGCATGCCAGAGGTGTTTGGCGATGGGCGCGGTGACCAGGGCGCGGGACCCTCGTTCCTGCAGCAGTTCGACGGCGCGGGTCAGCCAGCGAAACCCTGCATCGGCTCCGCTGGTGGTGGGCTGTCCTGGCTGAACGCTGGCCTCCAGCGGTTGGTCGTCGATCCTGAGGGCTGCGGGGTTGGCAAGGGGGTGGCTCGTTTGCCGCTGCAGTCGCGCGTGGGTGCTGATCAGCGTGCGTCGGCAACCCACCAGCAGGGGTTGGAGCTCTGGGGGGAGCGTGGGTGAGGCGAGGGCTTTGAGCACCACTTCCATGCCGATGCCCGCGGGATCGCCGAGAGCGATCACCAGCTCATGCCTAGGGTTCGTGGAATCGTGGGGGCCCATCGCTGTGCTGCGTTTGCTGCTGCTGGGGTGTCTGTTGGTGGGATTGGCCGCTGGCCTGAGCAATGGCTGGATCGAACTGCATCTCTCCCGTTTCCTTGAGGATGTGGGGCTATCCCTGCCTGAGGAAGGCGAGGGTTTCGATTTCAACCGTTGGCTGATTGAGGGGGAGAACGCAGGTCAGACGGATTGAGTTTGTCCTGGTTCAGGCAATCCTGCAGCCCAACGCGGTAGTTCGGATGCAGCAACGCGTAACCGAGCTCATGGCAGAGCCTGTGGTTGCTGACGCGGCGGTTCTCGCTCCAGAACGACTGCGCCATNGGACTCATGCTNTCCACGATCTGGTCGAACGGCTCCAGCGGCGGCAGGGCACAACCCAACAGGTCTGCCGCATACCGCATCAGTTCGGCGGTGGGAGCCGGGAGGTCATCCACCACATTCACGATGCTTCCATTGCCCGGGCTTGCCGGAGCGTCCTGTCCGGCGCGATGCATCAGGTGCCAGCAGGCCCCTGCGATGTCTTCCACATGGATGCGGCAGAACACCTGGCCAGGCTTGTCGATCAAGCGGGCCCGCCCTTGCTGCAAGCCGTTGAGCACTGACCGGCCCGGTCCATAAATGCCTGGCAGACGCAGAATCTGGATCGGCAGACCTGAGCGCAACCAAGCTTGTTCGCAGTTGAGGCGGCGCATGCTGCGGTCCAGCGCTGGNGCCGGGTCGTCCTGTTCCGACACCCAACCGCCCTGACGATCGCCGTAAACCCCTGTGGTGGAGAGATAGCCCGCCCAGCGCAGCGGCAGGCTTCTGAGCGTTGGCAGCAGCTTCAACAAGACCGGATCGTTGCCTTCGCGATCCGGGGGGATGGTGGACAGCAGATGGGTCACGCCCTCCAGGGCAGCAGGGTCGAGCTGGTCCTGACCGTTGCTGTCGAAGAGCAGATCCGCCTCGGCAGAGTCGAGGGAACGGCGGGTGCAGAGCACCGGTGTTCCCAGGGCTCGNGCCAGNCCGGCCAGACAACGTCCGCTGTATCCGCCGCCCAGCACCAGCAGCTTGNTGTCAGCCGNCAGCGGCNGNGACCGCTTGACAAGATCGGCAAGCATCAGTACACCTGTATTAGATCAAATGTACTGTCGTGACGTCGTCGTCTCTCCATCGNTCCCGCTCCGGNCCCATNGTGCTCCGGGCCATCCTGACGGCTGCCCTGCTCGCCGGTGCTGTGGTGCTGGCGCCTGAAGACCCTGGCGTTCAGGCCTCCATCTGCCANCGTCACCACTCCTCGGATGTCTGCNGGGTTTGGTGAGCCTCAGGCAGCCTGAGCTGCNATTGAGATNTCGTCCGGCTCGTTGATGGGCTGNTCCGGTTGGGCCCACTGCAGCAGGCGAACGGCGAGNCGNAGGTCGCCATCCATCCAGGCNCGAATCGCCATGGCGCGGCGTGGGTCATANAAGCGCTGTCGCCGGTACCAGTCNAAAACGTCGGNGTCNGATTTGCGGCCATTGCAAGACAAGCAGGCCGGAACACAGTTTTCAGTAACGCTTGAACCCCCTTTGGCTTGGGGGTGAATGTGATCAATTGATTCGGAAGGTTTGCCGCAGTAAATGCAACTTTGGCCGGTGAAAGTGTGAAGAGACTGTCGCCATCTTCGGACGCGCAATTTGGGACAGAGTTCGTCGAGAAAAACTGCGTCCCTGCTATGCATCCGAGTGCATCGGTTGTGTTAATTCTGCCTTGAACGAAAAGCTCGTCAATGTGTCGAGCGCTGCATTTTCGACAATTTTTTGGCCTGTGATGTGAATCTTGATCTCAATGCTTGCGCGCTGATCTGAGTTCACTAAGGTGATTGTTTGTGGGGGCCTGTTGGTGCCGTCAAAACCCACAATGACCTGTTGCTTGGATCTCTCTCCGGCAGGACTGGTCCGGGTGGTCAGCCCGTTTGATGCGGTAACCCAGTCCCAGTTGCGTCGGATCAAGCCNAGGGGGCGTTGGATCGGCCCCGGCCATGGCTGGGATTTCCCCTTGGCAGCAGCCGGTGCACTTCAGCAGACCCTCGGGCNTCGTTTTCCTGTCACCGCTGCTTTGCAGCAGTGGCTTGATTGGTGCCAGCACCCCCTGCCACCGCTGCCGCCGCATCGGACCCTTGTAGCCGCAGCAGATCTCGACGAAGCCCTGCAGGATGGTCGCCGACCTCTGCGCCATCAACGCTCCGGGGTCCGTTGGCTTTTGGCCCGTCGCGGCGCCGTTCTGGCCGATGAGATGGGGCTGGGGAAGACCCTCACAGCCCTGTTGGCGGCCCGTGCCCTGATGCGCTGCGCTGAGGTTCGGTTGCTGGTGGTGGCTCCCGTCGGCCTCCACCCTCACTGGCGCCGGGAATCAGAGGCCCTTGGCGTTGAGCTGGAGTTGGTCAGCTGGGCTCGCCTGCCCGACACCCTGCCGCCTGCGGGAACGCTACTGGTGGTGGATGAGGCGCATTACGCCCAGTCGCTTCAGGCGCAGCGCACGGCTGCCTTGCTGCGTCTGGCCCGTCATCCCCGCCTGCGGGCGATCTGGATGCTCACGGGAACCCCAATGAAGAACGGTCGCCCGTCCCAGCTGTATCCCCTGCTTGCGGCCATGGACCATCCGATTGCGCGGGATCAACGCCAGTTCGAGGAGCGCTACTGCCAGGGGCACTGGCGGGAGGGTAGAACCGGCAAACGCTGGCAGGCNTCCGGNGCNAGTCAGCTGGAGGAGCTGCGGCGCTTGANTCGACCGTTGATCNTGCATCGCCGCAAGCAGCAGGTGGTGGANCTTCCTCCCAAGCAGCGNCGTNTNCACCCCGTGNNGCTGTCGGAGGCTGAGCTCACAGGTTTCGACCATCGTGTCGAGCTGGTGCTGGATGACTACCGGCGTCGGGNNCNNCTCGGAGAGGTGCGNCGNGATGCNGAGCACNTGGCTNTGCTCACCTCCATGCGNCAGATCGCTGCGGAATTCAAATTGCCGGCGGCCCGGCAGTTGGTGGAGTNACTGCGCCGGCAAGGCGAGGCCGTGGTGCTGTTCAGTGGCTTTGTGGCTCCATTGCAGCTGTTGCAGCANACCCTTGGCGGCGAGTTGTTNACCGGTCGCCAGCGCCCTGCTGAACGCCAGGAGAGTGTGGATCGGTTTCAGCAGGGTCAGAACGATTGTCTGTTGGCCACCTTCGGCACCGGTGCCCTTGGCTTCACCCTGCACCGGGCCCGTCATGTGGTGTTGCTGGAACGCCCCTGGACGCCAGGCGATCTCGACCAAGCCGAAGACCGCTGTCATCGTCTGGGAATGGGAGATGGCCTGACCTGCCATTGGCTGCAACTCGGCGCAGCCGACCAGCTGGTGGATGGCTTGTTGGCGAGCAAGGCGGAACGGATCGAGGTGTTGCTGGGGCCCCGGCGCTTGTCGCTGCAACGTCAATCACTCCCCGCCATGGTGCGGGATTGTTTGCAGCTGCTCTGACGCACCTGGAGTTCGTGCTGCANCATCGGGTCGACCGGCTGGCTNGACCGCTTCAGCAGCGACACTGCCGTTGTGACGTCGTCGCAGGCTTTGGCTTGATCGCCAAGCANGGTCAAGACAAGGGCGCGGTCGCGATGCAGATCGGCCTGATCCGGTGTCTGCTCGATGGCCTCATCACAGCGTTTGACCATCAGCTCAAGGTCATCNATGCGGAACCCGCTGAGGCAACTGGAGACGAGCGGCGTCGGTGTGTTGGCAGGCGTCGCGGGTTGCTTGCTCTGGCAGCCNGCCANCAACACGGCAGCCAGAAGCATCAGCCCCAGAAGCCCTGAGGGCTCAGTAGCTGTAGCGCGTGGTGTCGTCGCTGCTCTCGATGCTGCTTTCGGTGTCGGATGAGGAGTTTGCAAGGGCGGCAGCGGTGGCTGGTTGAGTGTTCCCGCCGAACAGATCACCAAGGAACTGGCCACAGTCGGGGAAATTGCCGGGGTCCTGGACGACGGCTTCCGTAATCATCACCGAGGCATGCTCCGGGGATGTTTTGAACACGCCGCTGCGCTGCCGCTTGATCACGGCGTAGGCGGCATTCCAGCTCACCTCGTGGTCGTTGCCGCTGGACCGCATGAAGCAATAGATCTTGGCCCCCTTCTCTTCGGTGGCTTCGGCCGCTTGCAGGGGGGAGGTCATGGTGCTGAGAGCGCCGATCAGGGCCGCGGCGGAGAGAACCAGCGATGACCTGATGGGACCCATGACGTCAGTTGTGGATTGGTCCCAAGGTATCGATCAGCTTCCAGCTGTCGAGGGCACGATCAGCCGCACCACCAGCGGCAGCACGAGCAGCACGGTGATCAGCCGCACGGCATGGAGGGCGGCCACCGCGGCACCGACGCCGAATTCGGCACCGACCAGGCTCATGCCACTGATGCCACCCGGGGCAGCGCCAAGCAAGGCCACGACGGGATCAATGCCGAGCAAGCGGCTGGTCCAGAGGCCGACGACCAGTCCTGTCAGCACCAGCGCCAGGGTGATCAGAACCGCTGGTTTCCAGAGAAGTTGCAGTTGCTCCAAGGACGCTCGGGTCAGGCCAGTTCCGATCACGGTGCCGATGCCGATCTCCAGAACCGTGCGCGTTCCCGCTGGCCATGTGGCTGGTTCCAGCTGGCCGCTCATGCTGACGATGCCAGCACCCAGCAAGGCCCCTGCCAGAGGTGCGGCGGGAATGCCGCTGAACAGAGCCAGCAGTCCGATGGCGGTTCCAGCCAGCAGGTACAGCGCCAGCGTTGCCAAGGAAGGCATCGGTCTCGATCGCGTCATGTCAGCTTGATCTTGAGACAGCGGCGCTCCTGTGTTGTCATCAGCGCAACCATCAGCTTTCGGTGATGACGTCCTCCGTGTCCTTTCGGATCACCCGCACTGCGGAAGATCTCGCGCAAACCATCACGGCTCTGTCGCAGCGCTTGGTGAAACTGGAACAGCGTCAGGAAGCGCTTGAGCTCCAACTGCGCCAGCAGCAGCAGAATCTGAATGCTGTCCCAGACGAAGAGATCTCCACNCTCGAGGGTGTTGAAGCNCTNTTGCGGGAAACNCGGGAGCTGTTGGAAAGCACAGCTCCGATGTCAGAGCCTGAAATGGCTGAAGAGTCCTCCCAGAANCATGCCTGGGGTCAGGAGGCCGAAACAGAAGCGAGCCGCGATGTCGCGTAGGGGTGGCGCGCGGTGCCAAAATAAAAAGAAAGGCAACTATGGCGACCACCATCCCTGCCTCCAATGCTTGTGCCTCTCGCACCTTGCATGGCATGACCATCTGGACCCGGTCAGGTTTCCTTGAAGGTGGTCATCAGCTCGAGAAGCTGGAATTCGCGCTTGCCCTCGCTGAGGCCAAAGGTGATCAGCGCCGTTGCTCGCAGTTGCGCGACCGAATTGCCGATCTGGGGGGCAATGCAGAGGAACCGGGTACCTGATCGGAACCCAAGCAATCGACGGGGTTGATCNGNAATCGTGCAGATCGCGTGTGGGATGGNCTAANTATCAATTAGAGCTANTCTTTTGTTGANAAGGGAATTCGAACGTTGACCCTGACGCTTACGAAAACAAAACAATCAGAGACGGCTGCTCAACAACGTCAGGACCATGAATCAGCAGCTCAGGCTCTGTTTATCAAGGCCCGCCACTGTGCAGAAGATGGCCGCATCAATGAGGCGGGCTCGTTGATCTTGCAGGCCCTGGAACACGAGCGCCGTGCTGGGTGCGCTGGGCCTCAGGTTCTCCAGCTCGTCAAGTCTCGTTCTTGATGAGCGTTTGAAATTTGTTCAAGCGGGTGACCGGACTCGAACCGGCGACGTTCAGCTTGGGAAGCTGACATTCTACCACTGAATTACACCCGCAAAGGGGCGAGATCGCTCTCGCCACCTGTGTTTTAGCNNAGAGCNGCGGAGGCTGCAGCNACCCCTGCTCCCATGNTGCCTTTGTGNAGACCAAGGGACTGAAGGGTGGATTCAATCGCAGCGACGGCGGTCAGCACATCCCGGTCGCAGACGTAGCCGAGATGGCCGATGCGGAACACCTGACCTTTCAGNTGGTCTTGTCCTCCAGCCAGAAGAATGTCGAACTTCTCCTTCACGGCTTTNCGCAACTNTTCGGCATCGATGCCTTCNGGGGCCACTGCGGTGATGGCCGGGCTGCCGCAACCCTCGGCGGCAAACAGGGGCAGGCCTATTGCCTNCATGCCTGCCTGGGCGGCGGCGCGATGGCGGGCGTGGCGGGCAAAAATCGCCTCCAGGCCTTCCTTCTGCATCATGTCCAGAGCAGCTTCCAGGCCGAAGTAGAGGTTCACTGCCGGTGTGAAGGGGTTGCTGTCCTTCGCCGCTGTTTTCCGGTAGGGGCCCAGATCCAGATAAAACTTGGGCAGATCGGAGCGCTCGTAGGCCTCCCAGGCCCGTGCGCTCATGGCCACAAAACTGAGGCCCGGCGGAAGCATGTAGCCCTTTTGTGCGCCTGAAGCCACCACATCCAGTCCCCAGGCGTCCATGGGCACGTTGGTGGCACCCAGGCTGGTGACGCAGTCCGCCAGGGTCAGCGCCGTGCCGTGGGCCTTCACGTGACGGGCAATGCTCTCCAGGTCATTGATCACCCCTGTCGAGGTTTCCGAGTGGGTNAGGATCACGGCCTTGATCGCTTTGGCGCTGTCGGCTTCCAANGCTGAGCGGAAGGCNTCNGGATCGAGGGGTTGGCCCCACTCCGCCTTGATCACCTCAACATCCAGTCCGTAGGCGCGGGCCACCTTGACCCAGCGTTCGCCGAACTTGCCGTTGTCACCGCAGAGCACCTTGTCGCCGCGGCTGAGGGTGTTGATGATTCCCGCTTCCATGGCGGCGGTTCCGCTGCCGGTGATCACCAGCACGTCGCTTGTCGTCTGGTGCAGCCACTTGAGCTGTTCGGTGGTGCGCCGCACGATGGCCTGGAACTCCCCGCTGCGGTGGCCGATGGGGTGACGACCCATGGCCTTCAGCACCGTTTCCGGCACCGGGGTGGGGCCCGGAATCATCAGGGTGAGCTTGTCCTGCATGGCGCGGGGGATGCCAATCGGCGACTCTAGAAAACAGCTTGTCCGGTTCCATCGCCCCCTCCAGNNCTGGATTGACCCTGCCGGTGTGGGTGGCGGCGGCGGCCAAGGCGGCCCTGCAGGTGTTGCTTGGTGAGCCGTTTGAGCCTGAGCAGCAGTTGAGTCAGGGCTCAGATCAACCNTCNNTGCAGGTGCCGGTCTGCTCNGCNGCTCCTCTGGCCCCAGGAGAGGCCCTNGGCATCAGCCGTTGTGATCCNGGGCCTGGCCTTGATCTGACGCGGGATCTTGAGGTCTGGGTGCGGGTGGCCTGGATCGCTGCATCCCAGCCGGTGCTCGAGCTGCAGGCCGGAGAAGGGGTGGGTCGTTTTGGCGCTGAGGGGGACGTTTGCCTCTCCGGTTTTGCCCGTGAGCTGTTGGAGCGGAATCTGNTGCCCCTGGTGCCGCCGGGTCGGGGCTTGCTGGTGCAGCCGATTCTTCCGAGGGGCCGCGTCCTGGCCGAACGCACCAGCAATGCTGCCTTCGGTGTTGTTGATGGTCTGGCGTTGATCGGCACCCAGGCGGAGGTGCAGCGCAGCGCCGCACCGGATCAACTGCAGCAGGTGCTGGCAGACCTGAGGGCCCTCGCTGCGGATGCGGCGTTTCAGGGACGCCTCGTTCTGGTGATCGGTGAGAACGGCTTGGATCTGGCCCGCCAGCAGGGTCTGGGGCCCGTGCTGAAGGTGGGGAACTGGGTGGGGCCCGTGCTGGTGGCCGCGGCGGAGGCCGGTGTTCGCGATCTGCTGCTGCTNGGTTACCACGGCAAATTGATCAAGCTGGCCGGCGGCATCTTTCACACCCATCACCACCTGGCCGATGGCCGTNTGGAGGTGCTNGTGGCNCTGGGNCTNGATGCCGGNCTGTCGNNGGCNNANTTGCTGCAACTGTCGNGGNGCNGCNTCNGTTGAGGAGGCCTTTCAGGCGCTGGATGCCGATCAAGCCAAGGCACTCGGGCAGCATCTGGCGGCGATGGTGGAGCGGCGCAGCCAGTCCTATGTGGATCGCTACGGCGCCTGGTCGATGCGGATTGGTGCTGCCCTGTTCGACCGAAGCCGCACCCTGCGCTGGTGGGGACCGGAGGGGGAGAAGCGCTTCTTTACATTGAGGGATTGACGCTCGTCCGCGAGCGATACCTCCCAGGATCGATGTCCCAGCCCTCGTCCGACGGTCAGCGTCAGCCGGCCATCGTCATCCTTGATTTCGGCTCCCAGTATTCGGAGCTGATCGCCCGGCGCGTGCGCGAGACCGAGGTNTTNTCGGTGGTGCTCGGTTACAGCACNTCGGCNGAGGAGCTGCGACGCATGGCTCCGAAGGGAATCATCCTCAGCGGTGGCCCCAGTTCCGTGTATGCCGAACATGCGCCGCTCTGCGATCCCGGCATCTGGGATCTGGGCATACCCGTGCTGGGGGTTTGCTACGGGATGCAGTTGATGGTGCAGCAGCTTGGTGGCGTTGTGGAAGCCGCCACGGGAAAGGCCGAATACGGCAAGGCGCCCCTGGAAGTGGATGACCCCACGGATCTGCTCACCAATGTCGACAACGGTTCGACCATGTGGATGAGCCATGGCGACTCGGTGAAGGCCCTCCCCGAGGGGTTTGTGCGCTTGGCCCACACCGCCAACACCCCGGAAGCGGCGGTGGCGCACCTGCAACGCAAGCTCTACGGCGTGCAGTTCCACCCCGAGGTGGTGCATTCCACCTGCGGCATGGCCCTCATCCGCAATTTCGTTTATCACGTTTGCGGTTGTGATCCGGATTGGACCACCGCGGCATTCATCGATGAAGCCGTTGCACTGGTTCGGGAGCAGGTGGGCGATAAACGCGTCCTGCTGGCCCTCTCAGGTGGTGTGGATTCATCCACCCTCGCCTTTCTGCTGAAGAAGGCGATCGGTGATCAGCTCACCTGCATGTTCATCGATCAGGGCTTCATGCGGAAGGGTGAGCCCGAATTCCTCATGGACTTTTTCGATCGGAAGTTCAACATCCATGTGGAGTACATCAATGCGCGCCAGCGGTTCATTGGCAAGCTGAAGGGCATCACCGATCCGGAGGAGAAGCGCAAGATCATCGGCACCGAGTTCATTCGGGTGTTCGAAGAGGAGAGCAAGCGTCTCGGACCTTTCGATTACCTGGCCCAGGGAACGCTTTACCCCGATGTGATCGAAAGTGCCGGCACCAACGTTGATCCGAAGACGGGTGAACGGGTTGCCGTGAAGATCAAGAGCCACCACAACGTGGGCGGCCTGCCCAAGGACCTTCAGTTCAAGCTGGTGGAGCCCCTGCGCAAGCTGTTCAAGGACGAAGTGCGCAAGGTGGGCCGCAGCCTCGGTCTGCCCGAGGAAATTGTGCGCCGCCATCCCTTCCCGGGGCCTGGTCTGGCCATCCGGATCCTGGGTGAAGTCA
>FUFK010046317.1_pt1 | contig 27838 bp, 23 predicted proteins | sample 1021851 | NCBI WGS metagenome assembly FUFK01 (sample SAMEA51879418, study PRJEB19060) | metagenome
AACAATATTCGCTTTCGAACCTTTAATGTGATTGATGATTACAACCGTGAAGTATTAGGCATTGATATTGGTACCAGCATGCCTTCACTTCGAGTAATTCGTTACCTTGACCAGCTAGCCGAGTGGCATGGTTACCCTAAGCAAATAAGGGTAGATAACGGCAGTGAGTTTACATCCAGCGTATTCACTGATTGGGCATCGGCTCATGGTGTCTATATAGATTATATTGAGCCTGGCTGTCCTTATCAGAACGCTTACATTGAAAGGTTTAATCGCAGTTATCGCAATGAGGTTTTAGATTGCTACCTTTTCAACAATTTAAACGAGGTCAATATGCTGACTGAAGACTGGATCACGGTTTATAACACCGAAAGACCCCATGATTCACTTAATGATATGACACCTGCTGAGTACAGGCAGGTGGCTTAATTATTCTACGATGATGTTGTGTTAAGAATGGGGTATTTACACTGTCGCGCCACTACTCGCAGCAAAATGCTTGATTAAGTACTCATACGCATTACCAATCACGTCCAAACTACCGACACGCTCAGCGGAGAGGTTCAGAATATCTTTGCCAAAATCTTCTAACAGATGGCGTAATAGCTCGTTCTTTTGCTTTTCTTGACCGAGTTTATCGGTATTAAAGCTAATATCTTGGAAGACGTTTTTGAGCTTGGTACCGTTGGCTTCTTCAATGGCATGTAGCGCCTCATCGATGCGCTGACCATTACCCGGCTGATGGCGCTGCTCGTACAAGTCCCAAAAGCTTGCGCCTTCAGGCAAGACAAAGCGCTGCTTGGACATCATGGCATGGATCAGCTCTGGGTTGTCGCCAAACTGCTCGACCAGCTTGTTGTACTCATCGAGGTAAACGTCGGATAGATACTTGAGAAACAGCATGGTCAAAATAAAGTCTTTATAGGTATCGGCGCTGATGACGCCACGGAAGGTGTCACAGGCGTTCCAGACGGCTTTATTGATATCGTCTTGATTGATTTGGTTAATACTATTAGGTACGCTGGTTGGCATTTATGGTTCCTGAATACTTTGAAAAGTGGGAATTTGATAGTGAGGTAATGATAGCAGGGTCTAGAATGCTTGGCAGATGTTAGTGGCTAGAAGTTCAACTCTAGTAGATATTTATATAAATTAATTGAATAAACTAAGGGGCCAAAGCACAAAAATACTTGATAACAATGTGATTATTATGGGTACTGAGAAGATATATTTAACAGCGTATATGTATAAGTCATTTAATCATGCTTAGGCGGTATAGAGTAAGTACCCACCACGTGAGCGACCATATCCTCAGAGCCTTTGGAGTAGAGCGACACTTCGCCTACGATTAGCGCGCCCGACTTTTATCAAGCTACACTCGGCGACGATACTCCTATCTGCTGAGGGTCGACGCAAAAAGTTAATCGTCAAGCTAGTGGTCACGGCTAAGGGCACGATACCGATTTCACCCAATATTGCAATATAAATCGCGATATCAGCGATACTCATTAGTACAGGACCAGAGACAGTGCCGCCAGGTCGTAGCTCGTCCGTGCCGACATCGAGCGACAAAGTAGCTTTGCTATCCCCTACTGACTCAATCTTATATTTAGAGTTTGGAGATTCTGATTGTATAAAAGCGATGATCTCTTCTTTGGTTGCTGACATCTCTCTTCCTTGAGATTAGTGGTTATGGTGAAGGGTCACAAGCCATCCTACTCTGCTTAACACTCTCCGCTGCTCGAATATTTATTTATAGTAGGCCTCTTTTAGATCGACAAGCCAATAAACCTAAGTACGAAGCCCCACTCTCAGATCGATCTGCCGCTCAGCTTTGATATTATGATGCAGGTATCCATTGCTATATTTGGCTTTAACATCCAACAGCGGTTTGACGGCGTAAGGCGTGTCTTTTGCCTTTCATATCAGATACAGCGTGTGGTGGGTTAAGTTTATTGTAGCCATGATGTCATGAAAATCGTAGTCCTTTATGCTGAACCTATTGCATACCAGTCGTCAGCTAATGCACAAGACTATCTCTCTGTTGCTAACAAACTAGTTGATTTTGATAGTAAAATGACTAAAATATGGACGATTTACTTTATTTTATATACGCTAGAACGGAATAAGCATTCAGTGACAATGTACAATAAGAAACATTATGCTTAAAAAAGTAAGATTATAAACTAAGGAGCAAGGCGTATCGCTACAACTATAACAACTCACGATATGCTAGAAGGGTCAATGAAGAAGACACCTGCAGATACTCTTATCAGATTGGTATACGTGAGCACGATAAATACCAATGAGAGTTCTGTCTTTGAGCATATTCAAAAGCACTCAGAGAATTTTAATAAAAATAACCGTATTATGGGGTTTTTATGCAATGACGATGAGAGCTTCTTGCAATTTTTGGAAGGTAGTAAAAAAAGCATCTTCTCCCTTATGCAGCGGATCTTCCAAGACCCCAACCATAAAGACGTCGATGTGGTCCTCACCGAAAAGGTAAGTGGTTATAGCTTCACTGACTGGCGTATGCACAGCCTTAANTTAGGCGATAGTAACTGGGCAAGATTTTCGAATCAAACTCGTATGAGTGGCATCTCCCCCTTTAAGCCAAAGCACTGGCCGCACTGGTTCGTTGAGAGTTTTGTCGACTCTATGAAAAACTTGGACTACTCCGCCCTCGATAAGGAAGNTATTACNTTTGATAGTCTAGGCTATTCTGACGTCGAAAAGAAATTAGTCAGTAATAATGTTTTNTTCTATATCTTTCTCAGCGTGTTGATCAGTGCTGCTACGNTCGTTGTCTTGTTGCGATATAACNTAATNTCTTAANNGCTCNTACNTTTATATTNGCTTCTGCTTNTTTNTTACNGCTGACCCTGCCTGACATATTTNCAATNTTGTACTTATGCCACTTGCGCTTATACCAGACGGGGTGTTAATTTTTTAAACATTAACCACTCCGCGCCTGCCGTTTAAGCAGTTTTGCCTGCCGCTTTGCTTCCTTCGCACTTCCCTCAATCTCAACGGGCNTNAGGCCCTTTTNCTTTTGTTTGAGATAATTCAGATAAGCTGGAATATGAGTTCTACCTAGATACTTATCTAAATACGGTAAAAACCCCGCGTAATTGCCTTTGAATTTGGCATGATGAAAGTCGTGATAGACTGGCCCTTCATAGACGGGAAATAAATGCGCCGGATTCCATGGAATATCATAGCCGATATGTCCGTCTGCGCCTTCAATTTGCCGTAGTATCACCCATAGACCATGTGAATGTGCGCGCCATTATGCACGCCTGTCAGCTTAAGCATAGGCCAAACCAGGACCAATACTGAGGCCAAGATAATATTGTTGACCACAATACGGCCGATGGAGGGCAACAAAAACTTCTTCATCTCAAAGGGTTTTGGTTGAATCTTGTATTTGCGTAGTGCGATAGGATCACGCCAAGCGATAACCGTCCACGGAATCGCTACAGTTAAAAACGCCGCCATACTAATCGCCAGCGTCGCCATCGGAAACTGCCAAAACGAAACTGCCAAAACCAAGGGTCGTTATAAAACCCTTGCCACTGTGATAACACATCCATANGTCACCTATTGCTTTTGCTATAATATTTGTAAAACTTAGTCTAGTAGAGTAATCAAACTTGTNCTCATTANNCAGACATTAACTATTTAATCATCACTATAACGNTAATAATGATAATCTTATAGCTATAGCGCGACGAATAACGAATGTCAGACGCAGCTGCTATAAAACTCGTTTATAGTAGCTATTGGCGGTCGATATCGACTGCATATNAACGCAAAACAATAGCAAGGATGAGTCATGAAAAATTTAGTAGTAGCAGGACTAGCAGGACTGAGTTTAAGCGCTTGTGTGACCATCAACGCGCCGATGCATGGCATGGGTGACGATAATGATAACGTCGTCACTCAGTACCCTATCGAGACCGCTTTTCTTAACATCTACACCCAGCCGCGTAGCGAAAGACTATACGCCAAAGTCGATGAGCAAACGATCATTGCTGACATCAACGTCACTCCCAAAGGACCTACGGTTTTTAATAATAAAAGCGTACAAGCGGCTAATATTGGCACGATTACCAAGCGCTTTGATCAAATCACTAATCAGTCGGTCGCCACCAACTACTTCACGACAAATCCACTAGAGTTTCACGGTTTTACAGACACTAGTGGTAGATACTCGCTATCTAAGCAGACTGCACCCATTCCCAAGCTGGCAAGCATTGGCGACAGCAGTCAGCTGATCACTGAAAACGTCTATAGCGATAGCAGTATGCGCAAAAAAGTCGGCAGCTATAAACAAAGCTGGTCACTGACGCGCGAGAATAAAACCCAAGCTTGGCTGTGTATAGAGACCTCAGAGAACCTACTGCTCAATAATGATGCTAATGGCAGCTCTACAGAGTGCTACAAAATCAACGCACAAGGCGATATCCTAGCGAGTAAANTCGCGATTAGCCAACCTGTCGGTATCGGTAGTNATNAANCCATCACCTTTACTAGTCGCTAGCCTATAGCCTATTATAAAATCAGAGCCCACTTAACCGGTGGGTTTTGTTTGCCAATTTTTACCCTACTATCACGAGTCAATANTTACTATGCGAAAGCCTTTATTAACGCTAACTCGTATTATTTTAACCNTGGCAGGCGCGGTAATTATTGTTGAATGTGCCGCGCTAATAGCGGTAGGCAAGATCAACTTCGGCACTACTGTCCCCTTGATGATTGGGCTGATATTTGTCGCGCATGGACTGTCGTGGCCNCGCATANAAAGCGTTATTAAGCGCAGGCCTTTACTTAAGCGTGGTTGGTACGCGCTATGGGGATTATTCAGCGTTTGGTTAGTCAGCTTCGCGGTGTTTATCATCTCGCTACAGCAGCAAATTGAGCTCAGCCGTCAGCCNCTACCAGATCTNGCAGCGATTATCGTTTTGGGCTCAGGTACGGTCGATGGCAAACCTACCCCGACACTGGCGAGTCGTTTAGATAGCGCCGCGCCGATTATTATTGCTCAGCCAGCAGCCATCGCTATCACTAGTGGCGGCGTTGGCTTCGGGCGCGATCGTAGCGAGGCTGATATTATGGCCAGCTACTTAAATGAGGCGCACCAGATTGCACTAGATAGTGTGTGGCAAGAAGACAAAAGCACCAGCACTGAGGAGAACTTGGCGAACTCAAAAGCACTCCTCGCCGCACAAGGAATCAGTATCAAAGCACCTATTGCTATCGTTACTAGCGATTTTCATACTATACGCTCAGCCGCTATTGCGCGCCATCAAGGCTATACCCAGCCCATTACCGTCGCCAGCNCCACGCCTCTATCTATCCGCTATAACGCTTGGTTTCGTGAGTATTTTGCTTTTGTNAGCGGTTGGCTATTGGGCGAGTATTAGAATATAAAAAATGGTTACTTTAAACGTCCTATATTTAGTAGGGGCATTACTGATTTTCGCTAGCATTATAGCGAGCACCTTATCAGCGCGTTTAGGCGTGCCATTACTACTGTTATTCTTAATAGTGGGCATGCTCGCAGGTGAAGAGGGCCTGCTGGGTATTGAGTTCTCACAATACAATATTGCCAACTTTATCGGTCAAGCTGCCTTAGCCTGTATCTTGCTCGATGGCGGCCTGCGCACTTCCTTTCAGTCGTTTCGAGTCGGACTTAAACCTGCTGTCACTCTCGCTACTTGGGGCGTTTTTGCGACCGTTATGGTTTTGGGCTTATTTGTCACTTGGCTCGATCGCAGGCGATCCGATGTTCACTGAGGATCTGCCCATTATTCAAGCGGTGATCATCATGAGCGTGGTCATCGGCCTGTATCGGTTATGCACTTGGTTTGTGATGAAGTATCAGCCTTTTGAATATCTATTAGAAGGAAAACCCGTTTATATCGTCGAAAATGGCCGCTTGGTACTAGAAAAAATAAAAGAAGGTAAAATGTCGCACGATGAGTTTTTCTCTGAGATGCGCCGACAAGGCGTTGAGCACTTAGGGCAAGTGCGTATCGGTCTGTTAGAGGTCGATGGCAATTTCAGACTCGTGCTCTATCCGCTCGATGACACCCGTTATGGTCTGCCGCTATTTCCTAAACCCTATCAAGCCGTGCAGCAAGTTCAGCCTGACTANCACTANGCTTGTATGTACTGNGGCAATNTCGNTTATNTNACGCACNNCNNATGAGCTNTGNAANCGCTGTNANNACAANAGTCGNCGCTGGGCGAAAGCCATTAATAATGAGATCGTCACTTAATCTATCAATAAAATATAACTCTAAAATGCTGACTCCCTTTAATAAAGTCTTATACATAGTAGCGTCGGCAGTATACTTTACACTATAGATACTTTCATTATAAATAAATTATGTTAACATATAATATAAATTTCATTATAAAATAAGGAGCTTTTATGAAAAAGTTATTACTAAATGCCACTCTTGCACTCTCAAGCCTTACAGCGATTAGCGCTTGTGCCAATACGAATGCTAATAACACTATGCCTCATAACAATATGCAGCAAATGCAGCATAATAATGGCGGTCAGCATATGCACAGCGGCATGAACACTATGATGAGTAATATGATGGCTGAGCTAAATTTAAGCACCAATCAAAAAGCGCAAATTCAAGCGCTTAGACAGAATAATCGTGGTAATCATATGCAAAACCGTGAAGCCATGATGAATATATTAACCCCAGAACAACGCCAGAAACTTGCGACAATGCGCGCGCAGCATATGAAACAAGGCGGTCATATGATGAAACGAGGTCATATGAATCAAGATGGCCATATGATAAACAAAGGCCACATGAATCAAGAGGGTCATATGAACCAATGAGGCAAACGCTAGGCTTAATTAAAAAAGTCTAACTCTCAAAATCTAATCGAAGAAATCGCAGTCGCTCAAAAGCTGGCTGCGTTTTTTAATGCCTGTCTCAAATGTAGTATTGATAATGTTAAACACAAGTTAAACACAGTCTTTAGCTTACGTTTTGATATATTGAGCGGCATAAAATACGGTATAGTCGACTCTAAAGAGCTAAACAGACCTTAGCTTGATCAGACATATTCTCAAAACAGTGTCAAAACACCCGCTTATATGTCTCTATTTTATTTAGAATCGACTATAATAGGCTATAACGGCCGTTTTTTTAGAATATAAACCACAAATCTGGCTTCCGTGTTAAAGCTCGCCGCTGCCGCTTTTGCCAAGAGCGCTCGCCGTTTATCTGGCTGGGCACGATAAGCATAAGGGGTCATGGTTAATAAATCCGCTAACGCTTGCTCCGACAAGCTCAGCTCAGTGCTGACTTTATGAGTCTCTAATAAATCAAAAAAAGGCACAAGCTCAGTCAAAAACTTATCTGAATTATGCTCACGTACTTCATCAAATAACGCCTCGCGCACGCTAGCCAAATGGCTGATATCGGGCTTAGCTATCACTACATAGCCGCCCTGCTGCAAGACATCATTAAAAGCTGTGGGCAATATCGGGCTAAAAATACTACTGATACCCATCAAGCTATTATTACTTAGCGGAAGATGGGCGGCGCTTGTGACGATAGGATAAATAGTCGCTTTGCTGTCATCCGGCTTATCAGCCTCTAGCCATAAGCGCTTAGCCGCTTTGCTCGCTTTGGCCACTTCTAACACGGCAGCCTTGCTAATATCGGCGGCGATCAAGCGATCAATGCCCTTGGTTTGCGCAATGGCTTCAGTGTAATACCCCTCGCCGCAGCCAATATCTAACCACGTCACAGACTCTTTATTTTTTCTTGCGCCGTCTTGTGGCAAGATGCTTTGTATCTGCTCACAGAGCAGATCTTGTAACGGCTGATAATAATCGGCAGCCAAAAACCGCTTCCGAGCAAGGATAGAGTGGCTACTGTCGCCAGGCGCTTTGGACTTTTTTTGNTGTACAGGCAGTAAGTTGACATAGCCTTGCCGTGCTACATCAAAAGGATGGCAAGTGTTTTTAGCGTTTAAGCTGCCATCACAGCGCCAAGTATCAGCTGCTGGTACTAGCGGCGATTGGCAAATAGGACATATAAATATCGACACCAGTCTCTTAACCTCTTCTAAATTTACTCAATAGTTTAACATCAGCATCTTAGCAAAAATCACTGCCGATAAGCGATAAAAAAGCCACTCTAAAATGATCTAGAGTGGCTTTTTGGCTGAGTGATCAGGAGTATTGAACCTAATCAAGCAAGCATTTAACGCAGTTTTAACGTCATCAACCCTAGCACCACGAGCACAATAGCAATAATCCAAAATCTGGCTACTACCTGTGTCTCTTTCCAGCCGATCTCTTCGAAATGATGATGCAGCGGNGCCATACGAAAGATGCGTTTTTTGCGTAGCTTATAAGAGCCAACTTGCAATATCACCGATATCGCTTCGGCGACAAATAAGCCGCCCATAATGGCAAAGGCAATCTCTTGGCGGGTCATCACCGCGATCGTACCGAGCATCGCGCCCAGTGCTAACGCGCCAACATCACCCATAAACACTTGCGCGGGATGAGCGTTGAACCACAAAAACCCGAGTCCTGCGCCGACCATCGCCCCGCAGACGATAATGACCTCTGAATTATAAGGTATATAAGGCACGTGTAAGTACTCTGAGAAGCGCACATCACCTGAGACATAAGCCATCGCGCCAAGGCCTGCAGCGACCAACACTACTGGCAGTATCGCCAGACCATCTAAACCGTCGGTTAAGTTAACCGCGTTAGAAGCACCGTTAATCACAAAGTAAGTAAAGATAATAAANGCAATGCCAAANGGCACTGCAGAAAACGGAATGTACCAGTCCTTAAATACTGGCAGCAGCAGATCCTGCATCATTCGCGTCGTAGCAGCATCAGGCTGCAGGGTCGCAATATAGTATAAAGAGACCCCGACAAAGATAGCACCGACTGATAGCCAAAAGTACTTCTTACGCGCAATCAGCCCTTTAGGATCTTTGTATTTAATCTTCAACCAGTCGTCAGCCCAACCGACTGCGCCAAAGATAACCATCACCACGAGCAAAATCCAAACGTAAGGGTTATCTAAGCGCGCCCACAACAGACTCGCCACGCCAATAGAGGTGAGGATAAGCACCCCGCCCATCGTTGGCGTACCTGTCTTGGCCAAATGCGACTGCGGACCATCATCACGAATGGCCTGTCCATAGCGAAGAGTACGCAGATGACGAATCACCCGCCGGCCTAAGAGCAGACTAAACCCTAAAGCGGTAATGACCGCTAATAGTGCGCGCAGCGTCAAAGAGGATACCGCAGAAAACGGCGAATAATACTGGCTNAGCCATTCAAAAAACCAAACTAACACCGCTTACTCCTCGATTAGCGCATTGATGAGGGTTTCCATTTCCATAAAACGAGACCCTTTGAATAACACAGTGCAAGGATGTGCTTGCTGCGCTTGTAGATACTGCTGGAGATACTGTAATAAGCTGTCTTTATCCTCAAAATCATGCGCGGTAATACCGCCGATCTCTTCGGCTCCGGCCACCGTATACCGAGCGTACTCCCCAACGCAAAGCAGTACATTAATACCGATAGCAGCAATAGTACGGCCTAAGCTTTGATGCTCGCTAACTGCAGCGTCGCCCAGCTCACCGATGTCGCCAAGTACCATAACTTGCGTACCGGTTTGCGCCGCTAAGACTTTGGCAGCGGCGCGTACGGCGTGCGGATTGGCATTATAAGTATCATCAATCAAGCGATGATTGCCTAGTATTTGACTGTTGAGACGGCCTTTGGCTGGACGGGCGTTTTCTAAACCGATGACAATATCTTCAACATCGATCGCTAACGCATAAGCGCAAGCCGCTGCCGCTAGCGCGTTATTGACATTATGCTCACCGGCGAGCGGCAGACAGATATCTTTTACCTGCGTGCCGATATGTAATTTAAACTCGCTGCGTTCAGGCTCAACGTCTAAGTGGCTCGCACTGACGTCGGTATTGCCAAAACCGATTACTTTTGCGGTGTTTTTTTCAGCAGTACGGCGCAGCTGATTGGTAAAGTCATCTTTGTCCGGCACAATCGCAAACTGGTTATCTGTCAAGGTGTGGTAAATCTCAGATTTGGTTTGGCAGATACCTTCACGGCTACCAAACTCGCCTAAATGCGCGGTTCCGATATTGAGAATACAAGCCACATCAGGACGGACAATCTCAGTGGTATAAGCGATCTCGCCGATATGATTGGCGCCCAATTCTAATACGGCGTAACGATGATGATCAGACAGCTCAAGCAGCATCATGGGTACGCCTAAATCATTATTGAGATTACCACGGGTGATCAATGTGGGCGCTAGGCGACCAAAGATACTACCGAGCATCTCTTTACAGGTCGTCTTACCACTGGAGCCGGTAATGGCAATAACGGTTAGATTGGGATGCTGCTGACGACGATACGCAGCGAGCTGACCCAAAGCCAGACGGGTGTCATCAACGACTAACTGCGCAATGCTTGTTGAGATAGGACGCGAGACGATAGCAGCGATAGCGCCTTTAGAGGCCGCAACGTTAATATAATCATGTCCATCAAAATTATCACCACTCAAAGCTAAGAATATATCCCCTGCTTGGATGGTACGCGTATCTGTAGTGATACGATTGCTCGTCACCTCCAGCTCGGTACTGTCTTGGCTCTCCTGCGCTGGTTGCCAATGTCCACTAAGCGCTGCTGTCGCTGCCAGCAAGTTATCTGCTTGCCAGACATACAGTCCTTGCGACTGAATAGTATTATGGTGGTCAGCTGTCATAGTGAATACCTTGTATATTAATAATTAACGACTACTTTTATAGATGTTTGACTGAGACTTAGTAGCTCATGGTCTGTGTTTATGTTTCAAGAAAGCTTGTGCTCTAGATGATTTAGACTAGGCACGCTTTGCTTGTTTGAGTGCTTGCTGCAAGATAACACTGTCATCGAAGTCATAACGCACGCCTTTGATTTCCTGATAAGTCTCATGGCCTTTGCCGGCGATCACGACGATATCATTGGCCGCTGCATTTTTGACGGCGTGCTCTATCGCCTTTTGCCGCGCAGGCTCGATATAGGTGCGCTCATATTGCTCGTCCGTCATGCCGGCTTGCATATCTTGTAAGATGATATTGGGGTCTTCGCTACGCGGATTATCGGCGGTCAATATGACCCGATCAGCGCCAGCTAGCCCCGCTTGCGCCATAATAGGGCGCTTGCCAGCATCACGATCGCCGCCGCAGCCAAACACTGCCCAAAGCTGACCTTCACAGTGCGCTTTAAGGCTTGTCAATACTTGACTGAGCGCGTCCGGCGTATGTGCATAATCGACGATAAAGCAGCCATTATTTGAAGCCACGCGCTGCATGCGTCCGACAGCGCCGTGCAGCTTAGGCACCAAGTCGCTGATGCGCTCAATATCTACCCCGAGCGCCACCGCCGCTGCAATAGCCGCCAATAGATTGGCAACATTGAAGCGCCCTAATAGTGGACTGACCATCTCAATATTACCAAATTCGCTCTGCATAGCTATCGTCACGCCTTGCAAGCTTGGCTCAATACTAGCGGCGCTAAAGGTGGCATTCATAGATGGGTCTAGACTATAAGTCCAAACTTTAAGCCCACTCGCTTGCGCGGTATCGAGCATAGTTTGCGTATGCTCATCATCGATATTGATAATGGCATGAGTCAGACTAGGGAAATGCTGTTTATCAAAAAGCTTCGCTTTGGCCGCCACATACTCATCCATATCGGCATGATAATCTAAATGATCACGCGACAGATTGGTATAAATAGCAACTTTAATCGGCACGCCTTGCAGACGCTGCTGGTCAAGACCGTGCGAGCTGGCCTCTAGCGCTAAGAGGTCCACTTGCTGCGCGCCCATATTCTGCAAAAACTGCTGCACCGCTAGCGCATCGCCAGTGGTATGGCTGGCTTGTACCAACGCCTCTAATTTACCATTACCTGCTGTGCCCATCACCGCGCTACTCATGCCCGCTAACTGCGTAAGCTGGGCGACCAGTTGGCTGATCGTGGTCTTGCCATTGGTACCAGTGACCGCAGCGACTGTTGGCAAGNCTACCGGCTGCGCATATTGCAGCCGCAGCTGCACTAAGTCGCCAAGAAAATCGCGGATATTAGGTACATAAACTACAGGACAAGGCAGATTCGATAGTGGCTGCTCAGCCGCTAATTTATTATCATTCAGCTGAATATTAGCATCGGCTGGCGCGTTAGCTTCGCTAAGCAGGGCTTCGGGATCTAGCTCAGATAAGATAAAAGCCGCGCTCTTTGCTGCTTGTTGCAAATAACGACGGCTCTGCTGACAGTTTGGTGTTTGGCTCTTTAAAAGGATAAAAGCATCGTTTTCGCTCACTTGCCGACTATCTAAACGCAATTGCGCAAAAGCAATATCCAGCACAGCATTCAAATCAGTAATGGCCGCTAATTGTTGTGCTAGACGCTCACGTGCCAAAGTACTGCTGACGTCTCTGTTTTCTAGTAGCTGCTGCAAGGTCACGGTACTGCTTTGGTCATTATTGCTTTGGTTATTATTGTTCTGGTCAGTACTGCTTNGATCACTNTTAACTTGATAAGCGTCGGTCATGAAAAATCCTAGAGCTTTAAAATAAAATAAAGTGAATGCTTAGCCTCAAGCTTGCTACTGCTCTTGCGTTTGTAGTGGCTTATCAAGTGGCACATTATACAGGCGTAGCGCCTCTTTCATTACGTTATGAAAGACGGGAGCGGCAGTTAGTCCAGCATAATGCAGCCCGCGCGGATCTTCTAATAAGATAACGCCGACTAGCCTTGGGTTGGACGCAGGCGCCATACCGGCGAAGATATTACGATACTGATCGGTGTAGTAGCCGCCATCTGGGTTGATACGGCGCGAGGTACCGGTCTTGCCAGCGACGCGGTAGCCATCGATGTTCGCCGCTTTTGCGGTACCACCGGGCAGCGTTACTGACTCAAGCATCTCGACGATGGCCATCGCCTGATCATGCTCCATGATGCGCTTNCTNGGCAGCGGTTTGTCGGTCTTAGTCAAGGTNAAAGGATGCATGACCCCGCCNGCNGCTANTGCCGCATAAGCTTGCGCGACNTGCGCAAGTGTCGCTTCCATACCATAGCCATAACTGACCGTAGCACGGCGCGCGGTTTCTTTTTCTTTAGGTGTAGTGACATTACCACTACCCTCGCCTGGGAACTGTAGCGGGGTCTTAGCGCCAAAACCAAATTTCTTTTGCATACTAGTGATACCATCAGGCGGCAGTGCTAAGGCGATTTTCGTTGACGCAACGTTACTTGATTTTTGTAATAAAGTGGCAAGGTTAATCACCCCCAAGTTGTTATGATCACGAATCGTATAGCCGCGAACGCGTATTGAGCCTGGATTGGTATCAATCATTGAGTTGGCGGTGTATTTTTTTGAATCAAGCGCCGCTGCCACCGTGAAAGGCTTCATCACTGAGCCTGGCTCAAAGGTATCTAGTAGCGCCCGATTGCGCTGGTTTTCGCCGGTCATCTCATTGAGATTATTGGAGTTAAAAGAAGGCCAAGTCGACAAGGCTAATACCTCACCGTTTTGCACGTCTACTATCATACCCGTCGACCAACGCGCCTGCTGTAAGCGTCCAGCTTTCTCTAATTCTTTATAAAGCAGGTACTGCAAGCGCGAATCAATAGTCAAAGCCACATCTTTGCCTGCGACTTCTGGCTTTAATTGCTTAATCTCTTTGAGACTGTTCTGCTTGGCATCTTTTAGCACTAAGACCTTACCGTCCTCTCCTGCTAGTATTTGCTCAAACTGACGCTCAATACCCGCGCGGCCCTCATAGCCGCCATCAACATCATTGGCGTTTTGACCCATAAAGCCAAGTAGCTGCGCGTTGGGCTGCGGCTGAGGATAATAGCGCTGAAAGAAGTTTTTCTCATAGACGCCTGGGAAGTCAAGCGAGCTGACGCTTTGAGCGATCTCTGGAGTGACTTTATTGAGTAATGGCAGGTAGTGTGAACCTGGGCCTGAAGGCAGAGCCGCTTTAACCGCCTCATNATCGGTGACATCGACGCTCTTATCGATAGCGGCGGCCTTTTCAAGCTCAGCTACCGGAATATTAGCCGCGGCTGCCAATACCGTCAGATCCATATTATCCAAGCGCTTTTGCATCCGCGCTCGTAGTACTGGTTGACTGGGGTTTTCAATGATGACTCGGTTGAGCTCATAGTACTCGCGCGCATAGTCGTGCGGACTAAAGGAGACAGTCGCGAGTGGTGCACTGACCGCTAAAGGTAAATTATTGCGGTCGGTAATCATGCCGCGATAGGATTTTTGTGTGCGCTCGCTGGTGATTAGCTCATTACCTTTATCTTGATAAAACTGGGCGTTGGCAACTTGAATATAATAGGCACGGCCTATCAATAGCACCAACACCGTTAGGGCGATGGCCCATACCATCCGAAAGCGGTTTTTGTCATATTCAAAGCCGCCGCGCGAAGACGCACCTGAGGCCTTACTCATAATGGTGCGTTTCGATTTACGGTTCTTTACGCTAGTGTAAGCGCCTTGCGCGTCGCTCTTTTTCTTACGGGAGAATATTTTTTTACCCGCACTAGGAGCGTTACCTTTAGCTTTTTGCTGCGCTTTTGCTTTATTGGCCGGGCGCAGTGGTTTTATTACTTTACCGCTAGCTGATTTTTTATCGGTTGGTGGCTTTTTGCTACTCATTGTCCATCCCCTCTAGAGTCTGCAGCGGACGGGCTTTCTGGGCTAAGATCAGTATTGGCAACATCAGTACTACTATTATCAGTATCAGCGCGAGCAAAAGAGTCGCCCGCTATCACCGGAGCGCCCGGCTGAATAATGAGCTTGTCTTTTAGCGTCGGCGAGTACATGCCTAGTTCTGCAACTGCGCGGCTAGCAATCTGCGGTGTGGCACTAAAGGTTTGCTGCTCAATGAGCAAGCGCTGATGCTCTACTTGCAATTTGCGCTGTTGTTTTTTCATATCTTGCAAAGTTTTATAGTCCTGATGGTATTGTTGCACCGCCTCAGCTGTTTTGATACCACTCCAGACAATACCCGCCGCAAGCAGTAATAGCACCATTACATAGATATTTATTACACTAAAACGCTGTGCAAACATCTCGCCCACATCGCTATGAGTTGGGCTTGCTACGCGGCCAGATTTAGGTTTGCCAGATATTGCCATGACGATCTCAAAAAGGTGGACTTAAAGATAAATAAAAACGAACAGCTATTTTTTAGTACAACTCAACAGTAACTAGCAGGTTAGTTTAACTGCCATTACTTACGGCTTTTTAACGGTTACGTATCCGTTGCCACATTATACTAAGCAACGATGGCTGAAAACCTTATGTTTTTGCAATTTTGTATTTTTACTATAAAGAGATTTTCAGTTTTAACTAACTATTTGATCACCGTAAAACCTTATAGTGATTCAACGCTCAATCAGATTGGTGCTCATAAACGATATCAGTACGAGTCGCCGCACGTAGCCAAGCACTACGCGAGCGCGGGTTTTGAGCGATCTCAGATTTGCTTGGGCCGATNCGCTTAGGTTTATTAAAGTAACGCGGACGCTTAGGCGGCATCGGCAGGTTTTCGTCCTCAGGATACTGCCCCTTACTATGGCGCTGCAAAAACTGCTTAATGCGGCGATCCTCTAATGAGTGAAAGCTGATCACCGACAGCTGACCACCTGCCTTTAATACCGTAAGGCTCTGGGTCAAAAAGCTATCAACATCGCCAAGCTCATTATTGATAAAGATGCGCATCGCCTGAAAGCTTTGCGTCGCCGGATGTTTACCGCGTTGCCAGTTCGGATGCGCCTCTTTGATGACCTCCGCCAGCGCAAGCGTCGACTCATAGCTGCCCATCTGCTTGATTGCACGCGCAATACGGCGGCTGTGGCGCTCCTCACCAAACTCGTATAACACGTTGGCCAAAGTCTCATCATCGACTTGCGCAAGCCAATCAGCAACCGGCTGACCACGGCTGGTATCCATACGCATATCGACGGCACCATCACGCATAAAACTAAAGCCGCGGCTACCATCATCTATCTGCGGCGAGGAGATACCTAGATCTGCCATGAGCCCATCAACTTGACTAATACCAAGCGCAGCTAAGCTATCTGTCAAAGTGGCAAAGCTATCATGCACAACGGTCACGCGGTTATCTGTAGCTGCCAATTCATTAGCCACAGCAATCGCTGTCGGGTCTTTATCGAAGACAATGAGCTTGGCATCGTCAGCCAATTGCGAGAGTAGCAGGCGGCTATGACCACCGCGCCCAAAAGTCGCATCGACATAGATGCCGCGCGCTTGTAGACTGTTGTCGCTACTGGCTTTCGGCAGTGATTTGACACCGAGTACCGCCGCGACCGCTTCTTCTAGCAGCACCGCTTGATGACTAAACTCTGATTCATTAGCAGTAGCAGACTGCGTTGCTGCTTGGGCAGCTAATTTTGGACTGGGCTTTGGCTTCGATAATGACACAAATAACTCAATAGATGACGACCCTATGGGCCAATAATGTTGTAAAAAAACAGGATAAAAATAAACAAGTTATGCCTCGCTAGCGTTATTATCGCAAGGATACACAGCGAGTCAAGCACCAACTGGGCTTTTCGCCAAAAATATCTTGGCTGTCTGTTATAATAGCGCTCTATTTTACGCTATTTTTTGCGGTTAGTTATAACCGTCTTCACTCCATTTCTAAAGCAATAAGCAATTTTTTTAACTGATCATTCTATGTAAGGCGACCTGATGCAAACCACTTCACACACTTCACACAGCCCAGCCCCTGCCACTCGTCCCGTGCGTACTCGTATTGCGCCCTCCCCTACTGGCTTTCCGCACGTCGGCACCGCTTATATTGCGCTGTTTAATTTAGCCTTTGCCAAGGCGCATGGCGGCGAGTTTATCCTGCGTATCGAAGATACCGATCAGGCGCGCTCCACTGAGGCCTCCGAGCAGATGATCTTGGATGCGCTACGTTGGGTGGGACTGGACTGGGCGGAAGGTCCTGATGTCGGCGGACCCCATGCGCCTTATCGTCAAAGCGAGCGCGCGGATATTTATAAAGAACACGCGCAAAAGCTGCTCGATAATGATCACGCGTTTCGCTGCTTTTGTACGCCTGAGGAGCTAGATGCGATGCGAGCTGAGCAAATGGCGCGCGGTGAGACGCCGCGCTATGACGGTCGTTATGCTGACCTGCCGCGCGCAGAGTCGGACAAGCTTGCCGAATCGGGTAAGCCGTTTGTGATCCGTATGCGTGTGCCTACCGAAGGCGTTTGTCGGGTCGAAGACATGCTACGCGGTACGGTTGAGATTCCGTGGGAGCAAGTCGATATGCAAGTGCTGCTCAAGACCGANGGCCTGCCGACGTATCATCTAGCCAACGTCGTNGATGACCACTTAATGCAGATCAGTCATGTCATGCGCGGCGAGGAGTGGCTGAACTCTGCGCCTAAGCATCAACTGCTCTATGAGTACTTTGGTTGGGAGATGCCAATGCTCTGCCACATGCCGCTGCTACGTAACCCNGATAAATCCAAGCTGTCTAAGCGTAAAAACCCAACCTCGATCACTTATTATCGTGATGCTGGCGTGCTGCCTGAAGCGCTGCTCAACTACTTAGGCCGTATGGGCTACTCGATGCCGAATGATGAAGAGAAGTTCACGCTTGATGAGATGATAGCCAGCTTCGATATCCAGCGCGTCTCNTTGGGCGGCCCTATCTTCGATATCGAAAAGCTCAATTGGCTNAANAGCGANTGGTTACGCGAGCTCACNCCTGANGAGCTAAAAANCAAAATCCTCGATTGGGCGAATAACAGCGANAAGCTNACGGCAATGGNAGCCGCGATTCAGCCGCGTATCGAGCTGCTCTCTGACGCGGTCAATTGGGGTGGTTTTTATTTCCAAAACCTNCCTGAGATTACCAGCGANGACTTTGAGCACAAAAATCTCACGCCTGAGCAAATCATGGAGATTCTCCAATTAACACTATGGCAGCTTGAGTCATTACCTGAATGGTCAGAAGATAGTATTTATGCCACTATCAAAGGCTTATCTGCTGCGCTCGATATTAAGATGCGCGACTTTATTGCGCCTTTCTTTATCGCTATCGCTGGTAGCTCCTCCTCCACACCAGTGATGAACTCGATGTGGATCATCGGCGCGGATATGACCTTAAACCGCTTGCGCCACGCGGTTGAGGTGCTTGGCGGCTTAGGTAAAAAGAAACTCAAAAAGCTTGAGAAAAAAGCGGCGGATCTACCGGACTTTTTGGCTGACTAGTTAATGCTATATTGACACAATTGACACAATTGACACAATTGACACAAGAGAAGCGTAGATTTTGCAATGGTGAAGTCTGCGCTTTTTAGTACCAACACCAGTAAATAAACATTTATATTTTAGACAAATATTAAGAGTATTAGCCGTCATTTATTTTTCGAGATCAAGATAAGTTAGGAGTTATTAATGGCAGAACTGAAGGTTTGGCAAAGCTTAGATGATCAAATAAGAAAGTTAGAATCAAGGAATATGGAAGTCTCAGATCATAAAAAAGCAAGAAATTATTTATCCAATATCAGTTATTATAGGCTTAGCGGATACTGGTATCCTTTTCGAAAGTTCCAAGCCGATCAAAAGGGTCGACAAGATACTTTTAAAGATGGAACTACATTTAAGAACATTATTGAATTATATGTATTTGATAAGAAACTTAGATTATTAGCGTTAGATGCTATTGAGCGTATAGAAATGGCTATACGTTCAGATATTGCTTATATACTCGGTGAAAGAAGTCCAAAAGCACACGAGTTACCTGATCATTTACATGGCAACTTTACAAAACGGCCCACATACAAAAAAAATGGTAGATATAGTACGAAAACAGAACACCGTAAATGGTTAGATAGATATGACAGCTTAGTGAGTAGATCCACAAGACAAGACTTTGTCAAACATAACCTAGAAACTTACGGCTATCTGCCTATTTGGGTTGCTGTTGAAATATTAGACTTTGGTGCTATGTCAAGGTTATATTCTGGTCTCAAACATGCAGATGCGACAAAAATATCAGACAAATACCATTGCGCTTCGAAAAAAGAGTTTGAAACGTGGCTAAGGTCACTAAATCATTTGAGAAATATTGTTGCACATCACTCTAGACTTTGGAATGCCAATATTGTGGATCGAGCAACTATTCCACAAACTGATAAATATTGGAGGGCTCTAGCTAAAAATAATGAAAAACCTTTCGTCTATTTCTGTCTTATGCAGCATTTGCTTAAGACAATATGCCCAAATTCAACTTGGGGCCTAAGACTGACAGATCTTTTAAGTGAATTTCCAAAGATATCTAGTGATTTGGTTTCTATAGAAGACTTTGGATATATACAGCATGAAAATTGGAATTTATGGGAATAGGATAACCCAAAAAGAAAGCCACCGCGTACATAGTAAACTATGAAGAGGCGGTGGGCGTATTACCGATTATAATACGCTTTTTATCATCAATCGTCAACTTATCTAAAGCTTAAATTTACACAAAATATCGAATACTTTGCAGAGTTGACAATTCTATAGACAGTGCTAAAGGTGATATCATGATCGGATTATATAGACTTATTAGACACCTACCATAAAANTGCTTAGAAAGCCTGACAACTTTATTCTATGTTTTTTTGAATATTTCAAATTATTTGCTATTTTTCAAAAATAGTTATTGACAGCACGACATAACTTACCTAAAATACGCTCACTCTTAACGAGGGGCTATAGCTCAGTTGGTAGAGCACTTGCATGGCATGCAAGGGGTCAACGGTTCGACTCCGTTTAGCTCCACCATACTTTTATCGTCAAAAGCTATTGTTAGATAAAACAGCTTTTAGATAACACAGTTAAGAGGCAGTATCAGCACCTAGGCAAGGCTTGTTTCTATAAAATAAGCGCTCTGATGTTGTGCAGTACCGTTGTAGCCCTATTGAAAGATAGCCGCTGTGACACTCTATGCGTCCCCATCGTCTAGAGGCCTAGGACACCGCCCTTTCACGGCGGTAACGGGGGTTCGAATCCCCCTGGGGACGCCACTATTCGGCGTCACTTGTTAGCACTTTTGCTCTTTGCATCGGATCAGACTAATACGTGTAGCAGCAAAAGCCCAGTTACTTTTTGGTGACTGGGCTTTTTTTATGCCTAATACTATCTTATCATCTATTCTTTATTCCTCTTCTTTAATTCTATTGTAGAACATTTCTCGTAGATTACTAAATCTAAGAATAAAATAAGTACCTTTTTTATTTAGTTTTGATTACAAATCACTATACAGGTTCTTACAATTAAATAATTTGGTAACACAGTGTAACGTTAGCATACACAATGTCTGCTTTTTTCTACCTAACAGTATTACTAATACTAGAGTTTATTTTTTATGATAGCGTTGTATTAGCAGGCTCCAAAGTGAGTGTGCTATTTAAGTTAAGGGGTTATCAAGGTTTGATGATCTACTGGACGGATACTACAATCTAAAACATCGTAAAATTTGGTACTGAAAACGGTACATTATAAGGAATGGATATGACACCTACTTACACGCCTCAACGACGTCCTTCATGGCGCGGCGTACTTGCCGGTCTAGTTATGGGACTTATAGTAGTCATGGCAATGATTGCTCTAGCCTTAGTTTTAAGCTCATTTATCCCCTTCGATCTAAAAGGCACTAGTATTGCAGGTGGCATCTATGCGGCTATTACTGCTTTAGTTAGCGCTTTTGTCGCAGGTTATTTTGCTATTAAATTCTCAGCACCAGAGGCTATCTTTGGTGATGGTACTGATATCGACCCAAAAGATGCTTCTTTGACAGGCATGCTAACCGCAGCCTTAATCGTATTGTTTACGNCGTTTTTTACGCTAAGCAGTGCAACAGGTATCCTAGCATCAGCAGGTAACGTAATTGGTGGTACGGTAAGTACTGTCACACAAGCTGCAGGCGGTATTGCTGCTGCTGGTACGTCAGCTGCTGGTACTGCAGCCNTAGCCGCTCCAGATAGCGCTATTGAACAATTGCAACAACGTGCGCAAGAAGCATATCAGACCGTTTCTGGTGATATCAGTCAAGAAGACTTAAATGCTTTAGTTGCTAGAAACACACAAGGTCTTAACCAAGAACAAATCGCAGCGACGACTAGTGTATTAGAAGAGATGATCAATAATACTCGCGGCGATGTTGCTGATATGGACTTTACCAGCATTGATACTTGGCGCAACATTGATGACTACGCAAAACAGCGTATGGCATCAATTGAGCAAACGCTACAGGGTCCTGAGCTTATCAATCGTTTACAAGCTGAAGGTCTAACTGAAGCGCAAGCTGTTGAAGTACGCAATGAAGTGACTCAATCATTTAACGAGTATAGAACTAAAACAGAACAGTACATCGCGCAAGCTCAGCAAACGGTTGATCAAAACCTCCAACAAGCCGAAGACATCGCTCGTAAAGCTGCTCTATATTCAGGTCTATTTTGGTTAATTAGCACGATCTTAACCTTTATTGCCGCTACTATGGGTGCTAAGAGCGCTGCAGCAAAGCATCGTTTGTCTAAGCCTATCGTTACTTATGGTGATAATGTACGATAAACTAGACTTATCATAAATTTGATTGGTTAAAATGAAAAAAGCTCAATCCTTAATTTATTAGGATTGAGCTTTTTTGTGCGTCAAGCTTTTTGTATAGCGCTATCAATGCTCTACATCTAATGGCGGCGAGGACTTCGTAAAGCTGGCCAAAGATAAGTTCAGTGATAAATAAGTGCCGATAAGTATCACCGCTGACCCTATAATGGCAGCCGTATCCAAAGCTTCGTCTAGTAAGATATAACCAAAGATAATGGCAAATATCGGAATCACGAGCGTAATACTAGTCGCCCGCATCGGTCCGATACTCTTGATTAGNTCATTNATAAAGATAAAAGCAATAGCCGTTGAGAATACGCCGATACACACCACTGATACCCAAGCCTTAACGCTGATACTCTGACCATACGGAAACTCATAAATCGCTATCGGTAGCATCACCACACTGGCAATCAGCATAGCGCCAATGGTAATGGCGACAGGCGAGGTGTCTTGCAAATAGTTCTTGGTGACGTTTGCCCCTACTGCATAACCCACACAGCCTAATAGCGCATAACCCATCGGTAGTAGCCCTGAGCTTAAGTCCGTAACCGCNCCGCCAAATAAGCTCTCACTCATCAGGATAATCACCCCAGCGATGCCGATAAANAAGCCNAGCGTNTGCTTTTTTGACAGCTTATCATTGAAGAAAGTACTCGCGATAAAGCCGCTCATCATTGGCACCGCAGCATTGAGTACAGCAAGCACACCAGCATTCACGGCTTGAGCGGCATAAGAGAATAAAACAAACGGTATCGCTGTAGAGACTAGGCCCACTACCGTCAGTAGTTTCCAGTGCTGCCGANCCGCAGCTAAATGAGAGGGATTGAACATCACAAANANNAGCATCGTGATACCNGCAAATATGACGCGCAAGCTGGCAAACGACATTGAGCCAAACTCAGGCACGCCGACTCTATAAAATATAAAGGATAGCGACCACATAAAGGATAAGCTAATAAAAATAATAAGATCGCGTCTACTCATGAGGTACTCAGCTTGGCGGTTGTCTGATAGGATAGATGGACAATACTGTTAAAGAAAAGTTAAAGCAATAAAAAGTGTTGATGATAACTTTTTAGACGTATAAAAGGGGGTTTATCTGTGGATTTAGCGTCAGTATTTGCTATTGTTCTGGTGCAGATGCCACTGTCTTTGCTGTTAATGGCTGACCTCATCAAAAAAATAATAAGCTCAAATAATAAAATAAAAGGCGTATCGCTATGTTTGGTATCGAGAACTATCTAGGTTTTATCTTGGCAGCTATTTTATTAAACCTCACTCCTGGCACTGATACCATGTATATCATCACACGCAGTGTCTCACAAGGGAACAAAGCGGGTTTATACTCAGTGTTAGGTATTGTCACCGGAATACTAGTACACACCGTATTAGCAGCGCTGGGTTTGTCGATTATCTTAGCCAACTCGCCATTAGCCTTTACCCTTGTTAAATATATTGGGGCCATCTACTTATGCTACTTAGGGGNCAAGATGCTCACGCAAAAATCAGACTCTGTCATAGCAAAAGGCTTACCTACTAATGATAAGGCCGCGNCAGCAAAGCGACTTGATTACGGCAAAATATATAAGCAAGGCGTCTTGACCAATACCTTTAACCCAAAAGTCGCGCTATTCTTCCTNGCNTTTTTTCCGCAGTTTATCGATCCAAGCTACGCGCATAGCACGCTATCATTCTTGGTATTAGGTCTTACCTTTGCCGTAACCGGTTTAGTGTGGTGCTTATGCTTNGCATTATTGGCGTCAAGATTTAGCAAAAAGCTACGCGAAAACCCAGCGATTGAGACTATCCTGAATAAGATCAGCGGTGCGGTGTTTATTGGTTTGGGGATTAAGTTGCTTACTGAGAAGGGCTAAGGATGCTTAGCATGTGAGGTGGGTTGGGCTTTTTGCGTTCTCGTAGAGAATGATGTAAAGGCGTTTTATCCCAGTTAATAGTTATTAATTAGGCNGGTTACGCTTGGACTAACCTACCCCTACAAATCCCTCTTCATATCGAAAATCATATCGAAGAAATAAGTCTGGTGTAGGGTGCGCCATGCGCACCATGATATATAGACCTACTTAAACCACGATAAATCTCAGCAAGAACACGATATCACCGCTAGCCCTGAGCGAGGAAATAACAAAGCACTGCTTTGTCCGAATGCAAGAGAATTTGCATTCTCGCAAATCCTAGCAGCGGATAGTAGCGAAAAGCAGAATNAGCTCCCCAACCACAAAACGACTAATCACACCGTAATTAAAAAGCAAGCAGACACAAAAAAGCCCACTCATTGCGAATGGGCTTTGTATTATATAAACTCTAATCAACCATTACGCAGCGTTTTTACTGTCACTTGCGAGCTGACGCAATACATAGTGCAGTACGCCGCCATGACGTACGTATTCGCGCTCTTTTGGTGTCTGTAGACCGACATTGACCTCAAAGGTTTCAGTCGAGCCGTCGGCGCGGGTGGCAGTGACTTGAGCGGTTTTGCTCTCGCCATTATCAAGTCCTGTNATACTGATAACCTCTGAGCCGTCTAGGTTGTAAGTGTCTGCATTTTCACCTTCTTTAAAGGTCAATGGCAGCACACCCATACCAACTAGGTTTGAACGGTGAATACGCTCAAATGAAGTCGTCAATACCGCTTTTACGCCAAGCAGAATGGTACCCTTCGCTGCCCAGTCACGACTAGAGCCTGAGCCATACTGCGCGCCGCCAAGTACTACGAGCGGACGCTTGTCTTCTTTGTACTTCATCGCCGCGTCATAGATGGCCATTTCTTCACCATCGGCAAGAGTGGCACTGTCGTCTTTAAAGTAGTAGGTATAGCCGCCTTCCTTACCGCCCATCATCTGGTTTTTGATACGGATATTGGCGAAAGTACCGCGTGCCATAACCGCGTCATTACCACGGCGCGAACCATAGCTGTTGAAGTCCTCTTCCATCACGCCGCGCTCTTGTAAGTATCGACCTGCTGGCGAGTTTGGATCAATATTGCCCGCAGGCGAGATATGGTCGGTGGTGATTGAGTCACCGAACAGCCCAAGCATACGCGCGCCTTCGATATCAGGGATACCCTCTGGCTCCATGGTCATACCATCAAAGAACGGTGGATTTTTGATGTACGTTGAGCCTTCATCCCATGGATATAGCTGACTATCGGCTGAGCTAATCGCGTTCCACTCTTTACTACCGTCGAACACTTCACCATAGTTTTTACGGAACATATCAGCATCGATATTATTGGCAATCAGCTCGTTGATCTCATCTGACGTTGGCCAAATGTCTTTTAGATAGACATCGTTGCCGTCTTGATCTTGACCGAGTGGGTGGGTGGTTAAGTCAATATCGACTGTTCCTGCTAAGGCATAAGCGACNACNANTGGCGGCGATGCTAGGTAGCTGGCCTTGACGTGTGAGTGAATACGACCTTCAAAGTTACGGTTACCAGAGAGCACCGCTGAGGCGACTAAATCGTTCTCTTCGATGCCTTTTTCGATCACATCAGGAAGCGGACCTGAATTACCGATACACGTGGTACAACCGTAACCGACCAAATAAAAACCTGTTTTTTCGAGCTCATCCATCAGTTTGGTTTTTTCAAGATAATCGGTGACTACTTTTGAGCCGGGTGCCAATGAGGTCTTAACCCAAGGCTTGGCTTTGAGGCCTTTGGCAGCGGCCTTTTTGGCGACCAATCCAGCACCNATCATAACGGCTGGATTTGAGGTGTTGGTACAAGAGGTAATNGCNGCAATAACCACGGAACCATCGCGCAGNTTATGCTCTTTGTCGTCAATATTAACGCTTGAGAACACGTTATTGGCTGGCTGNTAGCCTTTGCTATCGTCAGTTTCGGTGTCAACGTCGATGTTGGGTTNAGCTGCCAAGTGTTCCGCTTGTTCTTGCANNGCCGCCTTCTTGNTCAAAGCGNACTTTNCCATCTCGACTTCTGNNTTGCGNTCNTTGGTCATCTTCNCNANNGTNTCGCCNAATTTTTCNTGCATATCAGATAAGTTGATACGCTGCTGCGGCAGATTAGGGCCTGCCAGTGCTGGCTGGACAGAGGACAGATCAAGCTCTAGCTTACTTGAGTAAGTCGCCGCTGGNGTATCGGCATCATGCCATAAGCCTTGCGCCTTGGCATATTTTTCGACCAGCTCAATTTGCGCTTCGTCACGGCCTGATAGACGCAGATAATCAATCGCCATTTGATCAATCGGGAAAATACCACAAGTCGCGCCATATTCTGGCGACATATTGGCAATCGTCGCCCGATCCGCTAATGGCATACTGTGCAAGCCTTCACCGTAGAATTCGACAAACTTACCGACCACGCCATGTGCACGCAGCATCTCAACGACACGCAATACCAAATCCGTCGCGGTGACGCCTTCACTGAGTTTGCCTGTCAGCTCAAAGCCGACCACTTGCGGAATCAGCATAGATGACGGTTGACCTAGCATCGCCGCTTCGGCCTCAATACCACCCACACCCCAACCGAGTACGCCAATACCATTAATCATCGTGGTATGACTGTCGGTACCAAATACCGTATCTGGATATGCCATCAGCTCGCCATCAACATCCGCTGCCATCACGACGCGCGCTAAATACTCAAGGTTGACTTGGTGCACGATACCCGTCGCTGGCGGGACAACGACAAAGTTCTCAAAGGCATTTCGGCCCCAATGGAGAAACTCATAACGCTCGTTGTTGCGTTTAAATTCAATCTTCTCATTCAGATCCAGCGCGTCCTCGCGGCCATAAGCATCGACTTGTACTGAGTGGTCAACGACCAGCTCACTAGGAATAAATGGGTTGATTTGCTCAGCACGACCGCCAAGCTCCACTACCGCATCGCGCATCGCTGCTAAATCGACGACTGATGGCACGCCGGTGAAATCTTGCAGCACCACGCGTGCTGGCATAAAGGCGATTTCTTTGGACGCCTCAGCGCCAGCGTCCCAGTTGGCCACTGCTTCGATGTGGTTTTTGCCGACAGACTGACCATCATCTTCGTTACGCAGTAGGTTCTCTAGTACGACTTTCATACAGTATGGTAGCGTATTGATATTGTCNTAAGTCTGGGCAAGTTTGGGCAAGCTATAATAGGCATGCTCCTTGCCATCGACCGAAATGGTGTCTTTTACATTAAAAATATCACTCATGGTAGCTTCCTTATCTACAGGGTAGAAATTATTGTTATAACGGTGGCTAATGGATCTGTCTGAGCTATCTTTTTCATACATGACAACATTTGTANTTGGCAAGTAGAAAAATAGATCTGCAGGATTTACTTAAATAATAACATTAGTTTAATTGAGTTTAATAAGGCGCTTGCTCAACAAAATAGGTGTGCGTTCCTTTTGCTGTTAGCAGCAGCGTCCTTTTACCATAACAAATAAGTAGGCGTTTGTTAACGTCTAGGCGTAGGCATATGGTGGCAGAATCGTAACCGAAATAAGCNTTAAGAAAAGGCAGCTGAAAGGTCTATGAGTCACTGCTAACGTCCTTTGGGCCGATGGCGACCGCTACGAAAGACAAAAGTGTCCTCATAAAAGCTGACCTCGCTATTGTCGGACCAAAAATGCGGCACACCTAAAATGGGCAATGGCGATAAATGACGCGGTGTGACTGCGTCCTTTGATAATAATTCATTCATATAATCAGCCAATTTATCATCCAAAAAGGCGATGCGCTGCTGCGTTGACAAAGCAAAGAAATCTTGGCTAACGTGAATGACCACGCTATGCGCGCACAACGGCTTACGCGGCGCTATCAATTGCTCAAGGAGGGCATGACCAAAAATATAAACCGCAGCTTTAGCGTCTTTGCTAGGGNTATCCATTTTATCCCAATANNTTCTTGGTTTGACTAGACTGTTTTGCCAATCAAAGTCGATCAAAGCCTCACCAATNNTAGNANNNGNGGTNACNAANANNGCNCCGTTNTCATCAAACACGGTGATGGTATCNCGCACGCGGCCACGGTTTTTACTNCCAGTTGGCTCTTCACTACATTTGGCAATCTCAAGCATGTGATGATAATTGAGCATGGCCTTGGTCTTGGGAAAGGTGAGCCAA
>FUFK010037920.1_pt1 | contig 27834 bp, 35 predicted proteins | sample 1021851 | NCBI WGS metagenome assembly FUFK01 (sample SAMEA51879418, study PRJEB19060) | metagenome
TCAGCTAGAAGTTTCTATGTTGATGGTAACAAATTTAATGATGCTAGAATACTAATAGCACCTAAAATTTTAGTGGGGCGATCAGGATATGAGGTTTAATCAAACTTTAACAGAAAATAAGGAGGGCAAGAATGTCCATCTTGAACACATTGAAGACATGGTGTTCAATGAAGGTGTTACTGGTACTCGCAATGCTATCTTATTTCTTCGTAATCTTCGCAATATGCTATCTGGATCTTCTGCCGGAAGCGTTAATGTTACCGTTAAATGGGATGGGGCTCCCGCAATCTTCGCTGGGGTTGATCCTGCCGATGGGACTTTTTTTGTAGCAAAGAAGGGTCTGTTCAACGCTGACCCTCAAATGTACAAAACAGAAGAAGACATTCGCACTAAACTATCAGGAGAGCTACAGGAAAAATTTCTTGTGGCTCTCCGCGAATTCAAAAAACTAGGCATCGAGTCTGGTGTTTATCAAGGCGATCTGATGTTCACCAAGTCTGATATCTCTAAAGAGAAAATCAAAGGTGAAGACTACATCACATTCCAGCCCAATACAATCGTCTATGCTGTTCCTGCTGCATCGCCTCTTGCCAAAAAGATTAGAAGTGCCAGTATCGGTATCGTATGGCATACCACATATACAGGTAAGACTATTGAAGATATGAAGGCATCTTTTGGTAAGGGTATCGTCAATAAGATGAAGTCAGTACCTTCTGTATGGATGGACGATGCTACATACAAAGATGTAAGTGGCACTGCCACATTCACCAAAGAGGAAACAGCAAACCTTACTGCTATGCTATCACAGGCAGGTAAGATTTTTCAGAAACTACCTGCTGCTGCTTTGAATGATATTGCTGGTAAACAGGAGTTTCTAGTTCGTCTGAAGGCATTCAATAATACCAAGGTCCGCAAGGGAAAAACTATCACTAGCGCCCGTAAGCATGTTTCTGAACTAATCAAGTACTTCCGTGAGTATTATGAAAAAGAAGCATCGAAGCGCAAAAGCGATAAGGGCAAAGAAGCACAACTTGGTAAGATGAAAGACCTTATGGCATACTTTGATAAGAATCAAAAAGATCTTATTAAGATCTACGAGGTTGTCATGTTGCTTACATCTGCCAAAGGTATGATTGTCAGTAAATTGAATCAGGCTGGATCTATTCCTACGTTCTTGCGTACCACCAGTGGGTTCAAAGTGACAGAGCAAGAAGGATATGTTGCCATTGACAAGGTTGGTGGTGCTATCAAGTTGGTTGACCGAATGGAGTTCAGTCGAGCAAACTTCTCACCTGACGTTATTAAGGGTTGGCAGAAATGAGGTATAGGTCTATTTTTATCTCAGATGTACATCTAGGTTCTTTAGGCTGCCAAGCAGAAAAACTAACAACTTTTCTAAAAAATAATGAAAGTGAAAACTTATATCTTGTTGGTGATATAATCGATGGATGGAGATTAAAAGATAGATGGTACTGGCCTCAAGATCATTCAAATGTCATTCGTAGAATTTTAACAAAGGCAAAACGTGATACGAATGTTTATTATATAACGGGTAATCATGATGAGTTTTTACGAAAATGGACAAATCAAGAATCAATTGATGTGGGAAACATTTCTATTATCAATAATAAAGTATATGAAGCATTAGATGGTAAGAAATATTTTATTGTTCATGGTGATATGTTTGATAGTCTTATGAGGTCTGGAAAGTGGTTAATGTTTGTAGGTGACTTTATATACGATCAATTAGTAAGACTTAATATGATAATGAATAAGATTGGTAAATTTTTTGGTTTGCCATACTGGTCACTTAGTAAATTTCTAAAAGAGAATACTAAAGCAGCACTTGTGTATATTCAAAGATATGAAGATTATATTGTTGAATATTGCAAGAAAAATAAGTATGATGGTGTCATTACAGGACATATACATACANCAAAGATTAAAAATGAGAATGGTATTGTTTACATGAACTGNGGCGACTGGGTTGAAAACTGCACTGCCATTGTTGAAACAATGGATGGTGAGTGGAAGATTATAACAGAATGAAAATTTTGATAGTTACCGATACGTTCGACGACATCAATGGTGTTGCGACAACTTATAACAATCTAATAAAATATTCAGATTGTCAAATAGATGTGATCTCTCCTAAACATGGTCTGATTACTATTCCTGGTTACAGTGTAATAAAAATTACTACCAGACCATGGAAAGAATTTCCTAACATAATAGAATATGACAGAGTACATATAGCCACTGAAGGTCCGCTAGGTTTATATGCATTAATTAGATGTAGGTTACTTGGAAAAGTATATACTACTGCTTATCATACAAGATGGGATTTATTCTTAAATAAAATATATGGTATACCTGTTTGGCTTACCGCATATTATACCAATTGGTTTCATCGAAAATCTAAGGCGTGTTTTGTCCCATCCAAAGGAATGATGATATGGGACAATTGTGTTTTATGGACTCGCGGTGTTGATGAGAAAATCTTTCACAAATCTGATATGCCTGTCACCAATACTATTTTATATGTTGGGAGAGTTTCTAAAGAAAAAAATATAGACTTGTTTTGTGAATTATCAGAAGAAATGTCTTACTTTAAATTTGTTGTTGTCGGTGATGGTCCATATAGAAAATCACTTCAGAAGAGATATAAAAATGTAGAGTTTGTTGGTTTCAAGAAAGGTAAAGACCTCGCTGCACACTACCAACAAGCAAGAGTAATGGTATTTCCTAGCTTGACAGATACTTTTGGTATTGTTAATATAGAAAGTATGTATTGTGGTACACCTGTTGTTGCCTTTAATGTTACTGGTCCAAATGATATTATTAAACAAGGTGTAAATGGATATCTAGTTGAGAATGAAAGAGATATGAAACAAGCCGTCATTAATGCTTGTGATTTAAATAGAAATGAAATCGCTGACTCTGTGAAAAAATTTAGTTGGAAAGAATGTTATAGAATATTCAAAAAACATATTGTATAAGTATAAAAATAATTTTACTCTGTAAATTCTAGTTTTACTAAATACTGTCGTTACTAATGGTATAGTAAATGAAAGGAAATTACAGATGGCAAACAAAATATTTAGACCCTTCGTAGAAAAACTTGGCAATGCATTTGCAAACACCTATGTTGGTAATGCTGGCGATATCTTCTATGACCCTGATGAAAGACAGTTAAGAATAAGTGACGGAACTACTGCTGGCGGTAATAACATTGGATTTGGTCCTACGACTGCCACATTTAACTCTGCTCTTGCTAACACTAACTCAGCGATTGCTCTGAGAGCCACTATCGCTGGTCCAACATTCACAGGTGTTGTCAATGCACCAACGGTGAATGTTACAAGTGCGCTTGCCTTCAGTGGTACAGCACTCACAACGTCAGTTGGTGAACTCAATACCTTTGATAAGAGTTTGACCAGAGATGCATCCACCAGTGATATGGCATCTCCTGCACTGACTAAAAATCTCTCCACATTTACAAACGTAGTTACATTAGATGGTAACCTGGCTGATGATGGTCGTACAGCAGATTTAGTTATTACAAATAGTTTGGTTACTGCTACCTCTGTTATCATCGCAACCGCCAATGTAGATGTCCGCGTTGAACCTCACACAGTCATTCCTGGTTCTTTTAGAGCATCTTTCCATAATACATCTGGTTCACAAATTAACGACGATACGAACTTCAAAGTTAATTACATGGTGCTATAGGAATCCGTCATGGCTAATCAGCANCTTGATATCGGAACTGAGGCAAATGATGACACTGGTGATCCTATTAGAACTGGTGCTATCAAGATTAATTCTAACTTTACGGAGATATATAATGCTCTTGGTAACAACACAACCATTCAAGCAAATACAAAGACGCTAGTAGCAAATGCCGTACTTCAGCCCATCGTTGCTAATACTAATGCTCGTATTGCTTTGGTTAATACAAATCTCACAGGTACAAACACTTCACTGAGAACTCTCATCAGTGACCGTGCTCAAGTTGCTAACGTAGCAGTGCAAACAACCCGTGTTACATTGGTAAATAGCAACTTGACCGGAACTAATACTGCTCTACGAACTTTGATTAGTGATCGCGCTCAGGTTGCTAATGTTGCTGCTCTTGCTGCTCTAGGTAACACTAACGCTCGTATTGCCCTTGTTAACACGAATTTGACAGGCACTAACACTGCAGTTCGTACACTGATTAATGATAGGTTACAGGTTGCTAACGGTGCTATTCTAACGACCAATAATGACTTTACCTCCACGAATCAACAGAGACTTGGTGCGCCTATCCTTACATCAACAGCAAATGCGTACACAATGGCTGCTGCTGATGCTGGTAAGTACCACAGACTTAATTATGCTAATTCTAGTGCTTCTGGTTCCACAAGTGTTACTGTAACAATACCTAATAATTCATCAGTTGCTATTCCAATTGGTTCTGAATATCTTTTTGTAAGAACAGGTTCTAATTCACCATTAAACTTTGCAAACGCTGCTGGTGTTACACTGAATAGCGAAGATGGGAAAAAAGCAGTTAACGCGCAGTTTAAGGTTGCCATCTGCAAAAAGATTGGTACTAACGAGTGGGATCTTTCTGGGAATCTTTCGTCGTAATGGTTTATAATACTCTATTTGGCAGATATGGGGGTATTTCTGATGCAGGTCTAACTATACCAGCATCATTATACTTACCATTTAACGTTGACTTTAACGACCGCTCTGGTAATGGTCACACAGGAACTGGTACAGGGACGGCTGCTCTTTCAACAGATCAGTCAAAATTTGGTGGTAAAAGTTTAAAATTAGATGGTAATAGTGATTTTGTTACATATGCTAACAGTGCTGATTTTCAGTTTGGTGCTGATGATTTTACTATTGAAGCATATGTATACCAAGAAAATGCTGCTGGTTCTGATGCTGCAGACCGTCATCCTATAGTGAGTAGAGCAGATGCACAGGATGAGAGAAGTTTCCATTTTGGAATTGTATCTTCTGGCGGTCAACAAAGATTACAATTCAGCTTTACTAGCGACGGGGAGCAAGCAACACAATACGAATTTAATGGAGATGTAACAGTCGATAATTTCCATCATGTAGCTGTTGTTAGATCTGGTGTAGATATGTTAGGTTTCGTCAATGGTACACTATTAAGTTCGTCAGTCGTAGGCGCAACTAGTCGTATTGGTAGTGCTTCAATTCATGTTGGTACATCAGATTTAGAGATTGGTCATCGTGGTTTATCTAATCAATTTTTCGATGGTTTTATAGACGAGGTTAGGATTGTTAAAGGAACAGCGGTTTATACAGGAAACTTTACACCTCCAGGCGCACATGGTTAATTTTATAGTTGACTTCGAATATATATTCGTATAAGGTCAGCGATGCTGGGAGGGGATATATATTCTCTCCCAGTGTGAAACAAGAAATATATAAATACCCGTACAGTTAGTCTAAGGAAAACCTGTTAGGATAGAAATGAGTAAAACAGTTTTCGCTTTCGGGCGTATGAATCCTCCAACAATCGGACATGAAAAACTTGCGGATAAAGTTGCCAGCGAGGCCAAACGTCGTGGTGCAATGCCACATATTTACCTTAGCCACACACAGAACGCTAAAAAAGACCCTCTCCCATATAGTGTAAAAATTGCTATTGCCAAGAAAGCATTTGGCAAGGCAGTCACTAGATCCTCTGCTAAGACTATTATTCAGGTAATGCAAGAGTTGGAGAAGATGGGTCATAAAGAAGTTGTATTGGTTGCTGGTAGCGACCGTGTACCTGAGTTCAAAATATTTCTCGCAAAATATAATGGTAAAGATTATAACTTCGATAAGATTGAGGTTGTATCTGCTGGAGAGCGTGATCCTGATGCTGAAGGCGTTGCTGGTATGTCTGCTTCTAAACTTCGTGCGATTGCAAAAGAAGGTGACTATGATACCTTTGCTAAGGGTATGCCATCTAAGTTAAGAGATGCAGACAAGAAGAAAGTTTACAATACTATTCGCTCTGTCATGGAAGATATCAATGAAGCACCTAGAATTGCTAGAAAGAAAGGTCAACCTGCTGGTTCTGACAAGCACTCTGACCTCTATACAGATGAGAATCCAAAGGGTACAATTCATGGGTTGAAGTTTGCTACTGAGAAAGACGCCGAAGCAAGTGTTGCAAAAATCAAATCATCAGGTAAGAAACACGCACATAAGATACAGGCTGCAATTGCTATGGAGCAACGTGCAAGAGTTGCTGGTAAAAAAGCAGCTGCAGCTGTTTACCGTTCTTATATTAATGATATGAAAAAGAAAACAAAAGAAATGAATGAGGCATTTGAATTAAAACTAGAAAGAGATAAACGCGCAAAACTCTTAGTGCTTCATGTGAAAGATACAAAGACAGGCAATAGAAGTGAAGTTCGTGGTAAACCTGGATATGAGATTGATGGATACGACCCTAAAGATAAACTTCACAAAGTGCTAGATAAAATCGGTAAGTCTGCTAACATGAGTGAACTGATGAATGGCGAGAAGGTCACAATCAATCCAAACCATCCTAAAGGTAAAGAAGCAATTAAGATGGCTAAAAAGATTACAACAGAAATGTATGAAGAAGTCACCGCTAAACAAATCTCTGACCTAGAGAAGTTTGGTGACAGACTCCTTGATAAGTTTGGTGTTGATATTGAATTCTCAAAGCACTTTGCTGACCGTATGAATGATGACAGAAATAAACCAGAAATTAAGGTTGCTGAAATTCAGGCTTTGTTCAAGAAGATTGCTAGAAGGAAAGCGGTCAACATTAAAAAGCATAAAGACTCAGAGGTTGTCTTAAAGGACATTCAAAAAGATTTAAACCTACCTGTTGCTATCAAAACAGGAAAAGACGGGGAGCTAGATGTGGTACATAAAACAATCATGAGAAAGAAAAACTTCAAGACTCCTAATCCTGTTGTGCAATATGAAGAAACACAACTTGATGAAGGTGTCAATGACCCTGCCATCTTCAAGGCAGTATTTCTTGCTGGTGGTCCAGGGTCTGGTAAATCATTTATCGTTGGCAAGACAGGTCTGGTCAATATCGGTATGAAACTTGTTAACAGTGATGATGAGTTTGAACGTAGACTCAAGAATGCTGGTCTCGATGCTGGTAATCCAGATGATATCTATTCTCCACAAGGTCAAGAATTGCGTGGTAAAGCAAAGAAAACCACTGCCAATAAGCAGGATATGTACATTAAAGGTCGCCTTGGTTTAGTTCTTGACGGCACAGGTAAAGACTATAATAAAATCAAAAAAGTAAGAGATCAGTTAATTAGACTTGGTTACGATACTGCTATGATTTTTGTTAATACAAATCTTGAAACGTCACTTGAAAGAAATCGTAAGAGAGCAAGAAGTCTTCCAGATGCTGAAGTTGAGAAAATGTGGAAGGGTGTCCAAGATAATATGGGTAAGTTTCAAAGACTATTTGGCAATGACTTCACTATTGTAGATAACTCTGAGGGTGCTGATACACCTGGTGAAACTAATGCTGCATATAAGAAAATGGTTAAGTTCGCTAACAAACCACCAAAGACTCGTGCCGCTAAAAACTGGATTGCTAATGAGAAGTCACGCCGTGGTATCAAAGAAGATTATGACCCTACAGATGAAGAACTGGATGATATTCTAAATGAAATAGAGGATGATGACCTTTTCTGGGAGTGGGATGAAGATGATGACTTTGAGGCCAATCTAGATGAAGCACCACTTACTATGCAACAAAGAATGAAAAGACGTTTGTTGATGAAAAGACTTGCCCCTAGAATTGCACGTAAGAGGGCATTGAAAATGAAAAAGCGGGCAGGTAAAGACCAATTGGTAAAAAGGTCTAGACGCGCTGCTTTGTTATTAGTAAAAAAGAAAGTGGCTGGAGACAAGGGAAAGAATTATAAAGAGTTATCACCATCTGAAAAGATTGGAATCGATAGATTAGTTCAAAAAAGATTACCCATGGTTGGTAAAATAGCAAAGAGATTGTTACCAAAAATGACTAAAAGAGAGACAGAAAGAATGCGTAACAGGTCTAAAACAAATGAGAGTTTTGAATTATTCATCGAACGAAAGGTAGCACAAGACCCTGATGTTGATGAGCGTCCTGGCACACAACCTAAGAAATACTACTCTGGTGTTCGTAAAAAATCTAAAGAGGCTCGTGCTAAACACTTTGAACGTGGTTCTAAGATGGATGATGATAATCCAGCAGCATATACACCAGCACCTGGGGATGCTGAAGGCAAGACCAAACCATCTAAGCATACTAAAAAGTTTAAGCAGATGTTTGGTGAAGATGTTAATGAAGCATTTGAAAAAATTATGACTGGCCTTGATGAAGCCGCTGAATATCTAGAGGAAAAGCAGATTGATGCACTCAAGAAGAAGTCAGAGAAGACAGGCATTCCATATGGTATTCTAAAACAAGTCTACAATCGTGGTATGGCTGCATGGCGTACAGGTCATCGCCCTGGCACGACACCACAGCAGTGGGCGTTTGCTCGTGTCAACTCATTCGCCACCAAATCAAAAGGCACATGGGGTGGGGCAGATAAAGACCTTGCTGCTAAAGCACGCGGCTCTATGAAGAAAGAACAAGTTACTGAGGCAGATCCGTGCTGGGATGGATACAAGCAAGTTGGTATGAAAAGAGGTGCCAGTGGTAAGATGGTCCCTAACTGTGTACCAGAAGAAGTTGAGGTAGATGAGGGAAAGGTTAAATTTGTAAAAGATAAAGAATTTCCAAATCTACGCAAACCAAAAGGCACTACAGACTATGAGTTTAAGAAGTTTTTAATGAAAACAAAAAGTCGTCAAAAGGATTACTTTAGAGGTGAAGATAATATTAAAGAACGTGAAATGACCGATGGAGAGAAAGAAAAACTAGATAGACTTAAAAAAAAATATGAAAAAAGCGACATGCAGAAAAGCATGAAAGATAGATATGGTGATGATGGTCCTTTCTATGCTACATTGACAAAAATGGCAATGAATAAAGAAGCAGTATCACCAGCACAACAGGCTGCTATTGCTATTGCTAAGAAGAAGTCTGGTAAGTATGATGATGAGGGAAAGAAAATTGATGAAGACATTTTGCAAAGTCCACGCCCTGGAATTCGTATTATCATTCGTAAGCATACGGACGGCAAACGTTTTGTTTTCAGACCCATGACTCAAGGTACACCAGGTGAAGTTAAAATTCTTGATAAAAAGACAGCAGAAAAACAAATCTCTGCATTGAAACGTATGGGATGGAAGAAGGCAGTTAATGAGCAGGATGCTGCGGCTACTACCAAAGAGCGTCACAACGATGAAAAGGAAAGATTAAAAAGAAAACATGACAGAGAGTTAGATGCTGCACGTTTACGCGATACAAGAACAAAGAATGCAAATGAAGCATTTGAAGCGTTAATTGAACAGCCATGTTGTGATGACTGTGCAGAAGACGAATATGGGTGGGCAGAAGAGACAGATTTTATCGCTATTGACGAGTCTGCTGCAGAGTATCAAGGTCGTAAAGTTAAGTTGAACAATCCGACACGCTCGGATAATCCTAAAAAAAAGACTATGGTTTATGTCAAGAATGAAAAGGGCAATGTTGTAAAAGTATATTTTGGTGATCCTAATATGTCTATTAAGCGCGATGACCCAGAGAGAAGAAAGAACTTTAGAGCAAGACATAACTGTGATAACCCAGGACCAAAGTGGAAAGCACGTTATTGGTCATGTAAGTTCTGGAGTAAAAAACCAGTTTCGAAGTTAATGAAGGGTTAGTAACCTTTATAAATAGAATATAAAATTTAATAAAAAGAGGGCAGCATGTCAAATCTATTTAATAATCCAGACAATCTTGTTGATGTAGTTCGACAGATTCTTTCTGGCAAACCACTAGAAGAGAAGAAGAAAGAAGAAGAACTTGATCCAGTCAACAAACAGGCTGTCAAGAAGAAGTTCGATGACCGTAAGGACAAGGACATTGACAATGATGGCGATGTAGATTCATCAGATAAGTTTCTACATAAGCGTCGTAAGGCAATCTCAAAGGCTTTGAACGAGAAAGAACCAAAGAAGAAAATCAATGCCTCTCATTGTGAAGAAGTTGAACTTGATGAAAATTATAGAAAGGCTGCTCTCAAAGGTATTGGTGCTGAAACAGCAAACAGTATAAAAGTTGGCACAGGTGTTGATTACTATAGTCCAAAGGACGGTAGTAAGCACATGGGCAAGATTACCAGAATGGATAAGAATGGATATGAAGTTAAAGATGAAAAGACTGGTAAGACTTTTAAGTTTAAGTATTATTCTAAAGATGCAATGAAAGAAGAAACTATTGATGAAGAAAAAGATGATGATGGTGAGGAGAAGACAGCAGCACAAAAAAGTGACCCCGATGGCGACGGTAAGGCAGACGGCGATGGTAAGAAAAAGCCTGTGAAGAAGAAAAAGAAGAAAGAAGAGGGTGACGATGAGAAGGACACTAGTGAAATTGGTTCCAACAAACCAGACGTAATTGACACCAAACCTTCTATTGAAACATCCTCTATGGTTTCTGAAGCAGAGGGTTCTGTAAAGGTAAAAGCTGGTCCTGCTCACGATAAAAAAGTCAAGAGTATTACAGGTCTTGCTAAAAAGATGGGTCTGAAAGTAACACGCAAAGGCAAGAGTGATGATGGTAAGATGACTACTATTCACCTGTCAGGCAATCAGAAGAAAATCTTAGATATGCAAGCATTACAATCTCGCCTTGATGAAGATAAGCAAGAGCTAGGTAAGATTTCTAAAGAACTTGAAGGCGCTTCTAAAATGCACAAGGGCCAGTCTGACAGAATTAAAGCTATGCTAAAGAAAAAAGAAGAAATGAAAGAGATGACTCATGATGATAATGAAAAGGATACTAACTTAATTATGCAACTTCGTAAAGCAGTTTCTTTGCGTGGACATACGGTTAATTTTAAAAGCGGTAAAGAAAAGGTCTCACAACCAGAGGCACAAGCATTTTTAAAGGCGTTCAATAAACTAAAGAAACCTGCTGAAAAAGAATTTATGATGAATTATGCCATGAAAAGTAAAGACGACATGAAATCTGCAACGATGGGTAAATATAAAAAACCAAGTAAAGGTGGTTTAGACTTACCAAAAATGAAATCGGAGAAGTAAAAATGAAAACTGAAGATGAGTTGATGAAACTAACAAAGATTAAGTTAGAAGAATATGGTAGAACTCTTGGTATTGAACTAGACCGCCGAAAGAGAAAAGATGCTTTGGTCAAGTTACTTTTGGATGTACAAGAGTTATGCGTTCCTAAGAAAGAAGAAACTTTCCCAGAGATCGCAGAAGATTTTATAGAAGATATTAAAGAAGAGGGTCAAGGGTTTTTTGCTTGGCTCAAAAGTTTTTTTAAGTAATAGGAGAAAGACAATGCCTCTATGGGGTAACGAAGATAAAGCAATTGATGTTCCTAAGTCTGCCAATACAATTTTAGGTGTTGTCGGACCTAGCTCTGGACTTCATGCTAACAGCGATATCGGTGCTTTTATTGCCAATACAAGCACAGGCGTATTTGCTGTCTCACCTGCAGAGGCTGCTGCTTCTGCAAATGGTGCTGCTACATCTGCTGGATGGGTTTTAGTCCGTAAAGGTGAAGGTGGTCGTGCTGGTCGTATTCAGTATGAAACACTTGTTGCCATGGGTAGTATCACAGGTGATGCCGATAAAGATGACGAAATTTTCCCTGATTCATAAGGATTAAAAAATGGCTGACAAGAAGGTTACACAACTTACAACATTAGCAACGCCAAATGACGAAGACCTTCTTCTTTTGGTCGATGATCCTAATGGGACACCAGTAAGTAAAAAGATTACTGTGAAGTCTCTGTTTGGTTCTATTCCATCGAATACTGCTATTTCTGGAAGCCTAACAGTATCAAGTAATGCTACCTTTTCTGGAGGGAATACAGTATTCTCATCTAATGTTGTAGTGACTGGTACACTAAGACCATCAAGTTTTATTGTAAATGCAAATAAAGTAACTATCAATACAAGTATTTCAGTTGGTAGTAATAATGCAACTACAGTATTGGGCGCACCAGTCACTGATAGACCACACGATGGTACTATCTTCTGGGATGAAAACTTTCTATACGTTGCTGTATCAAATACGGTAATTAAGCGTGCAACTCTTAGTACGTTCTCATAGGAGATATAAATGACTTGGTTTTTATTGTCACTCCTCTGTACTTTACCATTGCTGGTTACATGGTCGTATAGAGGCGGGTCTATTCCTAATCAACAGAAGTGGGGATTTCTTGGTAAGTCAAGACCTCTTACTTTATTGATGACACCGTTGTTTATTTGTTTATCAGCGTGGATGGTTTTACCACCACTTGATACAATGCAATGGTGGTTGTTTGGTCTAGGTGGGCTAATATTTTTTGCAGCACAAACTCCAGGATGGGGAGCACAGATGGACCTTGGCAGACACTGGGGTGCAGATGATGAGTGGGGATATCAAATCCGAGACTGGATTTTTGGTAAGGAAAAACCATTGCTTGATGAAGATGGTAGTCAAATGATGATGGACGGCAAGCCAATGATTATTGGTAATCATAAAAGGGATTTGTGTGGTCTATATATGCGTATGGTATGGTTTATCTTTCCTGCTATTGCTTGGTATTTTGTAAGTCCATGGTTAGCGATTATTTCACTATCCATGTTATTGTCTCCCATGGTGTGGAACTACGAATACAAAAATATCATTAAAAAAGGTAAGCATCCATCAGAGGAGGTTCCTTTTGGTGGAGTGATTGGACATTCTTGGGTGGAGTTTTATATTGGTTTGATGTTATTAGTTGTAACAGCAGCGGTAAATACTCTAATTTATATGACATGATACTAAGTGAGAAAAATTTAGAGCTATTCGCTGCTAAATGTTATATTAATAATAACTGTATCGATATTGATGAGTTTAAAGAAGACTTCAATAGACTCAAGTATATTAAGCGATTGGTGAAAAGATATGAAGTATATGGAGAACTCAGAGAAAGACTTATATTAAATCATTTAGTAATTATGTATAATACTTTTGAAAACAAAGATTGTACAAGGATGATTTTCTTTAAGTTAAAAAAGTCTTTACCTGTTATCACTCCATTTTTACTATTGATTAACAGACTACCGAAAGAAGTTTATGATGAAGACGGAAAAATTATCTATACATCTGACGTTACGATGGACCAGAATGTCATAGAAATACTAAGGAAAATATGATGGCACAAACATTAGATTTGTTTCTGGTATATCAATTCATTAAAAGATTATCTACACCTTTTAATGAGACTAAAGCATATGAACTTGGTTTAATTGATGAAAAAGGAAAGAAACTAAAAAAGGCATCTACTCGCGCAGAAAAAGATGCCATGACATATTATGATAGACTTATCTTTAACTTGAAAAGATTAGTATCTAAGATAGGTATTGAGTCTAAGTTCACCACATTTGCAGCGGCTTTGTTTTTACTCAAAGAAGAACAAAGCGATGTAAAGAGAGATGAGGAAGTAACCTTGACTGAGTTTGTTAAGTTTAAAGAAGCTCATAAAGACTATATAAAGGGTATACTTACTGAAGATGCTCCTGCTAATGCAGCAAGTGGCGGTAATATCGCTGGTATTGGAGATGGAGAAGATCCACCCATCAGGAAGAAGGTATTAAAGAAGTATAAGCAAAGAGTTGCACAGGCAAACACAGCAGCAGACTCTGGAAGAAAAACATTCGGTAGTTTAAGAATTAAAGGAGGATAAAATGGTTGCATGGTTAGCAGGACACGTTGATTGGTTTTGGTTAATTATCGGTCTATTGGTAGGTTGGAATCTTATGAAACAACCAGAGTGGGTGTCAAACCTACTTGGTTGGGTCGGCGCTAAGATTAAATCATATATGCCAAAACCACCCTCAAAAGAGAAATAATATGGCTATCTCAGTTCAACATATTATCAAGGAAATTATTCGACGTGAAGGTGGATATGTAAATCATCCTAACGATAGAGGTGGACCGACTAAGTATGGTGTCACACACAGGACACTTTCACGATATCTAAAGCGTGAAGCATCTATTGAGGATGTAAAACATATGACTGAAGAAACAGCATATGAAATCTATGAGAGAGACTATTATGAAGGTCCGCGCATTAACACCCTCCCTGCGCCTCTACGGTCGATTGTGACAGATGCTTCTGTATTATATGGACCAAGACGCGCAATTAAATTTGTACAACAAATCGTTAATGAAGCAGGGTTTGGTCCTTGTACTGTTGATGGTATCCTTGGCCCTAATACACGCAAACAGATTAAAGCAGCACATGCAAAGATGGGTAAGTTTCTTATTAATGCTTATGTAGAGGAACGTATTGAGTTTTGTGAGCGTATTGTAGCAAATAATCCATCACAGTCTGTCTTTCTCAAGGGTTGGACAAACCGTGCTAACGAATTCAGAGTGAGGTAATCATGTTAGGTGGTCTTTTAACAGGTGGTCTGGGTAGTATTTTAGGGGGTGCAGCTAATCTCGCTAAAACATTTGTTGGTGACAAAGCAGCAAAGGAAGCTGGATTTCATCAGGAACAAATGCAAATCCAAAGAGGATATCAAGCAGAGTTTTTAGCACCTGAGAAGAAAGGTATCTTTAACCAGTTAGTCGATGCCGCTAATCGTATGGTACGACCATTATTTACATATGGTATTGTGGCTATGTTTATCTGGGCTGCGATTGACCCCGTAAACTTTGCTTTAACTGTACAAGGTCTACAAATTATTCCAGAACTAATGTGGTATATTATGATGACCATCATTGGTTTTTGGTTTGGAGGTCGCTTATTAGAGAAAGCACCTATGAGAGTTAGTGCTAAAGAAATTAAACAAGCAAAAGAAGTTGCCCAGAGTATCGTAGAAGAACGTGCAGAACTTTGGGAAGATAAATATGAGAAGGTTGATACTGAGAATCCAAAAACAACTACTAACAAAGTGGTTGCTGAATGGCAGCAGGGTACTGCAAAGCCTAAATCTGTTTCGTCTAAAACACGTGTTGCAAAACCTAAACCTAAACCTAAATCAACATCAAAGAAAAAAACTTTTCTTGGGATGACTGTTGAAGAGGTGAATGAGGACGATTTCCAAGATGAACGATAAAGATCTCGCTACTGATGTTAAAATTATTCAGAATGACTTAGTGTCGTTACAAAATATTTTAGATCGGTTCGATACTACTATTAGCAAACTGACTGATGTTAGTAATACACTAAACAAAATTATTGCTGTACAAGAATCACGGATTGATACACAAGAAAAGTCTATCGAAATCGTACACAAGAGAATCAGCGATATGAAAGAAGAAATCCATATGGACATGAATAGTCACTATGAGACTATTCTAGAAGAACTAAAGGAAATGAAACAGGAGCAAAGGAAACATGCAGAAGAAATGTCTTCACGTGTTTCCAACTTAGAGAAGTGGCGTTATGTTGTTATGGGAGCAGGTATTGTTGTAGGTTTCCTTTTAGCCGAATCATCAGTATTAGATAAGATATTCTAAGGGTCAACATACAGATATTAACCGTTTGTCAAGTCCCTGTCAAGTAAAAAAAATATTTGACAGGGATTTTTCTATGGTGTATTATTAAATATTGACTGGAGGTATATATGATTTGGATTGATACTAAGTACGCTAACCTATTATCCACAAAACTTGAACGATATGTAGTCAAGAAGCATAATCCCTTCTTGGCAAATTTTCGCTGTCCTATCTGTGGTGATAGTCACAAGAGCAAGACAAAGGCACGCGGCTATCTACTTGCTGCTAAGAATGGACTATCTATGAAGTGTCACAACTGTGGTGCCTCTATGTCCTTTGACAAGTTTATCAAATACATGGATGAAACACTTTATAGTCAATATAGATTAGAAAAATTTTCAGGAAAAGTCAACAAAAAAGTTGTGAAACAAAAGTTCAACTTTTCACCAGAGAACAAAATAATTGAAAACAAAACTTTACTAGATATTATAAAACGTGTTGACAAATTAGAAGAATCACACCCAGCAGTACAGTACTGTAAAAGTAGAAAACTCCCAGATTATAAATTATCTTATATCTACTATGTAGATGATGTCTCAAAAATTGCGTCTGTTCTGCCAGAGTATAGAGATAAAATCAAGTCAAAAGAATCAAGGCTCGTTCTGCCTTTCTATGATAGAGAAAAGAACCTAACTGGCATTACCATGAGGGCGCTAGACAACAATAATCTTCGCTACATGACATTTCGTCTTGACAAAGACAGCCCAATGATTTACGGATACGAACGGGTAAATTTATCTGAGCGTGTCATTTGTGTTGAGGGACCAATTGATAGTCTGTTCCTTGACAATGCAGTTGCCGTTGGTGGTAGCGATATGAAGAAGGCAATGAATCTCTTGCCTGATGATACGATATACGTTTTTGATAATCAACCACGTAATGAGCAGATATGTAATTTGATGTTGAGAACCATTAAGGCGGGTAAGACTGTTTGTATATTCCCAGATACGCTTCTTGCCAAAGATATAAATGATATGGCAAAGATGCGTTATGATGTAAATTACATTGTCAGAAATAATTGTCATAAAGGCGAAGCTGGTAGGTATCGATTATCTAATTGGAGGAAATGTTGAAATATTTTGAACCTAAGACAAGACTGATTTCAATTACAAAACCAGTCATTGAAGACCTAGAGACACCAGAGGAGTTGGTAGCATACACAGCGCGTGTCTCTAACCCTGGTAATCAGTTGAATAATGAGACAGCGAGTAAGTTGCTTTCGTATTGTATTCGTAATGCTCACTGGTCAATCTTTGAAATGGTTGATGCAACAATTGAGATTGAATGCCCTAGAGATATTGGTCGTCAAATTTTGAGGCATCGTACATTTACATTTCAAGAGTTTAGTCAGCGATATGCTGAAGCACAAGAGTATACATGGAGGGAGCCACGACTACAAGACCAAAAGAACAGACAAAATAGTATCGCGGGTGTCGATCCAGACACTGAAGACTTTTGGCAACTCATTCAAACAAATGCATTAGTACAAGCAAAGAGAGACTATAAACATGCTTTGAATATAGGTATTGCCAAAGAGGTCGCACGTACCATCCTACCTGAAGGACTTACAATGTCACGAATGTATATGAAAGGTTCATTACGTTCTTGGATTCATTATTGTGACCTTCGCTCTGGTAACGGAACACAAAAAGAACATATGTTAATCGCACAAAGTTGTTGGAATCTTATTGCCAATGAATTTCCATCAGTTGTAAAAGCAGTAAAGGAATAAAAATGTCAAATCAACTACCTACTGAATATCAACAGTTTATTCATCTCTCACGTTACTCTCGCTTTATGTGGGAGGAAGGTCGCCGCGAAACTTGGGCAGAGACTGTTGGTCGATACTTTGACTTCTTCAAAGAAGACCTAATGGACAAGCATGGCTTTGATATGTCAGATGACACACGTAATGAGTTGGAAGAAGCTGTAATGGACCTTAAGGTTATGCCTTCTATGCGATGTCTAATGACTGCTGGTCCAGCATTGAAGAAAGAAAACATTGCTGGTTATAACTGCTCTTATCTTGCTATTGACCGTGTTGCTGCTTTTGATGAACTGTTATATATTCTCATGAATGGTACAGGGGTTGGATTCTCTGTTGAGCGTCAGTTCGTTACAAAATTACCAATTGTAGCTGAAAACTTTAATGATACTGAGACTACAATTACTGTTGCTGATTCTAAGATCGGTTGGGCAAAAGCACTTAAAGAACTCTTTGCATTACTATACCAGGGACAAGTGCCACGGTGGGATATGTCAAAGGTTCGTCCTGCTGGTGCGCCACTCAAGACATTTGGCGGTCGTGCATCTGGTCCAGGTCCACTAGAAGACTTATTTAAGTTTGCAGTCAAAATCTTTCGTGGTGCTGCGGGTCGTCGCCTATCGTCACTAGAGTGTCATGACCTTGTGTGTAAGATTGCTGAGATTGTTGTGGTTGGTGGTGTTCGTCGCTCTGCCCTTATCTCACTATCAAACTTATCAGATGACCGTATGCGCGATGCTAAAGCAGGTCAATGGTGGGAGCATAATACACAACGTGCACTGTCAAACAACTCAGCCTGTTATACTGAGCGTCCAGACATTGGTATCTTTATGGATGAATGGAAGTCTTTGTATGATTCAAAGTCTGGTGAGCGCGGTCTATTTAATCGTGCATCTGCTAAGAAGCAGGTAGAGAAAACAGGCCGTCGTGAAGTAGATCATGAGTTCGGTACTAATCCATGCTCAGAGATTATTTTACGCGACCGTGAGTTTTGTAACTTATCAGAAGTTGTCATTCGTGCTACTGATAGTATCGATACACTAAAAGAAAAGGTACGACTTGCGACTATCCTCGGTACGTTTCAATCTATTCTCACAAGTTTTAAATACTTATCAAAGAAGTGGAATGAAAATTGTACTGAAGAAAGACTACTTGGTGTATCATTAACAGGTATCATGGATAATGACTATACTAACGGAAGAGCAGGTCTAGAAGAGACTGCTAGAATCTTAGAGGAACTAAAGAGTGTTGCTGTTGAAACAAATAAAGAGTGGGCTGCTAAGATTGGCATCCCTCAGAGTGCTTCGGTCACTTGCGTTAAGCCTAGCGGAACTGTTAGTCAACTTGTTGATGCTGCCTCTGGCATTCATGCTAGACATAACCCATATTATATACGCACAGTTAGAGGAGATAAGAAAGATCCTCTCGCAATCATGATGGCAGACATGGGATTTCCATGTGAAGATGACGTTATGAAACCAGACCATACCTTAGTCTTTTCATTCCCAATGAAATCACCAGACAATGCAGTGTTTCGCACAGATATGACTGCTATTGAGCAGTTGGAGTTATGGAAAGTATATCAGGACGCTTGGTGTGAACATAAACCATCTGTCACAATCTCCGTTAAAGAGGATGAGTGGATGGAAGTTGGTGCGTGGTGTTATAAATACTTTGACTATATGAGTGGTGTATCGTTCTTACCATTTAGCGACCATACATATAGACAAGCACCGTATCAAGATTGTTCTGAGGAAGAATATAAAAAATTACTTGATACTATGCCTAAGAATGTTGATTGGTCTTCACTATCTAACTATGAGTCAACAGATTTGACTCTTGGCGCACAAGAAATGGCTTGTGCCGCTGGTGGTTGTGAGATCGTTTAATGGCTTCACCTTGTCAAGCTATATGCGTAATGTCAGATTGCGGAGCACACTGTGTAGGGTGCTACCGCACTCTGGATGAGATTTCACGCTGGATGACATATACGCAGGAAGAAAAAAAGAATGTTGTCGCTAAAATTAAAACAAGACGCAAACTCTTTTTAGGAGGAACAAAAAATGGCGGCTGAATCTATTACTTGTATCGAATGTGGTGCAGAGTTCGATATAATGCATAACGAAAAATCACCAATTCAACACTGCCCATTCTGTGGAGAAGACATTATGAGTGAAGAAGACCTTGAGGAATGGAAAGATGAGATGATGTGGGAGGAAGATGAAGAATAAATGTATGATAACCCTTGGATTTACAAGGGCGAGATTTTTGATGAAAGTTTAGTTGACAAGTATTATGGATTCGTTTATAGTATTACTTGCCCAGATGGTAGAATGTACATAGGTAGAAAGGCGTTTTGGTTCATGCGTAAGCAGCGTGGAGCAAAACGTCGTTCTAAGATAGAAAGTGACTGGCGCAAGTATTATGGTTCTAGTGATATTGTCAAAGATATGATCAAAGAACTAGGTCCAGATAATTTTAAGCGTGAGATACTTTCACTACATATTACTAAAGGTGAGATGAACTACACAGAGGTCAAAGAGCAGTTTCAAAGAAACGTGCTTGAATCTGAAGACTATATAAATGATAACATCAATGGTAAGTATTTCAAATCGAGAGTGAGTAAATGGACGGAAGTGATAACGTAGTTGACTTCTCTTATGAATGGGTCAAAAAGAACTTGGATGAGTATCAAGAATACTTCAATGATGAAAATGAAAAAGTCATTGAGGGTTATTACGAGGGCATGAAAGTGAGACTTACCTATGGCGAATAATGTAATTGATTTTGTTAAAGAGAAAGAACGCAAAGAAGCAATAGAGTGGGTTGCTAGACAGTTTGCGATGGCTGACGAAAATATTCGATTCGATACAGAGTTTACAAAAATAGATCAGTATGACCATAGCAAAAACTACACAACTTTTTTAATTAAAACAAAAGATGACGATGACGATGATGGACCAAAAGGAGTAGCATAATGAGTGAAGATACACTACCACCCCATTTGGGTGGGCAGAATGGTAAGAGTTGGACAGACGATGGCGCACTTGAGGTTATGTGGAACCTTGGTTGTAGAAAAATTATTGACGTTGGATGTGGTCTTGGTGGTCAGGTCAAACTTGCTGAATCTTTAGGTTGGGAGTCTTATGGAGTAGATGGAGATTGGACAGTATTACCAAAAGAAGCAAACTTTATTCTTAATGACTATACTGAAGGTAGTCCAGTTATCACTGAAACAGTTGATTTAGTTTGGTGTGTAGAATTTCTTGAGCATGTTGAAGAAAAGTTTATGGATAACTACATGAAAACTTTTAAAGATAGTCAGGCTAAGTATTTGATTGTTACACACGCTGTACCAGGACAAGGTGGTCATCATCATGTTAACTGTCAAGATGAAGACTACTGGTTTGATGCCTTCAGTAAATATGGTTTCACTCACGATAAAGAGCTTACTCAACAGATTCGTGAAGCATCAACAATGAAAAAACCATTTGTAGCTACAACGGGGTTGGTGTTTAAGAGGGATTGATAATGTATTCTGATTTTTTGTTGCGAAATAATTTATTTGACTTGCTTGAAAACAGAGGTGAATATAACAAAGAGGATGTTAACGATTTAGAGATTTATTTAAAAGATGCAAATATCACTCAAAATGAGTTTGATAAAACGTTACAAAAACTCTTCCCCTTTGATAAAAACCACAGGATTTTCTCAAGTTATAAAAATTTAGATAGACCACCATTCAACGACTCTTACTGTGTCTCACGTGGACTTCATTCTTTCCGCCGATACTTTTCTCAGCTCGCACATGAGAAAAGAAATGGAGGTAATCAGACTTACGACAATGTGGGTCTTATTGTTAAAGAAAAGTTTGCTCCTGCTCGTATGCTCAGAGCAGCAAGAGAAGAGTTCGACATATTCCCCAGTTTCGTAAATAAACAACCACAGAATATTCTGTCTGCAAATAAAGATGTGTCACCAACATTAAATAAGATTAGTAAAGACATATATCAACATATTCTTGACTGCATAGGCTCTGAGACAGATGAAATCAAAAGTAAGTATTTACAGAATACCTTCGCACAAAAAGTTCACAACAGACCAGATGACAAGGATCATCAGAAACTAGCACACGTTGATACATTCTTCCCTGCAATCAAATGGTGGTGGTTTCCAGAAGAAGTTAAGTTAGAGCATGGTCCTTTCTGCTATGCTAAAGGTAGTTGTTACCCAACAGATACATACTTAGACTGGATTTTCAATGAATCACTAAACATTATTGAAGATAAGTATGAATCGTGGAAAGGAAAAGACCATACAGAAGGTTCTTTCCGTGCAAGTGAAGAAGAATTGATTGCTATGCAGTTTGAACTAGAACCCGTGCCAGTAAAGGCAAATACACTTGTTATTGCAAATGTATCTGGATTTCATAGCCGTGGAGAGGTTACAACTGAATATGTAAGAAACGCTATCCATGGAAGTATTCGCATTGACAATCCTTTCCAGATTTCATAAAAGGAATTTATCAAATGATTATAAACATTAGAGGTGCTTTAGGTACACAGATATTCGAATATATACATGGACTAACAATCGCTAAATCTAAAAATCAAATAGTTGAGGAAGTCCACATTAACGTTTCTGGCGCTATAGTGGAGACTGCAAAAGTAGACTGGATTTCTAGTATCATCGAAATGCCTTATCCAGTGAGGGCAGTGGAATCTTCAGGAAAACAAGGTGTCTGGAGTAACCCTGTTAATTTTGCCAATATGATTAATAGCAAGGTTATGGAAGATTTAGTTTGTAGAATAGAACCAATTAAATCAGACGACGAAATATTACACATTAGAGGAAAAGATCGTAAGATTGCTAGTATTGATGACTATGTAAGTCTTATGGATATGATAGGAACTAATGTAAAATTGGTTGGTGATGATAATATTTTAATTGAAGAGATAATTAGAAAAGCCGGATTTGGTAAAAACATATCAAAGGATGAATTAACAGATTGGGCTAGATTGATGGGATGTAAGAAAATATATTGCGCGTTTACTAACTATCCTCTTAGTGCATTAATTTTCAGCCCCGATACTGAGATAAATATGCTTTCAAGAGATCATAGTAATGGATATGTTACTATTGATGAAGAAGTATATTCGTGTGTTGATGTATTCTTCAAAAAATATCTTAAAAATGGGAGATGGATATAAATGATTGAAACTTGTTGTGAGATTATGAAACATTCCTATGACCGTAACATGATCACGGCAAGAGATGGTAATGTTTCAGTTCGATGGGAGTCGCAGCCGTATTGGTTCATCACACCCGCAGGTGTTCGTAAACAACAACTACAACCTGCTATGTGGAAAAAGATTTCTGTTAGTAGATATGAGAATGGTGATCCTATTATGATGGATTACACTCCCATGAGTGAAAAACTTGTACCAAGTAGTGAGTATCCTCTTCATTCCAAATTGCAAGAGGTCTTGCCACCTGGAATCGAAAATCGTGTTGTCATGCACTTACATCCCACATACACTACTGCTGCAATGCACCGAGGGCTAGATTTACACACGTTAGTCCACGATTTTCCAGAGTTAGGATTTCATACTAAGGTTGCTATCAGCGTCCCTGACGTTCCTGCCAAATCACAGCAACTTGGTGATATTACCCACGAACATTTAGAACTTGACAGCGACGGTCATATAGCATATGATATAGTTGGTATTAAGAGCCACGGTGTGGTCTCTATTGCAGAGACTCCTTGGCGCGCATTTGAGCATATCGAAAGGTTAGAGCATATCTGTAAAATTGTTTTAGTAAGTTAAGGGAGTGACTAAATGAGTAAGACCTATCCGCTGGCAGTATCCTCTTGGGGAGAGGAAGAAATCGCTGCACTGCATGAAGTAATTAATTCTGACCGATATACTATGGGTCCAAAGGTATTTAAGTTCGAACAAGAGTTTGCTGAATACTTCGGTGCTGAAGATGCTGTTATGGTTAACAGTGGTAGCACAGCAAATCTAATGATGCTATCACTATTAAAGTGGAAGTACTGGTTAGATAAAAAAGAAGATGCCAATATTATCGTCCCCTGTGTTGGTTGGTCAACGACATTTTTTCCTGTATCACAAAACGGATTCATTCTAAATTTTGTCGATGTAGATCCCGAAACTTATAACATTGATGTTAATAAGATTGAAGCAGCAATTGATAGCGGGACGGTTGCCATCATGCCTGTCAATCTTTGTGGTAATCCGTGTAACTTTACAGTATTGAATGCTATTTGTGCCAAACATGATTTGGTGCTTATTGAAGACAATTGTGAGAGTATGGGTGCTAAGTTTGGTGACAAATATACTGGGAACATTGGTCATTTAGGTAGTCATAGCTTTTTCTTCTCACACCATATCCAAACCATGGAAGGTGGTATGGTTTGTGTACGGGACAAAGAAGATGCAGATTATCTTCGTAGTCTTCGTGCTCATGGTTGGTGCCGTGAGTTACCAGATAACAGTTCTGTATATAAGAAGACTGGTGATTTTTTCAAAGATAGTTTTACATTTGTGACGCCAGGATATAGTGTCCGCCCACTAGAGATGAGCGGCGCTGTCGGTTCTATTCAGTTACGCAAGTGGGAGGGTATTCTGGCAGAGCGACTCAAGAATGCAGAATATTTCAAGTCTATTTTTGCTGACCGTCCTTGGTTACAAATTCAGAAGGAATTGGGTCAGAGCACTTGGTTTAGTTTTGGTTGTGTCTTGAAAGGCGAACTAGAGGGCCGTCGTGATGAACTAGTCCGTGAATTTGATAAACTTGGTGTTGAGGCACGACCACTTGCTAGTGGTAACTTCTTAGCACAACCTGTTATGAGTTTATTAGAGCATATCGATCATAGTAACTATGAGGCATCAGAGAACATTCATAAGAATGGTTTCTGGGTTGGTAATCATGCTATCGACTGTACTGTAGGTATTGATAAGATGGCAGAGGCATTTAGTAATTTAGGAATTGAAGTATGAAAATTCTGATTACAGGTGCCAGTGGATTCATTGGTAGTCATTTAACTGAAGTCTTACAAGAAGAATATCCAGAGCATGAATTGATTGGTTGGGATAAAGAAGAGGGTGATTTAAAAGATCAAAAAGAGTTTCCTGAAGTCGATATCGTAGTTCACTTGGCTGCTTATAATAGCACGAAAGAGTTCTACACAAAAGGATTTGAGGTCATCACAGACAACATTATTCCTACTCTTAATATTCTAGAGTACTATCGTAATAAAGAAGGTAAGAAACCACTATTCGTCTACACAGGCACACCAGAGAGCATTGCTGGCGCTACCGATTATTTTAATTATAAAATTCCTACAGACGAAGACTGTCCACTTGTTGTACCAGATGTTAAGAACATTCGCTGGAGTTATGCTAACTCTAAGGCACTTGGTGAGCAAGCAGTCATTGCTAGTGGATTAGATTGGATTATTGTAAGACCTAATAACATCTATGGTCCACGACAAAAGAATCATTTTGTTGATGAGTTCATCGCCCGCGCGCGCGGGGGTGACGTAGAACTGTATGGTTATGACAATACTCGTAGTTGGTTATATGTCAAAGACTGCTGCCAAGCGATTGCTAAGTTGATGTTCACAGAATCAGCACGCGGTGAGGTAGTCAATGTGGGTAGTAACGACGAGGTTGAGGTACTAAAACTAGCAGAGATTATTATTGGTTATATGGGTATTGACAAGCCCATTGAGAAGTTCCCTGCACCAGAGGGTAGTGTAATGCGACGTATGCCAGACATTACTAAAATTAAAAACTTGACAGGATGGCAACCTTCTACTAAACTAGAAGATGGTCTAAAGATCACGGTGGGGAGTTATATGCAATGAATGTAGGCATCGTAGGTATCGGTGTTGTTGGCTCTGCAAACAAGGCTGGATTTGAGAAACTAGGTCATAATGTATTGGTGCATGATATTAAGTTAGGCACTACCATTTCTGATGTTCTTAATACCGATTGTGTATTTGTATGTGTTCCAACTCCCAGCAAATCGAATGGGGATTGCAACACAGATATTGTAGAGAGTGTAATTGAAGAACTAAGTAAGGCAGAGTATAAAGGTGTAGTTGCTATTCGTAGTAGCACTGTTCCTGGTTTCACCCGATTAATGTCTGAGAGATATAAAAACCTACAGATTTGTTTCGTTCCAGAGTTCGTGCGTGAAAGGTGCGCTGAACATGACTTCATTAATGAGCACGAGTTGTTAGCAATTGGCACTAAGGATAATTATATTTTTGATTTGATTAAAAATGTTCATGGTCACTTTCCTAAGAACGTCGTCCACTTATCACAGACAGAGGCTGAGATTTTAAAATACTATCTTAACTTATATGCTGCTACACGTGTTACCTTTGCTAATGTATTCTATGAAATCTGTGAGAGTCTGGATGCAGATTATAAGCGTATCAAAGACGCATATATATTAACAGGTCGCGCTGGTGATATGTATTTGGATGTGAGTGAGGATCTACGTGGTTATGGTGGTGTGTGTCTGCCAAAAGATACACGTGCCATTATAAATCTTATCAAGAAATTAGACCTTGACTTACAGTTTTTTGATACAGTTGATAGTGATAATTCAAAGTTCAAGACAACTATCTTCAACGGCATGAGACATGAAATTGGAAAAGAGGATTAAATATGGCTATTGGTAATCATAATAACAGGACGTGGTTTGATCGCGGTGCACTGAGATATATGCGTAATCAATATGGCGTGGATACGCTAGTGGATATTGGTTGTGGGACTAAAAATCAGGTAAAGACGGCTTTATCGATTGGTTATAGTGAAGCGATTGGTATTGATGGTGATGAGTCTGTTGAACCAGATATTGTGTCAGACTTTAATTATGAACTTCTAAAACTTGATAAGAACTATGACCTTGCTTGGTGTGTTGAGGTTCTACCATACATCCACCAGAGAAAGATTCGAAATCTATTACCGGCATTTGAAAAGTGCAAGTATGTGATTGCTACTGCTACTATTTGGTCCAATAGAGATTACCCTAATAACAATCCTAGACAATGGTATCTTGACAAGTTTAAATCTTGGGGATTTGAATATGATGATGATATCTATAAGGAAATTGTAGAACATTCTTTGATGGAGCGTAAACATCATGAGTCTGGTAATTATACTTGGTTAGAGAGAACTGGAATGTTCTTCAAGAACACTGCATTCGTCAAAGAACAACCTGTAGAACCTGAAGAAGAAGTCTTTGAAGAAAGCGGTGAGGTCAATGAAGAAGCACAAGATGGAGGTGAATTCTAATATGGATGATAGGGTAAAGTTATTCGTTGGTTGCTGTAGTAATGGAGAGGATGCGGAATCCATGGCTGTTCTGGAGTATTCAGTCAGAAAGAACAGTAGTCTCCCAGTTGATATTACTTGGATGATGCAAACACACGATGAAACTTCGCCTTATTATGGGTGGTCAACGGAGACCTGGGCTACTCCCTTCTCAGGTTTCCGTTGGTCCCTACCAGAAGTCTGTGACTTTAAAGGTCGTGCTATCTATTGTGATAGTGACTTTATCTGGTTCAGTGACATTGCCGAACTCTGGAATCAAAAGTTTGAGCCTGGAAAGGTCGTCATGGCAAAGGGTGGGGAAAACTCATGGCGCTATTGTTGTTCATTATGGGATTGTGAAGCAGCGGAAGATATTATGCCGCAGTTAGCAATGATTAAAATAACTCCATTTGCTCATCAGTCTTTGATGAACCAGTTTTCTCAAAATCGTNAGATTGTNCAAGCGTTTGAAGGAAACTGGAANTGTATCGACGGTGAGGACTTACCGCTTGACAAGATTGATGCTTTGCATTATAGTGATATGAGTACACAGTTTCATCTGCCTCGTGCCGTTGCGCGTATGGAGAATACTGAGTACAAGCACTGGTTTGACGGTGAGATGAAACCACATTGGCGGAAAGACCTACAACTGGAGTTTGACCGTATGTTATCTGAGGCTGAGTCAATGGGATATACAGTAGATAAGTATATTCCGACAGATAACGAGTTCTTTGGTGATTACATCAAAGAGTCACAGGCTAATTATCGTAATGCACATAAATGGAGTAAATGATGACTAGTTACATCTTTGCAAGTTGTGATGAAAAGTATTTTATGGAACATGGATATCACTTTGCTAACAGTGCTGCTAAACAGGGCGTAAGAGCTTGGGTTGATATTATCTCTCCCGATCCTGATTTGTTTTTATCTAAAATTAGACTACCAGATGCTGCTAGAATTACTTTCACTAAGTCTACAGAGACTGATAGAACTTTCTATGCCTGTAATAGATTTCTTGTTATTGATAAAGTATTAAAAGAAGCTAATGAAGTTTT
>FUFK010017634.1_pt1 | contig 27826 bp, 24 predicted proteins | sample 1021851 | NCBI WGS metagenome assembly FUFK01 (sample SAMEA51879418, study PRJEB19060) | metagenome
CAGCAACTGCCCGACCCCGCCGGCGGCGGCCTGGACCAGGATGACGCTGCCCTCGCGGACCGGGAAGACGTCGGTGAGCAGGATGCGGGCGGTGAGGCCGCGCACCATCATGCCGGCCACCAGCACGTCGTCGATGTCGTCGGGCAGGCGCACCAGGCGGCTGGCGTCGATCAGGCGCTGGTCGGCGTAGGCGCCGTAGTTGCCGGAGGTATAGGCGACCCGGTCGCCGGGCTGGAAGGCGGTGACGCCCTCGCCCACCGCGTCCACCACGCCGGCGGCTTCCAGCCCGGGAATGCCCGGCAGAGTCAGGGTCTGGTAGAGCCCCGAGCGCACATAGATGTCGTGGAAGTTGACGCCGATGGCGGTCTGCCGGAGACGCACCTGGCCGGGGTCCGGTTCACCCACCGTGACCGTTTCCGGTCGCAGCACTTCCGGCCCGCCCGCTTCGTGCATGATCATCGCTGTCGCCATGGTGCCTCCTGACGGGTGACTGTCGAGCTCATCGACTGGAAAGACGGGCAATATTCTTCTGCGGATCCTGCCTCATGTCTAAAACAGCAATCACGCGGACCATCTCATCATCCGATGAAATTTGATAATAGACAGCAAAAGGAAAACGCTTCGCAAGCAGGCGATAGTAGCCGAACTGCTGGCTGTGTATACCCGCAAAAAAGCCTAGAGATTCTATATCGGCAACGATGCTATCGAAGCAGTACGCACCTAATTCCGGCAGGTATCGATTATAAAAGTCCCGAGCGTGTTCAAGGTCGGCGACGGCGTCATCCATGATCGCCAGACGACGAAGCTTCACCCGCTATCTCCTGATTTTTAATTCTTGGAGGCTGAGAAAGGATGCTTCGCCCGCATCAATACGTCTTTGCCGTTCTTGCAACTCATAACCGTGCCACTGAGGTGAGTCCAGATCACCATCCAGGTCATCGTGTAAGGCTTCCCAGATGGCCTCCATGGAGTGAAGCTTCTCCAATCGCGACATCTCTTTGGGGTCGGTTTGCATGGTCTGCTCTGCGTATTGAGTTTCGGGAATTCTTCTAGCCTAGCAGGCCGGAAGCTAAACGTGTACTTCCAGGTCGCTGAGGGTGACCGCGAAGCCGAAGCCCTGGCCGTCCGGGCCGATGCTCGCCGGCCGGCTAGAGCCGGCCTTTCGCGGGCGGGGCCCGCTCCTACAAGAGCTTCAGGCCTGGCGTTCGATCAGCATGGCGACGCCCTGGCCGACGCCGATGCAGAGGCTGACGAGGGCGTAGCGGCCGCCGGTGCGCTCGAGCTGGCGCAGGGCAGTGAGGGCCACGCGCACGCCGGAGGCGCCCAGGGGGTGGCCGACGGCGATGGCGCCACCGTTGGGGTTGAGGCGTTCGTCGTCGCCCTGCAGGCCGAGCTGCTTGCAGCAGCCGAGCACCTGGGCGGCGAAGGCTTCGTTGATTTCGATCACGTCCATGTCGGCGAGGGTGAGGCCGGCGCGTTCCAGGACTTTGTTGCAGGCGTGCACCGGGCCCAGGCCCATGACGCGGGGCGGTACGCCGGCCACGCCGCCGGCGATGATGCGCGCGCGGGGGACGACGCCGGCTTTTTCGCCGGCGGCGCGGGAGCCGATGATCAGCGCGCCGGCGCCGTCGTTGACGCCGGAGGCGTTGCCGGCGGTGACCACGCCGCCNTCGACGATGGCGGGCAGCTTGGCNAGCTTATCNACNCCGGTNCCGGGGCGCGGGTGCTCGTCTTCGCTGACCGACAGCGGCGGCTTCTTGCGGCCCTGGGGCACTTCCACCGGCAGGATTTCNTCNTTAAAGAAGCCGTCGNCGCGGGCCTCTTCNTAGCGGCGCTGGGACTGGGCCGCGTAGGCGTCCGCCTGCTCGCGGCTGATGCCCAGNTCGGANGCCACGTTCTGNGCGGTNTCCGGCATGGTGTCGCCGCCGAACTGCNNGAGNATCTTGGGGTTGGGGAAGCGCGCGCCGATGGTGGAATCGAACATCGGCATGCTGCGGCTGTAGGGGCTTTCCGCCTTGGCCATCACGAACGGNGCGCGGCTCATGGATTCGACGCCGCCGGCGATCACCAGCTGGCCTTCATCGACGGTGACCATGCGCGCCGCGTCCAGGGTGGCGGCCAGGCCGGAACCGCACAGGCGGTTGACGGTGAGGCCGGCCACGGATTCCGGCAGGCCGGCCAGCAGCGCCGCGTGGCGGGCCACGTTGCGGGCGTCTTCGCCGGCCTGGTTGGTGTTGCCGGCGACCACGTCCTCGATCAGCGCGGGGTCGAAGGGGTTACGAGCGATCAGGGCGCGAATGACGTCGGCGAGCAGGTCGTCGGGGCGGACCGGCGCGAGCGCGCCGGCGTGGCGGCCGAAGGGGGTGCGCAGGCCGTCGTAGATGTAGGCGTCGAGCATGGTTGGTCCTCGTTGGTCAGGCGGCTACGCCGCCGATTCAGGATTCAGGATGCAGGATTCAGCGCGAATCGGGCCGTGCCGAACGAAAACCACCGTGGCCGCGCACGAACGTTCAAGCGCGGGCGCAGGCATCCCGAAGACATTGTGCCGTCCCCGCGCTGTATCCTGAATCCTGCATCCTGTATCGCGCCGTCAGGCGCATGTCCGCTAGGCGGAATCTTGTTCCAAAACTTGACGGAAAGCATAGGTCGTGACAGAGTCCGGTGCAATACGAAGACTAAATCCAAGAGCAGAAAAAGCCCATGATTCGCGACCAGGAAGTACTCAACCAGCTCGTCGATACCATCCACCGTTTCGTCCGCGATCGCCTGATTCCGGCGGAGCAGTCCGTGGCCGAGAACGATGCCATTCCCGAGGACATCGCCCGGGAAATGAAAGAGATGGGTTTGTTCGGTTTGTCGATTCCGGAGGAGTACGGCGGCCTGGGCCTGACCATGGAAGAGGAAGCCCTGGTGGCGTTCGAGATCGGCCACACCTCGCCGGCGTTCCGCTCTTTCTTCGGCACCAATAACGGCATCGGTGCCCAGGGCATTCTGATCGACGGTACCGAAGAGCAGAAACAGAAGTACGTGCCCAAACTCGCCACCGGCGAAGTGATCAGCTCGTTCTGTCTGACCGAGCCGGACGTGGGCTCCGACGCGGCGAGCCTGAAGACCCGCGCGGACAAGGACGGCGACCACTACATTCTGAACGGCACCAAGCGTTACATCACCAACGGCCCGGAAGCCGGCCTGTACACGGTGATGGCGCGCACCGACCAGAACAACAAGGGCGCCGGCGGCATCACCGCCTTTATCGTGGAAGGCGACACGCCGGGGCTGATCCGCGGCAAGCCGGACGTGAAGATGGGCCAGAAAGGCGCCCACGTTTGCGACATCACCTTCGAGGACTGCCGGGTGCCCGCCGAGAACATTATCGGCGGCAAGGAAGGCCAGGGCTTCAAGACCGCCATGAAGGTGCTGGACCGGGGCCGTCTGCACATCTCCGCGGTGTGCGTGGGCGTGGCCGAGCGTCTGATCGAGGACGCGCTGCGCTTCGCCATGGAGCGCAAGCAGTTCGGCGCGCCGCTGGCGGACCATCAGTTGATCCAGGCGATGCTGGCCGACTCCCGCGCGGAAGCGTTCGCGGGCCGTTCCATGGTGCTGGAAGCGGCGCGCAGCAAGGACGCCGGCAAGAGTGTGAGCCTCGATGCCTCCTGCTGCAAGCTGTTCTGCGCCGAGATGGTGGGCCGGGTGGCCGACCGCGCGGTGCAGATTCACGGCGGCGCCGGCTACATGGCCGAGTACGCGGTGGAGCGCTTCTACCGCGACGTGCGGCTGTTCCGGATCTACGAAGGCACCACCCAGATCCAGCAGATCGTCATCGCCCGGGGCATGGTTCGCGACGCGCAATAGCGGCTGACGCCGCGATTCAGGATGCAGGATTCAGGATACACGCGGGGACGGCAAATGCATTCAGGTAGGTCCGCGTCCGCGCTTGAACGTTTGTGCGCGGTGAGGAGGGTTCTTGTTTGGCAGGCCCCGATTCGCGCTGCATCCTGTATCCTTCATCCTGTATCGCAGTAACAATGCTGAGATTTTCCCTGCCGGTCTGCATGATCGGCACCTTACTGGCGCTCACCGCCAACAGCGAGTTCGGGCTATGGATGGCCCGGCCCGCGCTTCTGATTTATCTGATCACCCAGTGGCCCCGCCAGGGGCTGCTCGCCAAAGGGCTGCAGCTCGTGGCGCTGACCCTGGCCTCCTCGGTGGCGGCTTTCCACGCCGACCCTCTGCCGATTCTCCTCGACGCCTGGGACCGCTTCTGTTTCTTCGCCACCTTCGTGTCCGCCCTGGGGCTGCTGCGGGTGTCGGCGATGCGTTCCCGGTTGATCCGCGACGCCGGCCAGGTGCTGATCCGCCAGCGGCCCACGTGGCGCTACCCTACTCTTTCGCTGGGTAGCGCCCTGTTCGGCATGATCGTCAATATCGGCGTGCTCAACCTGTTCGGCACCATGATTCAGCGCAGCAACAGCCTCAAGGCGGCGGGCGGCGACCGGGCGATCCAGGCGGTGCGCGAGCGGCGCATGATCATGGCCATGCTGCGCGGCTTTTCCCTGGCGCCGCTGGTGTCGCCGCTGGGCGTGACCCTGGCGGTGATTCTCTCCAGCATGCCGCAGCTGAGCTGGTCGAAGCTGGCNCCGGTGGCGTTTCCCACGGCGGCGATCGTGTTCGCGCTGGGCTGGGCNCTGGACTGGTGGCTGCGGCCGCGCCATCTGACCGCGCCGGTGGTGACGCGCCCNTCNCCGCAACCGCTGTTCCGCTTTATCGCGCTGGCNCTGGGCATCACCGTGCTGGTGTTCGCGGTGAGCGTGGGCCTGGACGTGCGGCTGCCNGTGGCGGTGCTGATCGCCTGCCCGCTGAGCGCGGTGGCGTGGATGGCNGTGCAGCGGCGGCGNCTGGGNGGCGGCACCGGGGTGGTNCGCGCGGTGACGCTGCTGGGCCGGCATTCGCGGCTGATCTTCGGCGCCAGCCGCAATGAGATCGCGGTGCTGGGCGGCTCGGCGTTCCTGGGCGGCTTGTTGATTCCGCTGGTGGACCAGGCGTGGCTCGGCGACCTGCTGATCGCCACCGGCCTGCACGGCGCGCCGGCGGCGGTGGCGGCGATGCTGNTNGTGNTGCTGCTGGCGCAGGTGGGGCTCAACCCGATTGTGTCGGTGACGCTGATCGCCGGGCTGTTCGCCGACACCCATGTGATCGGCCTGGAGCCGCAGGTGCTGGCCGTGGCGCTGATGAGCGCCTGGAGCCTGGCGATGATCTCNTCGCCGTTCACCGCCGCCATGATGGTGCTGGCGCAGCTCACCGGNCGCTCGCCCTATACCCTGGCCTGGCGCTGGGACGGGCTGTTCTTTTTATTGCTGCTGCCGCTGATCAGCGNCTGGTTGTTTGTGGTNGACGCNCTTTATTGAGCCGACAGGACGCCTGCCAGCGAAGNGNCGCCCAGCGGAGTGCNGCCCAGCCANTTTATACAATGCAACCGACATTCTCGGCGGTATGTTGATAGCTGATTTTGTGCGAGCGGGCCTCTGTGGGAGCGGGCCCAGCCCGCGAAAGGNCGGCAAAGCCGGCCGGCAGGATNCCAGAGGCCTTTCTAACGGTGGCANAAACAACCTCTCTGGGATCCTGCCGGCAAGCAAAGCTTGCCTTTCGCTTGCAGGGCAAGCTCCCACANAGGCCNGCTCNCATNAGNGCCTGATCGCACAAGTCAGGCGCTGAANTAGAGGCGGCCGTCGCGCTCCTGGCGGNNGACGCGGCCGGTGGCGAGCAGGCAGTTGAGGTGGGCGATGCTTTCGCCCATGGCGAACATNAGCTGGTGGCTGTCNAGCTTGCGCTTGAACAGCACCGGCAGCAGATCGTGGGCGGTGATCGGCTGTTGCCGGCAGGCGTCCTCGGCGGCGTCGAGCTGCTCGCGGTGGTGGTCGCAGAGATCGTCGACCCGGGCGTGCAGGCCGTGGAACGGCAGCCCGTGGGCGGGCAGCACCAGGGTNTTCTCGTCCATGGCGTCGCGCAGGGCGCGCAGGGAGTCGGTGAAGGCGGTGACCGGGTCGTCCTCCGGNTCNAGCGCNCGCACCGTCAGNTTGCTGGAGATTTTCGGCAGCACCTGGTCGCCGCTGATCAGCACCTGGTCGCGCTCGCGGTAGAGGCAGATGTGCTCCGGGGCGTGGCCGCGGCCGATGTGCACCCGCCAGGTGTCGCCGTTGACGGTGACGGCGTCGCCGGCGGCCAGGGTTTCCGGTTGCGGCGGCAGTTCCGGCAGAATCTTGCGGAAGGTGTTGCCGCGCCCGGCCAGGGNGTCCAGGTCGTCACCGGGCACGCCGTGGCGGCCGAAGAAGGCGCGGAAGTTGTCGCCGATTTCCCGGTCGCTGGCCGCATGCAGCTGGGTGGTGAGCGCCCACTCGCCCCGGGTCATCCACACCGGGGCCTGGAAGTGCCGCGCCAGCCAGCCGGCCTGACCGATGTGGTCCGGGTGGTAGTGGGTGACGATGATACGGTGGATGGGCCGCCCGCCCAGGGCATCCTGGAAGGCGGTGCGCCAGATTTCCTGGGTGTGACGGGACGAGAAGCCGGTGTCCACCAGGGTCCAGCCGTCGCCGTCCTCGAGCAGCCACAGATTGATGTGGTCGAGGGCGAACGGCAGAGGAAAGTTCAACCAATGCACGCCGGGGGCCACTTCCCGGCGCTGGCCGGGTTCCGGGGCCTGATCGAACGGGTACCGAAGCGGGTCGGTCATAACAAAACATCCGTAAGCAGGGAGACGAGAATGCAAGCGTGGCAAATCCAAGACGACCACACGATCAAGCTGGCGTCCATGACCACACCGGAGCCGGGCCCCGACCAGGTGCGCGTGAAAGTGCGCGCCATGGGCGTGAACCGGGCGGATATCTTGCAAGTGAANGGGCTTTANCCGGCGCCGCCGGGCTTCGACAGCAGCGTGCCGGGCCTGGAATACGCCGGTGAAATCGAGGCGGTGGGCAGCCAGGTGATGGGCCGCAAGGTCGGCGACCGGGTGATGGGCCTGATTCCGGGCTGCGCCTATTCCGAATACCTGGTGACCCACGAGCGCGAGACCCTGACGCTGCCGGACGAGATCGACTTCGCCACCGGCGCCACCATTCCGGANGCGTTTCTGACCGCCTACCGGGCCATGTTCCTGGAAGGCGGCCTGCAGCCGGGGCANTGGGTGCTGGTGCGCCCGGCCACCGCCGGCGTCGGCCTGGCGGGCGTNCAGCTGGCCAACGCGCTGGGCGCGCGGCCGATCGGCTCGAGCCGCAACCTGGACAACCTGACCACCGCCCGCGAGATGGGGCTGGTGGAAGGCGTGCTGGAAGATGACACCCTGCCCGAGCGCCTGAAGGAGATTACCGGCGAGGGCGTCGCGGTGATCTTCGACATGGTGGGCCCGGACTGGAACCAGCTGCTCAAGGGCCTGCGCATCGAGGGCACGCTGGTGATGATCGGCGTGCTGGGCGGCACCAAGACCGAGCTGGACCTGCGCGGCATGATGCAGCGCCGGCAGACGCTCACCGCCATGACCATGCGCAGCCAGCCGCTGGAAAAGCGCATCGCCATCGCCAAGGTGTTCAACGACCGCCTGGCGCCGCTGTTCGCCAACGGCCGCCTGCGGCCGCTGCCCTTGAAGACCTTCCCGTTCAGCGATGCGCCGGCGGCGCACGCGCACATGATCGAGGACGCCTTCAGCGGCAAACGCGTGTTGGTGGTCGACTGACATAAGATCAACATTGTTGTTATATTAATGAAATACTATTTCACAACAAAAGAGGTGCCGCAATGACCGAAGCTACCGCGACTCGCCAGAGCCAGATGAGCCAGGCCGAGTGGGAAGTGCGCAAGGACCTGGCCGCCGCCTACCGGCTGGTGGCCCTGTACGGCTGGGAAGACCTGGTATTCACCCACCTGTCCGCGCGCGTGCCCGGGCCGGAGCATCATTTCCTGATCAACCCCTACGGCTGGCTGTTCGACGAGATCACCGCGTCGTCGCTGATCAAGGTGGATTCCGAGGGTGAGATCGTCGATCCCGGCGCCACCAACCGGGTCAACCCGGCCGGCTTCACCATCCACAGCGCGGTGCACATGGCCCGCGAGGAAGCGGGCGCGGTGCTGCACCTGCACGCCGCCGACGGCGTCGCCGTGAGCGCTCACAAGGACGGCCTGCTGCCGCTCAGCCAGACCGCCATGCTGTGCCTGGACCACATCAGCTTCCACGACTATGAAGGCGTGGCGCTGAACCTGGACGAGCGCGAGCGGCTGGTCAAAGACCTGGGCGACAAGAACATGATGCTGCTGCGCAACCACGGCACCCTGACCGTGGGCAAGACCGTGGCGGAGGCCTTCACCTACATGTACTTCCTGATGAAGGCCAGCGAGATCCAGGTGCGCACCCTGGGCCAGGGCGAGCCCTACCTGCCCTCCCAGGCCGCCATCGACACCACCAGCGACCAGTCCAAGCAGCTCGGCATGGCCAGCCAGCTCACCTGGCCCGCCCTGCTCCGCAAGCTCGAGCGCATCGGCAGCGACTACGCCACCTGATTACTCAGGCGGCCCAGTTCTCGAGGAAGAGATCGGGCACACGCTGGAATTCACGCTGGTTGTTGGTGACCAGAGTGGCGCCGAGAGCCAGCGCCTGCGCCGCAATCAGCGTGTCCATCGGACCGATGGGCGTGCCGGCGCGCTCCAGGTGGGCGCGCAGCTCGCCGTAGCGCCCCATGGCGGTTTCGTCGAACGGCAGGATATCCAGCGGTGCCAGAAACTTCTCCAGCGCATCACGATTACGTCGCGATCCGGTTTTCGCAACGCCGAAAGCCAGTTCCGCGCCACTGACACTCGATAGCGCCACCTGCCCCGCCCGCAACCCTCGCAGATGGTGAAACACCCGTTCCGGTTTGCGGTTGATAATGTAGATGCAGATGTTGGTATCCAACAGGTAGAGCGGATCAGTCATGGGAAGAGTTCGTCCCGTTGTTGACTGTCCGGCTGCTCTCGCTCGATCTCAAAACCGGTCTCGAACTCGTTCAGAGCCTCACGCATCACCGCCCAGGGGTCTTCCGCTGGCAATAACAACACGCCATTGCCGAAGCGCCGGGCAATCACTTCCGTCCCCTCGAACCGCAACTCCTTGGGCAGCCGCACCGCCTGACTGCGGCCCGACATAAATACTTTGGCTAGCATCGTCATTAAGAGGCCTCCCGGAGGCTGATGATATATACCAATGATAGATATCATCTTATTTCTCCTGAATCAATTTTTCCGGGGGCCAGGCGCAATCCCAGTGGGGATAATCGCCGAGGAAATCAACAAGACCGGCGCGGAGGGGGTTGGCCACGATGTAGCGCGCCATTGCGGCGAGGTCGTCCTGCCGCAGGGCGCGCTCGTGAAAGCCGACGTGCCAGAGTCGCTCGTTGCCACCCCTGCCCGCCCGGCGCCAGCGCTGGGTAGCAACGGATTTCGCTTTCTGGACCGTAGTGGCCAGATCCGCATGCTCACGCAACACCAGCAACCAGTGAATGTGATCAGGCATAACCACATAGCCGAGCGTGACAGCGTGCGCCCGGGTAGCGCGCAGGGCCTGCACGAAACAGCGGCCGCTTTGTAGCGTGGCAAAATGCGCCTGCCGACCGTGGCAGGTGATGGTAATCAGGTAGATGCGTCCGGACCCGCGAGCGCGGCCGTTACGCAAGCGGTAAAATTTAGCCTTCCTTGGCATGGTGATACCTCCTTGTTGGTGGAGGTATCACCCTAGCCCGTGACGGCCGCTTCCTCTGTCAGCCGAGGCTGATTTTGTTGTAGTCATTAAGCCCGCATGCGGAGGGCGGCGAGCATGGTTTCCAGGCGGGGGACGGGGACCCCGTGCTTCTGGGCGATGGCGACCACGTTGCCGAGGATGGCATCGAGCTCAATGGGGCGGTCGTTGAGGTAGTCCAGCGCCATGCTGTTTTTGTAGGCGGGCATTTTGCGGGTGCCGTCGATGTTGCTGTCGATGATCTGCGGCGGCAGCGGGTGGCCGTCGGCTTCGGCGGCGTCGATCACTTCCTGCATCATTTCGCGCACCAGTTTTTCACCGCCGGGGGTGTCGAGCATGGTGTAGGTGTCGGCGCCGTTGGCGAGCACGGAGAGCGGGTTGAACGGCGTATTCCAGACGCATTTGAGCCAGCGTTCGCGGACCACTTCCTCGGTGAGCTTGATGTCGATGCCGCCTTCCACGAACAGGTCGCGCAGGGCCTGGCAGTGGTCGTCCAGACCGCTGGGGTAGCGGCCCATGACCAGCCGGCCGTAGGCGTTGTGTTTGATTTCACCGGGGGCCACACGGCTGACGGCGATGAACGCCAGGCAGCTGATGATGGGGTTGTCGGGGAAGGCGTCGGCCAGTTCCCGTTCGATGTCGAGGCCGTTCTGGATCAGCACGATATTGGTGCCCTCGCCCACCCAGGGGCGGACCAGGCCGGCGCGGTCGCTGCCGGGCAGCACCTTGGTGGCGAGGATCACGTAGTCCGGGGTGCCGTCAGGGCGGTCGCCGTCCCTGTAGAGGTGGTCCGGTGTCCAGGAAATGTCACCCAGCGGGCTCTCGAAGCGGAAGCCGTGCGCTTTGACGGCGTCGTATTCGGAACGCACCACGGCGCTGACGGTGCAGCCGGCGCGCTTGAGGATGGCGCCGTAGAAGCTGCCGATGGCGCCGGCACCGATGATCAAGGCGTGGGGTTTCAGGTTACTCATCGAAAAACTCTCCTAATTGGCAATAAGCCCTCGCCGCATGGAGCGCAGCGGCCAGAGCGCCAGCAGATAAACAATCAACAACATCAGAAAGGCGTCATCGAACCCGACCTCGAAGGCGTGCGGGTGACCGGCCTCCGGGTGAGCGTGCCAGTAACGGTCACTGAAGAATTGTACGCAGATGGCACTGAGGTTGACGCCGAGGGCGCCACCGGTCTGGCGCCCGAAATTAATGATGCCGGACCCCTGGGCGATCAGCGCCGGCGGCAGCAGCGTGAGACTGCCGGTGGTCACCGGCGGCATGATCAATCCCAGCCCGACCCGGCCCAGCGCCGCCCAGGCCACCAGCCAGACGGCGGCGGTGGTCTGGTCGGCGGCGCGCAGCATCACCATGCTGGCGATGAAGAACGCCAGGCCGCCGGCGATCATGCGCGCCAGCGGGATGCGGTCGGTGAGGTAGCCGACGAACGGAAACACGAACGCCATGGCGAGGCCGGCGGGCATCAGCATGAGGCCGGCGCTGGAGGCGCTGAACCCGGACACCTGCTGGAAGTACAGCGGCATCATATAGGTGGAGCCGAACACGCCGGCGCCCATGACGATGGACAGAAGAAAGCCGCCGGTGAACCCGGGGGCCCCGAACACCCGCAGATCGAACAGCGGGTTCGGGCAGCGCCGCTGCCAGAGCGCGAACAGGCCCAGCAGCAGCGGCCCGCCCAGCAAGGCGGTGAACAGCAGCGGATCCAGCCAGCCGCGCCGCATGCCGGAGGCCAGCGCCCAGAGCGTGGCCACCAGCCCCAGGCTGAGCAGCACCAGCCCACCCCAGTCCAGACGCGGCGCCCGCTCCTCGCGGTGGTCGGGCAGGAAGCGCCCGGCGATGCCCATGGCCAGCAGGCAGGCGGGCAGCACCACGAAGAACACCGCCCGCCAGGACCAGGCGTCCACCAGCACGCCGCCCAGGGCGGGCGCGATGGCGGGGCCGAGGATCACGCCCATGCCGTAGATGCCCATGGCCTGGCCGCGCTTGTGCAGCGGGAACACCTGGAAGATGGTGATCATGGCGTGGGGCTGGATCATGCCGGCCATCACCCCCTGCACCACGCGGGCGAGCACCAGCAGGCCGAAGCTGTTGCTGACGCCGCCCACCAGGGAGGCAATGATGAANATCGCCATGGCGAGCAGGAAGGCGCGCCGGGAGCCGAACCGCGCCACCGCCCAGGCGTTGAGCAGCATGCCCACGGTCATGGCGGCGAGAAAGCCGGTGGCGATCCAGTGCACCTGGTCCTGTTCGAGCCGGTACTCGGCCATGATGGTCGGCACCGCCACATTGATGATGGTGGANGCCAGCACCACGGACAGGGTGCCGAGCATCACCGTGACGGTGGCGTACCATCGATAGGCNGGCCCATAGCGCTCGAACAGACGCTCTATGGCGGGATTTTCGGGCATGGAAGGTGCCCGTTATTTTTTGGTCGGGTCGTCGCCGACCTGGATCAGCAGCTTGCCGCGGTTTTTACCCTGCAACAGACCCTGGAAGGCGCTGACCGCGTTTTCCAGACCCTCGACCACGTCTTCCTGGTATTTGACCTTGCCCTCGCTGATCCACACCGGCATNTCCTTGAGGAAGTCGCCCTGGCGGTGGATGTAATCNAACTGGATAAAGCCCTTGATCAGCAGACGCTTGACCAGCACCTTGCCCATGAAGCCGGGCAGACGGTCCGGGCCTTCCGGCANNGNGGTGTCGTTGTAGTGGGCGATGCGGCCGCACACCGGGATGCGGGCGAAGTCGTTGACCAGNTCCATCACCGCGTCGAAGGTTTCGCCGCCGACGTTCTCGAAGTAGACGTCGATGCCGTCCGGGCAGGCTTTNTTGAGCTGGTCGCGGAAGTCCGCGTCCTTGTAGTTGACGCAGGCGTCGAAGCCGTAGGCGCCGACCACGTGCTTGCACTTGTCCTCGGCGCCGGCCACGCCGACCACGCGGCAGCCCTTGAGCTTGGCGATCTGGCCGACCACCTGGCCGACGGCGCCGGCGGCGGCGGACACCACCACGGTTTCGCCCTTCTGCGGCTTGCCGATTTCATCCAGGCCCACATAGGCGGTGAAGCCGGGCATGCCGAGCACGCCCACGGCGGTGCTGATCGGCGCCTGGGCCGGGTCCAGCTTGCGCATCGCCTTGGGTGAATTGACGGAGTATTCCTGCCAGCCGCCCGGACACAGCACGTAGTCGCCCTGCTTGAAGTCGCCGCTGCGGGATTCCACCACCTGGCCGACGGTGGCGCCTTCCATCACCGCGCCTTCCTCGACGCTGGCGGCGTAGGACTTGGCGGCGCTCATGCGGCCGCGCATATAGGGGTCCAGGGACAGATAGATGGTGCGCACCAGCACCTGGCCCTCGCCCACTTCGGGCACGATGCCTTCCTGGAGCTTGAGGTTCTCGTCACCGGGCATGCCGGTGGGGCGTTTGGCGAGAATGATCTGACGATTGGTAGTCACGGTTGGAGCTCTCCCTAGAAATATTGTTGTTCGTTTGGCGGCCGCTGGCCGCGATACAGGATTCAGGATGCAGGATACAGCGCGAAGATCGCTGATCGCCGACGACGCGGTACTGGCTCCGCGCTGAAGGTGTTTGGAGCGCGGGCACGGCGTTAATCTCAGCTCGGCCTCTCCCGCGCCTGCATCCTGTATCCTGCATCCTGTATCGAAAAAGGGCGGCCCGAAGGCCGCCCTTTTTCATGCTGCGTGGTCGTCCACGTCGATCAGGTCTTCGAGGATACCGAGGTGGTATTCGCGATCACCCAACCAGTGGTCGATCATGACGATGCGCTTGGCGTAATGGGAGACCGGGGTCTCTTCCATCATGCCCATGCCGCCGAACAGCTGGATCGCTTCCTCGGCGACCTTNCGGCCGGATTTGCCCACCTGCGCCTTGGCGGCGGAGATGCGCTTCTTGCGCAGCGCCGGNTCCACGTCGAGGCTGCAGGCGGCGAGCATGGTGATGGAACGTACTTTNTCCAGCTCCATGCGCATTTCCACCATGCGGTGCTGCAGGGCCTGGAACTTACCGATCGGCACGCCGAACTGCTGGCGTTCCTTGATGTAGTCCAGGGTCTGGTCGCAGGCCACTTCCATGGCGCCGGANGCTTCCGCGCACAGGGTGATCAGCGCCAGNTCGAGGGTCGCTTCCAGGGCGTCGAGGGCCTTGCCTTCCTCGCCGAGCAGCGCGTCGGCGCCGACTTTCACGTCCTTGAAGGTGATGTCGGCGGCGTGCAGGCCGTCGATGGTCGGGTAGCCGCGGCGGCTGACGCCGTCGGCGCCGGCGTCGACGATAAAGGCGCTGAGGCCCTCTTTGTCGTTGCCGCTGCCGCCGGTGCGGGCGATCACCACCAGCTGGTCGGCGCTGTCACCGTGCAGGACCACGGCTTTNTCGCCGTTGATCACATAGCCGTCGCCGTCTTTCTTGGCGCTGGTTTCCACGAAGCGGTGGTCGTAGCGACCCTTGGTTTCGTAGTTGGCCAGGGCGAAGCGGGTCTCACCGCCGATGATGGCCGGCAGGTACTGCTCTTTCTGGGCGTCGTTGCCGAGCTTGTCGATCAGCACGCCGGAGAGCACCACGGTGGCCAGGTAGGGTTCCACCACCAGGCCGCGGCCGAANCCTTCGGCCACCACCATCAGTTCCGGGCCGCCGCCGTTGAAGCCGCCGGCCTCTTCGGAGAACGGCACGCCCAGCAGGCCCAGTTCGGCGAACTGGGTCCAGGTGTCGGTGCTGAAGCCGTGCTCGGACTCCAGGGCCTTGTTGCGGGCGTCGAAGGTGTAGCTGTCACGGACCAGACGACCCACGGTCTCTTCGAGCATGCGCTGCTCGTCGCTGAATTTGAAATCCATGTTCGTCTCCTAGAGCCTGATCGGCATTAGTTCATCTTTGCGCTGCTGCCCGAAAACGTGGCAGACAAGGCGCGTGGTGCAGCCCTTGGTGGCGCCAAGGGCAAAGCGCGCAACGCGGGCTGCCGCGTTTTCGGGCGCAGCCCGGAGGGACGGGCCAGTTTCCGCGCAGCGCGGCGTCATTCGTCGTTCATTTGGCATAACCAAACTTCTCTCCTCATTCCTTGCTCTGCGCGGAAACTGGCTCCGTCGCAAAGCTGAAATAATGTCGATCAGGCTCACAGACCGAGAATCATCTTGGAGATGATGTTCTTCTGAATTTCGTTGGAGCCCCCGAAAATGGAGAGCTTGCGGAAGTTGAAGTAACGGCTGGCCACGGACCCGGCGAACTCGGGGCCGACGGTCTCGCCGTCGAAATCACCGGCCAGCTGTTCCGGCAGGAACGGCAGCGCGTGCGGGCCGGCGGCGCGGCGGAACAGATCGGTGATCTCCTGGCGCAGCTCGGTGCCCATGATCTTCAGGAAGGAGCTCTCGGCGCCCGGTACGCCACCGGCTTCGGCGGCGGCCACGGTGCGCAGGTTGGTCATTTCCAGGGACATCAGCTCCATTTCCACGTCCGCCAGGCGGCTGCGGAAGTGCGGCTCTTCGATCAGCGGCTTGCCGTTGACCTGCTGCTCGCGGGCCACCTGCTTGAGGTGCGCCAGGGCGGCCTTGGAGCTGCCCACGCCGGCGATGCCGGTGCGCTCGAANGTGAGCAGGTACTTGGCGCAGGTCCAGCCTTTGTTTTCTTCGCCGACCAGGTTTTCCACCGGTACTTTGACGTCGTCGAAGAACACTTCGTTGACTTCATGCTCGCCGTCCAGGGTGATCAGCGGACGCACGGTGATGCCTTCGCTTTTCTCCATGTCGATGAGCAGGAAGGAGATGCCTTCCTGTTTCTTGGCGTCCGGGTCGGTGCGCACCANGCAGAAAATCATGTTGGCGTGCTGGCCCAGGGTGGTCCAGGTCTTCTGGCCGTTGACGATGTAGTGGTCACCGTCGCGCACGGCGCGGGTTTTCAGGCCGGCCAGGTCGGAACCGGCGCCCGGCTCGGAGTAACCCTGACACCACCAGTCGTCGCTGCGCAGGATGCGCGGCAGGTAGTAGTCCTTCTGCTCCTGGGTGCCGAACTTGATGATCACCGGGGCGACCATGTTGACGCCGAACGGCAGCACGGTGGGGGCGCCGGCTTCCGCGCACTCTTCTTCGAAGATGTGCTTCTGGATCGGGCTCCAGCCGGTGCCGCCGTACTCTTTCGGCCAGTGCAGGGCCAGCCAGCCCTGCTCGTTGAGGATTTTCTGCCAGCGGATGGTGTCTTCCTTGCCCAGGCGCTTGTGCTCTTTCACCTTGCTGGCAATGTCCTTGGGCAGCTTTTCGTTCAGGAAGGTACGCACTTCGTCACGGAAGGCGCGCTCTTCGGCGGTGTAATTAATGTCCATAATAACCTCTGTGTCTTAGGCGGCTTCGGGGGCTTCGCGTTCAGCTGTAGAAGCCCTTGCCTTCTTTAGCCAGTTTTTCCAGCAGCGCGGCCGGCTTCCAGGTGTCGGAGCCGGTNTCCTGGTGAATCTGGCTCACCTTGTCGTAAATGGTCTTGAGGCCCACGGAATCGGCCCAGAACAGGACGCCACCGCGGTACACCGGGAAGCCGTAGCCGTAGATCCAGATCACGTCCACNTCCAGCGGGCGGGCGGCGATGCCCTCTTCCAGAATCTTGGCGCCNTCGTTGACCATGATGTACATGCAGCGCTCGAGGATTTCCTGGTCGGAGATGTCCCGGGGCTGGATACCGTTCTCTTCGCGGAATTTAGCGATCAAGGCGTCGACTTCGGATGAAGGCACCGGGGTGCGGTCGCCTTCCTTGTAGTCGAACACGCCGGCCTGGGTCTTCTGACCGAGACGGCCCTGCTCCACCAGATCGTCGGTCCAGTTGCGCGGCGGCGCGTTGTCCGGGTCTTCCTTGCGCAGCTCTTCGCGGATGCGGTAGCCCACATCCATGCCGGCCAGGTCGGACATGGCGAACGGNCCCATGGGGAAGCCCAGGTCGAACAGCACTTTGTCCACCTGCGCCGGGTTGGCGCCTTCGTTGACCAGCTGTACCGCTTCCGCCTGACGCTTGTGCAGCATGCGGTTGCCGACGAAGCCGTGGCATACGCCCACCAGCACGCCGACCTTGCCGATGCGGCGGCTCAGGTCCATGACGGTGGCGACCACCTCGTCGGAGGTCTTNTCGCCGCGTACGTTCTCCAGCAGCTTCATCACGTTGGCGGGGCTGAAGAAGTGCATGCCCACCACNTCCTCGGGACGCTTGGTGAAGGAGGCNATGCGGTTCACGTCCAGGGTGGAGGTGTTGGTGGCGAGGATGGCGCCGGGCTTGCANACCCGGTCCAGCTCGGTGAACACGGCTTTCTTGACGTCCATGTTCTCGAACACCGCTTCGATCACCAGGTCCACGTCGCTCAGGTCGTCGTAGCTGAGCGTGGGCTGGATCAGCGCCATGCGCTGCTCCACCTGCTCCTGGGTGATGCGGCCNTTCTTGGCGGTGTTCTCGTAGTTCTTGCGGATTACCGCGATACCTTTCTCCAGCGCCTCTTCCTTCACCTCGAGAATCTTCACCGGNATGCCGGCGTTGGCGAAGTTCATGGCGATGCCGCCGCCCATGGTGCCGGCGCCGATGATGGCGGCGCTNTTCACGTCACGCTTGGCGGNGTCCTTGGGCAGGCCCGGCACCTTGGCCACTTCGCGCTCGGCGAAGAAGACGTGGCGCTGGGCGCGGGACTCGGGGCTCACCAGCAGCTCGGCGAACAGCTCGCGCTCGCGCTTCATGCCNTCGTCGAAGGGCAGCTCCACGGCGGCCTGGACCGCTTTGATGCAGTGGAACGGCGCTTTGAAGCCGCGCTGCTTGCGGGCGATGGATTTCTCGTAGTTGGTGAACAGGTCCGCGTCTTCTTTCTTCACGTCCAGGTCGCGGATCTTGCGCAGCGGGGCGTTGTCGGCCACCAGCTTGCGGGCGTAGGCGAGCGCGCCTTCGAGCAGATCACCGCCGACCACTTCGTCGACGATGCCGACTTTGTAGGCGTCCTTGGCTTTCACCGGGTTGCCGCCGACGATCATGTCCAGGGCGGCCTTGGCGCCGACCAGACGGGGCAGACGCTGGGTGCCGCCGGCGCCGGGCAGCAGGCCCAGCTTCACTTCCGGCAGGCCGACCTTGGCGGATTCCAGGGCGACGCGGTAGTCGCAGCCCAGGGCCACTTCCAGACCGCCGCCNAGGGCGGTGCCGTGGATGGCGGCGATCACCAGCTTGTCGCTGCTTTCGTATTCGTTGATCACGTCCGGCAGGGCGGGCCCGGCGGGCGGCTTGCCGAATTCGCGGATGTCGGCGCCGGCGGGGAAGGTGCGGCCTTCGCCGATCACCACCAGGGCTTTGGCCTGGTCGTCTTCCAGGCCCTGGCGCAGGCAGTTGACCAGCCCTTCGCGCACACCCTGACCCAGGGCGTTGACCGGCGGATAGTCGACGCCGATAACACCGATGTCGCCTTCAAGACGGTAGCTCACTACCTCGCTCATGATTCCTCCTTCAGCGGGGGACCCGCGGTGCGGCGGCCGGAGGGGCCGCGACGGTGCCGCGCATCCCGTGGAAACGGTTCTCTCCCGGACGCTTCAGTATAAGAAAATCCGGGCCATTATCAATTATTTCGGAATTAGGTTTTATCTAGCGGACAATAGNCATAACCAAAAAGGGCACCATCAGGGTGCCCTTTTATGGCGTTGCATCACAGTGTGAGGCGCGGCGTTTACTCGGTGATTTCGGACAACTTGCGCAGCACCACTTTGCCGTCGACCACTTCGGCGATCTGCGGGTCGGCGCCCAGGTTGCCGGCTTCGTCGATGCCGTCCACGTCGTACGGGTTATGTTCCACGGACACTTTCTCCATGGCGGCCGGGATCGCGGCGCGGATCGCCTTGGCGTCGTCCACGGTGCCGGCTTCCTGCATCGCCTGGGCGATCAGGTACATGGCGAAGTAGTTGTACGCGGTCTCGGAGGTGGCCACGCCGTTGTGGTCCTTCTTCCACTTCTCGAGGAACAGCTTGGCGCCTTCGTTCTCGTACTTGTCCAGGGGTACCACGCCCACGGAGCCTTCCAGGGACTTGATGCCGCCGGATACCTTGGCCACTTCGTCCATCTTGGCCTGGTCCATCAGGATGAAGCCGCCCTNGAAGCCCAGTTCACGGGCCTGACGCACCACCAGACCGGTGGGCTCGGAGGCGCCGCCGACGAACATCACGTCGGGATCCTCGGACAGCACCTTGCTGACGCCGGTGTAGAAGTCCGCGGACTTGTTGTAGTCCATCGGGTTCATGGCCGCCACTTCGCCGCCCAGCTNNCGCCATACCGGCACGAANTCCTTGGTCCAGTACTTGGCGTAGTCGTGGGTGGCGTTGGCGACACCCAGTTTGTTGCCGAAGCGGTCCATGGTGATGCGCGAGAACGGCTCGATGTAGTCGGTGAAGTTGGGCGGAATCTTCACGGTCAGCTTGTTGCCCTTGGNGGTCACCGCGGGCACGGAGGTGTAGGACATCACCAGGAAGCCGTCACGCTCGTTGAACGCCTGCAGGGCGAAGGTGCCGCCGGAGTGCGGGGTGAAGATCACCGGNGCGTTGTACTGCTGCACCAGACGCTTGCCGTTCACGGCCGCCTGGCTGGGCGAGTACTTGTCGTCCAGGGACTGGATNTTGATGGTGTACTCTTCGCCATCGACGGTGATACCGCCGGCGGCGTTGATTTCCTCGGCGGCCATGCGCAGGCCTTCCAGGGTGTTCTCACCGTACAGAGCGGCACCGCCGCTGAGCGGGCCGGTGAAGCCGATGTTCACTTCGTCGGCATGGGCCGCGCCACCGACGGCGAGGGCTACGGCGCTGGCGGCGGCCAGACGACGGAAGGATTTCAATACTTTCATGCTCTTTCTCTCCCTTTCTTTATTGTTTGGGATGTGGTCGGAAAATAAGTGTNTTGCACGGCGCCCTCAGGCGCCGATGTAAGCTTTGCGTACCGCTTCGTTACCCAGCATGGCNTCGCGGTCGCCTTCCATTACCAGGCGGCCGTTTTCCATCACGTAGGCACGGGTGGCGATTTTCAGTGCCGCGAACGCGTTCTGCTCCGCCAGCAGCACCGAGGTGCCTTCCTTGTTGATGGCCTGCACGGCTTCGAACACCTGCTTGACCACCAGCGGCGCCAGACCCAGCGACGGCTCATCCAGCATCAGCAGCTTGGGACGGCCCATCAGGGCACGGCCGATCGCCACCATCTGCTGCTGACCGCCACTCAGGGAACCGGCGGGCTGATCCTTTTTCTCGTCTAAAATAGGGAACATTGCAAGGACATGCTCAAGTGTTTTTTTCATACCCGCCTTATCACGGCGGTGTACGTAGGCCCCCAGCCAGAGATTTTTCAGCACTGACATNTCGGGAAACAGCTTGCGGCCTTCCGGGCACTGCACCACGCCGGCCTGNACCAGCGCGGAGGGTTTNCGGCCGGTCACGTNCTCGCCGTTGAGGGTGATCTTGCCGGCGGACGCCTTGAGCAGACCGCTGATGGTGTTGAACAGGGTGCTCTTGCCGGCGCCGTTGGCGCCCAGCAGTACCACCANCTCGCCCTGCTCCACGCTCATGGAAACGCCGTCCAGGGCCTTGAAGCTGTCGTACTTGGCGTCCACGTTCTCAAGCTTCAACATCTTCTTCACTCCCCAGATAAGCTTCGATGACCACCGGATTGGTCTTGATCTGTTCCGGCGTGCCTTCGGCGATCTTCTCGCCGTGGTCCAACACCATGATCTTGTCGGCCAGGCTCATGATCATGTCCATTTTGTGCTCGATCAGGCACACGGTGATGCCGTGGTCGACCATTTTGCGGATCAGCGCCGCCAGGTTTTCGGTCTCTTCCGGGTTGATGCCGCCGGCGGGTTCGTCCAGCAGCACCAGTTCCGGATCGGTGGCCATGGCCAGCGCGAACGCCACCCGCTTGCGCTCTTCCTGGGTGGTGTCGGCGATGTAGCGGTGGCCGATGTGGCTGAGACCGACGAANTCCAGCACCTCGGCGGCTTTCGCCCGGCACTTCTTCTCTTCGTCGCGCAGCCGCTTGGAGTTGATGATCACGTCCCAAAGCCGCGATTGGGTCCGCAGCCGGTGGCCGACGATCAGGTTATCCAGCACCGTGGACTGTTCGAACAGCTTGGTGGTCTGGAAAGTCCGCGCGATACCGAGACGGGCAATGCGGTCCGGCGCCATGCCGGTGACGTCCATGCCGTTGAACTCGATGCTGCCGGAGCTGGGCGGCATGGCGCCGGCCACCAGGTTGAANAAGGTGGTCTTGCCGGCGCCGTTGGGGCCGATGATNGCGTTGATCTGGCCGGCGGCGAATTCCACGCTCACGTCGTTGACCGCNGCCAGGCCGCCGAAGCGCTTGGTGAGATTATTGATCTTAAGCATTGTCGCTGGCCTCCTTGGACGAAGTGGCGCTGTCGCCGACACGGGTCTGGCCNTCTTTGGCCGGCGCTTTGCTCGCCAGACGGCGGCCGCGCCAGGTCAGGAAGGTGCCGACCACGCCCTTGGGCATGAAGATCACCAGCAGTACCAGCAGGGGACCGAANACGATCATCCGGTACTCCTCGAAGGACTGCACCGCCTGGGTCAGCCAGGTGATCATCATGGTGCCCACCAGCGGGCCCATCAGGGTGCCGATACCGCCCACCAGCAGGTAGGTAATGATGTCGAAGGTGTGCACCACCTCGGCTTCCGCCGGACCGATAAAGCGCACCACACCGGCGTACAGGCCACCGGCGAGGCCCGCGTAGACCGTGGAGAGCACGAACGCCAGGACCTTGTTGCGCATCAGGTTGATGCCCAGGGACTGCGCCAGGTCGTCACTGATACGAATCGCCAGGAAGGTACGACCCACCAGAGAGCTGGAAATACGGCTCACCAGCACGATCGCCAGTACCAGGAAGAACAGCACCAGGTAGTAGAACGGAATGGTGCGGGTGAAGTCGATCAGCCCGAAGCCTTCCGGCGGCGCGATGTTGATGATGCCCAGGGAGCCGTGGGTGAGCGCTTCCCACTTATCCAGCAGCAGGTAGATGATGAAGCCCACGCACAGGGTAAAGATGGCGAAGTAGTGTTCCTTGAGGCGCAGGGACACGATGCCCACCAGGAAACCGAACACCGCCGAGAACAGGCCGGAGGCGATAAAGGCGGGCCAGAACGCCCAGCCGTGGTCCACGGTGAGAATCGCCACCACATAGGCGCCGATGGCGAAAAAGCCGCCGTGGGCCAGGTTCAGCTGGCCGCAGAAGCCGGTGATGATGTTCAGGCCGTACACGGCGATGGCCCAGATAAAGGCCAGTGCCATCACGTAGATCTGGTATTCGCTGCCCGCGATCAGCGGGAAAATCAGGGCGAACGCCAACAGCACCACTTTCATGGCCGGGCTGGCGAAGAAGTTGGCAATGCGATCCATTAGCGCACCCCCTTGGTGAACAGGCCGGTGGGCTTGATGGAGAGAATCACCACCAGCAGAACAAAGGCAATCAGATCCTTATAGGTGCTGGAGACGTAGTAGCCGCCCAGCGCTTCGGCGAAGCCGATGATCAGACCGCCGACGATGGCGCCGGGGATGCTGCCCATGCCGCCGAGAATAATGATCACGAAGGCCTTCATGATCACCAGGTGGCCCATGGCCGGGTACACCAGGTTGATCGGCGCGAACAGGCTGGCGCCCACCGCCGCCAGGAAACCGGCGATGGCGAAGGTCATCATGGCCACGCGGTTGGCGTCGATGCCGACCAGGAAGGCGCCTTCCCGGTTCTGCGCCATGGCGATGATGGTGGAGCCGGTCATGGTCTTCTTCAGGTACAGGTGCAGCGCGCCCATGATGGAGAAGGCGCCGACGATGATCAGCAGCCGCTGGGCCGGCAGCACCAGGCCGCCGAACTCGAGGATGCCGGTGTAGGGGGTCGGCATGCGGCGGAAATCGGAACCCCAGTGCATCTGCACCACCGCTTCCAGGAACAACAGGATGCCGATGGCGGCGATCTTGTCGTGGATCGGCGGCGCGTGCCGCAGCGGGTGGAAGACCAGGCGTTCACAGAGCACCGACAGCACGGCCACTAAAAGGCCGGCGCCGAGCATGGCGATCCAGTAGTTGAGCCCCAGATCCACCATGATGTAGTAACTGATGTAGGCGCCCACCATGTAGAGAGCACCGTGGGCAAAGTTGGGAACGTGCAAAATGCCGTACACCAGGGTCAGACCCAGGGCCACGAGGCCGTAGATGCTGCCCAGAGTGAGGCCATTAAGCGCTTGCTGAAGAAACGCGTCCAAGGCTGAGCCTCCTGTTCGTGTTATTTGAGAAACAACCTCCCAGCGAGCGGCGAGGTCCCATCCGCGTCGTTCGAACTGCGGGAAGTTGTTTCAGCTTTTTTGGGTTTTTGGAATTGTCAGGCTTCTTTTTTCTGGTCAGCCCATTCCTCTTCCTGCATCGCGCGCCACATCACCTTGCCGGTGGGCGAGCGCGGCAGCTCATCGCGGAACTCGACGATCTGAGGCACCTTGTAGGCGGCCATCTGTTCCTTGCACCAGGCGATGATCTCGTCTTCGCTGACCTTGCCCTTGTGGTCGGCGGCCAGCACCACACAGGCTTTCACGGTTTCGCCGCGGCGCTCGTGGGGTGCGGAGATGACACAGCTTTCCTGGATCGCGGGATGCCGGTACATAAGACTTTCGACCTCGGCGGGCCAAACTTTAAAACCGGACGCATTGATCATGCGTTTCACCCGGTCGACGATGAAGAAGTAGCCCTCTTCGTCGTAGTAGCCCATGTCGCCGGTGCGGAAGAAACGTTCGCCGTCGATCTCGATGAAGGCTTTCTGGGTTTCCAAGGGGCGGTTCCAGTAACCCTGGAAGATCTGCGGCCCGCGGGAGATGATCTCGCCCACTTCTCCGACGCCCATTTCCTTGCCGGTGTCCACGTCGATCACCCGTGAATCCACGTCAAAGACCGGAATGCCCAGACACTGCTTTTTGGGTTTTTCGGAGGGGTTGATATGGGTAGCGGCGATGGTTTCGGACAGGCCGTACCCTTCGATGTAACGCAGACCGGTAAGCTTGAACAGCTTATCGGACACCGCTTCGGGCATGGCCGCCCCGCCGCCGCCGATGTTCTCGAGGCTGGACAGGTCGAAGCTTTCCACGTCCGGATCGGAAAGCAGATCGATGGCCATGGTGACGATGTTGGTCCAGCTGGTGACCCGGTAACGCTCGATCAGCTTGGCCGCGGTGCGGCGGTCCCAGCGGGTCATCAGCACGATGCAGGAGCCCACGAAGATGGGGCCGTTCATGGCGCCCTGCATGCCGGTAACGTGGAAATACGGCAGCGTGGACAGGGTCACGCCCTCGCGGCCGCCGCCGGAGCGCCAGGCGGCGCCGTGCACGCAGGTGGCCATCACCGAGCGATGGGTGTGCATGCAGCCCTTGGGCGCGCCGGTGGTGCCGGAGCTGTAGGGGAACACGGCCAGATCGTCCGGGCCCACCAGCAGTTCACCGGGCTTATGACCGGCGCCCAGGGCGTCGCCCCAGGCGATGGTGCCGGCGGTGGACAGCGGCTGTGCCGGGGCGGCCACTTCGGCGGGCAGCTCCAGGTCGGTCTGCGGGTGAATGTAGTCGCTGTATGCGGCGACGATCACATGGCGCAGACGCTCATGGCCGATCAGCGGCTCGATGTGCGGGAACACTTCCTGGCTGCAGATGCACACGGAGGCCTGGGTGTCCTGCAGGTAGTGCTCGAGCTCGGCGCTGCGGTTCATCGGGTTGATCGGCACGACAATGGCGTTGGCGCGCAGAATGGCGTAGTAACCGATGATGAACTGGGGCGCGTTCTGCATGAACAGCATCACCCGGTCGCCTTTTTCCACGCCCAGGTGCTGCAGTTCGCCGGCCAGGGCGTCCACTTGCTGCTTGAGTTCCCGGTAGGTGATGGGCGCATCGTAGTAGATGATCGCGTTCTCATCCGGGTAGCGCAGCGCGGAAATTTCGAGGTTGCTGTAGAGGCTGGTTTCCGGAAGCTTGAGCTGGCGAGGCAGCCCCTCCGGCCAGACGGCAAAATGCCGATCAAACATGCCTGTGCTCTCCCTATATATTTTCTATATCGACGGCCGGCCCCGGAAAACCGGTGCCGGCCGTCTGGATTGTTGTAAGGCCCGCGATACGCGGACAGTACGGGTCCCTGACCCGGGCTTTTGTTAACGCGGATACAGAACCAGTACCGAAGTTGACCAAGCGGTCAATCTGACATGGCGCCCTTGGGGCGTCAATACTATTTTGGAATATGGTTTCGCATTTGGCCCGTGGAAGCGGATCCTGTGGGAGCGGGCCCCGCCCGCTCCCACAAGGTGCTTCGCTCTTACCTTAGCGGGGCAAAGGCCGGTCGCCTTCTTTAAAGCATTCGTCAGCCAGCACATCGTCGCAGCGTGTCGGCTGCAGCGGCATCACCGAGATGTGCCCGTCGCGCAGGGCGACCACGTCGGACTGCGGGTGGTCGATGCTGGACGGACGACGCTCGAACGACAGCCAGTGGTAGGTCAGCCCGCGGCCATCGGTGCCGTGCACCAGGCGCGGCCCGGCGATGCCGCCGCCGATCTGCCGGGTAAAGCGGCTGCCGCGCAGCTCCGCCACCGGCAGGTCGGGGAAGTTAATGTTCCAGCAGGCGCGCTGGTAACCGTCCCGGTCGGCGCCGGCTTCCCACAGCTCACGGATCAGACCGGCGGCGTAGCGGGTGGTGGGCGCGTAATCGATGGCGGCGCGATCGACGAACGCCTGGCTCAGGGCGATACCCGGCAGGCCCAGGTGGGCGGCGGCGAGCACCGCGCCGACGGTGCCCGAATACATCACCGAATCGCTCAGGTTGGCGCCGCAGTTGACGCCGGAGAGCACCAGATCCGGCGCGTCGTCCTCGAACCATTCCGCCATGGCGAACATCACGCAGTCCGCCGGCGTGCCGGACACCGCGAAGCGACGCTCGCCGTGGTGGTAGACCCGCAGCGGCGTGTGCAGCGAGATGCCCTGCCCCACCCCGCTCTGGTCGTGCTCCGGCGCCACCACCCAGACTTCCTCGGCGAGCTGCGCGGCGATGTCCTCGGCGACCTTCAGGCCCGGCGCGTCGATGCCGTCATCATTGGTCAACAAAATCCTGCCAAACGGCTTCATAAAAACCCCAAAAAAAGTTAATAGTTAACAGTTAATAGTGAATAGCGGGGCGGCTCCGTCGCTAAAGCCGTGCCACGGAGCCGCCCCGCTATTCACTGTTCACTGTTCACTGTTCACTGTTACCTGTTCACTGTTACTTGTGTGTTCTTGCGATCTGCCAGCCACGCTCGGCGATCAGCCCGGCCCGCTTGCCCACTTCCAGGGCGTTGCGGTTGCTGGCGTTGCCTTGCAGGGCGCGGGCGTAAACGCCTTGCAGAATAGCGGCGGAACGGAACAAGGCAAAGGCCAGGAACACCGGCCAGTCGTTGATGCCGTCGCGGCCGGCGCCTTCGCAGTAGCGCTGCAGCAGGCTCTGCTCGTCGGGGATGCCGCGGGCGCGCAGGTCCAGGCCGTCGAGGCCGCGCACGCCGTTGACGCCGTGGGGCATGTGGTACGGCAGGCAGCAGTAGGCCAGATCGGCGAGCGGATGGCCGATGGTGGCCAGTTCCCAGTCGAGCACCGCCACCACCTTGGGGGCGCGGTTATCCACCAGCAAGTTGCCGAGGCGGAAATCGCCGTGGGCGATGGCGGCGCTGTCGTCCTGGGGGATGTTGTCCGCCAGCCACGCCATCAGGTTGTCCATGGCCGGCATCTCATCGGTCTTGGAGGCTTCGTACTGGGCGCTCCAGCGCTTCACCTGGCGCTCCACGTAGCCCTTGGGCTTGCCGAAGTCGCCCAGGCCGGCGGCCTGATAGTCGACGCTGTGCAGCTTGGCCAGGGTGTCGATCTTGTCGTTGTAGAGATCGGCGCGCTGATCCTTGGGCAGCGCTTCCAGCTGGGGCTGGGTGAACACCCGGCCGGGCACGAAATCCATCACGTAGAAGCTGGTGCCGATCACCGCGTCGTCTTCGCAGAGCAGGTGCATGGCCGGCACCGGCACGTCGCTGTGTTCGCCGAGCGCCTTCATGACGCGGTATTCCCGGTCCACCTGGTGGGCGGACGGCAGCACCTTGCCCGGCGGCTTCTTGCGCAGCACGTACTGGCGGTCGCCGCTTTCCAGCAGGTAGGTGGGGTTGGACTGCCCGCCCTGGAACTGGCGAACCTTGAGCGCGCCGTCCAGCAGGTTGTGCTGTTTCAGATACTCGGTAAGGCGCGCCTCGTCCAGACGGTGCGCCTCCAGGACCGGTACAATTTCCGGTTGACCTTCCATAAGGTTCCCCCTCTAGCAGATGGTTTCGCCGCCGTCGGCGACGATGGTCTGCCCGGTGACGTAGGCGCTGGCCGGGCTGGCCAGGAACAGCGCCACGCCGGCGATGTCCACCGGCTCGCCGATGCGCCGCACCGGGGTGCGCTCTTCGGCGCGCTGGCGGCGCACCGGGTCCTCGGTGAGCGCCTTGGCGAAGTCGGTGCGCACCAGGCCGGGGGCGATGCTGTTCACGCGGATGTTGCGCGGGCCCCACTCCACCGCCAGGTTGCGCGCCAGGGCCGCTTCGGCGGCCTTGGAGACACCGTAGGTGCCGATGGTGGCGTTGCCGCGCAGGCCGGCGATGCTGGAAATAATAATCACGTTGCCGCCGCCGTTCTTGTCCATCTCCGGGAGCACCCGGTTGCACAGCCAGAAGGTGCCCTTGGCGTTGGTGTCCATGATCTTGTCCCAGGCCTCGTCGGTGAGCTCGGAGGTGGGCCCGTAGACCGGATTGGTGGCGGCGTTGCAGACCAGAATATCGATGCGGCCGAAGGCGGCCAGGGTCTCGTCCACCAGGTTCATCAGGTCGTCTTTCCTGCCCACGTTGCAGGGCACGGCGATGGCCTCGCCGCCGGCGGCCTTGATCGCCTCGCAGACCTGGTGACAGGGCTCCGGCTTGCGGCTGGAGATCACCACCTTGGCGCCGGCGGCGGCCATCTCCTCGGCGATGGCCTTGCCGATGCCTTTGGTGGAGCCGGTGATCAGGGC
>FUFK010042220.1_pt1 | contig 27814 bp, 24 predicted proteins | sample 1021851 | NCBI WGS metagenome assembly FUFK01 (sample SAMEA51879418, study PRJEB19060) | metagenome
TCCAAACATATTAGCAAGATAATTTCACAACCTATATCATTACATGAAGTACCTTATTATTATGAGAAACTTCTCAAAAATACGGTCGAAGATGTCAAAGTAATAATCAAACCATAAATTATCTTGAAAAAACTCTAAAAGGTATATTTATTAAGTAGAAAACATTTTATGTATTAGTTTAGATGAAACAATCAATCAAAAACGCTATTGAAGTTCAAAATGTTACAAAAGTTTATGGAGTTGGTGAAAATTCTGTAACAGCATTAAAGGATGCAAATCTTACAATTAATGATAATGAATTTTTNACCCTTTTAGGNCCCTCTGGTTGTGGCAAAACTACACTTTTAAGATTAATTGCGGGCTTTGAAGACATTACAAAAGGAGATTTAAAGCTTTTTGGAAAAGAAATTGTAAATCTGCCACCTAATAAAAGACCGATCAACACAGTTTTTCAGCATTATGCCCTATTTCCACATTTAAATGTTTTTGAAAATGTTGCTTTTGGTCTTAGACGTTTAGGTAAAAATCGTTCTGAAATTGAGCAAAAAACCAATTACGTTTTAAAATTGGTTCAAATGGAAGAATTTTCAAAAAGAAGGCCAAATCAACTTTCTGGCGGGCAACAACAGAGGGTTGCATTAGCTAGAGCTCTTGCCCCTGAACCAAAAGTTTTANTACTNGATGAACCTTTGTCAGCTTTAGATTTAAAGCTTCGTCAGGCAATGCGTATTGAGCTTAAAACACTTCAAAGAGAAACGGGTATTACATTTGTTTTTGTAACGCATGACCAGGAAGAGGCTTTAACTATGTCAGATAGAATAGCTGTAATTAGTGAAGGAGAAATACAACAAATAGGTGAGCCAAATTCTATATATGAAAATCCAGCTAACCAGTTTGTTGCAAATTTTATTGGAGAAGCTAATTTATTGAAAGGAATATGTAAAAAAATTGGTAAAAATGGTTTATGTAAACTTAATTCTGGGCATGAAATCTCTCTTGAAATTCCGTCATTAATAAAAGTAAATGACCCTATTACAATTTTTATAAGACCTGAAAGAATAAAAATTAATAAATCAAGTTCGTCAAAAATAAAATCTTTCATCTCACAATTTACTTATCTTGGAAATGCAGCACATCTTGAAGTTGAGAGCAACAACCAAAAAATAAATATTACATTGCCAATAGATAAAGTAAAAAACTTCAAAAAGGCAGATGAAGTAACTCTGGAATTTCCAAAAAATCATGCACGTGTAATAAATCAATGAATATACAGGGTGAAAATAAATCAAGAAATATTGTTTTAGGTTTAACGCCTTTATGGTTGGTAATAGGTATTTTTATGATAGGGCCATTGCTAATTATGGCTGGAGTTTCAGTAATGGAACCAAATGTTTACGGGGGTGTATATTTCAAATTTGATTTAAGTGGTTATAGACAAATTTTGTTTGATACTAATTTATTTGATGAAATGGAATTCAATCCTGCATATGTAATTATTATTTTAAGATCCTTTGTTTTAGCTGTTTCTGCAACTATTATTTCATTAATAATAGGATTTCCTGCCGCCTATTTTATTTCAAGGCAACCTGATAATGTCAAAAATATTCTCATATTTTTAGTTACGATTCCATTTTGGACAAATTTATTAGTAAGAACTTTTGCATGGATTATTATATTAGGAAAAGGTGGCGTAATTGAGAGCTCTTTCTCCTTTTTTGGTCTTTTAACTGAAGATGAGTCACTTAATTTAATGTATACGAATTTTGCAATTTTAATTGGGTTAGTATATTCATATTTGCCTTTAATGGTATTGCCAATTTTCTCTTCCTTGGAGAAATTAGATGTAAGATTGCTTGAAGCTGCAAGTGATTTATACTCTTCTAGAATGGAAATAATTAGGAGAGTAATTATACCATTGACTTTACCTGGTATTATAGGAGGAAGTATCTTAGTTTTCGTTCCTTGTTTAGGCGCATTTATTGCTCCAGATTTACTAGGTGGCGGAAAAAAACTTTTATTAGGTTCTTTAATACAATTTCAATTCTCTACAGCAAGAAACTGGCCTTTTGGTGCAGCAGTTGCGATGTTCTTACTCTCACTTGTGGTTATAGTTCTTGTTATAAATGCAAGAATTAACAGTAAGCATGAGGATCTACAAAAACATGTTTAGAAAAAATAAATTTAGACATGTTTGGGATTTTCCTGGGTTTAGTGGTTGGACAGCTATTTTCTTTGGTTTTTTGTATGTTCCTATATTTGTACTGGTTTGTTATAGTTTTAACTCAAGCAGTTATGCTATGATCTGGACTGGTTTTTCATTTCGTTGGTATGAAAAACTATTCTTTAACGATGACATTTTACAGGCTGCATACAATTCTCTTATTATTGCAATAACTGCAGCACCAATGGCCACTGCTATTGCAACAATTTCAGCTTTGGTTATTGTGAGAGGAGGAGGTTTTAGAGGTAAAGAATTTAGTAGTGGTCTTATTACACTACCTTTAATGGTACCTGAAATTGTAACTGCTGTTGCTACATTAATATTTTTTGCAACTTTAGGAATTAATTTAGGATTAATTAATGTAATTATTGCACACACAGTATTTTGCATTCCTTTTGCCTACATGCCAATTAAGGCCGCTTTAGAGGCAATGGATCCTAATCTTGAACTTGCAGCAAGAGATTTGTACTCTGACAAAAATTCAGCATTTAGATATATTACTTTACCACTTTTAACACCGGGTATTCTTTCTGGTTTTATGTTGGCATTTGTTATATCCGTAGATGATTTTATAATCACATTAATGGTAGCTGGTGGAGGTTCAACAACATTACCAGTATATATATATAGTATGGTAAAAATGGGAGTAACACCTGAAGTAAATGCAGTTTCAAGTCTTTTGTTAGCTTTTTCAATTATCTTCGTTACTGGCTATTGGTTTTTAAATAAAAAGAGCTCATAAAGTTTAAAACTATTAAAATTTTAATTCTGAAATATTTTATTCTTCATGAATTTTTTTAAATAGTAATGTTTCATTAATTGCATTTTATTTTTTTTAAATTGATTATATTTATTGTTTGACTATTTGTAAAATAGTATTACTGTGTTAACTAGTTAATACGTTTATTTTAATTTAATGAGGAAAGAAATGAATAAAATATTAAAGTTTTTTAGTTTTTGTGTTGCAATTACTCTGATTTCATCAAGTTCTTTTGCAGCAGGAAAACTAAACCTATATAATTGGTCAGACTATACACCGGATGAATTGGTTAAAAAATTTGAAGCTGAAACAGGTATTCAAGTGATAATTGATACTTATGACTCAAATGAAACCCTTCTGGCAAAACTTCAGGCAGCAGGTGGGTCAACAGGATATGATTTAGCGGTTCCATCTCAACATTTTGTTGAAATAATGATTAAAGAAGGACTTCTCGAGAAAGTTTCTGGAATTAAAGACATGCCAAATTATAAATATGTTGCAAAGCAATTTCAAAATCCATCCTTTGATCCTATGCAAGAATATTCAACACCATATCAAATGGGTTCTGCCGGATTTGCTTTTAGAGCTGACTCATATTCAGGTGATGGCTCATCTATGATGGAATTTTTTAAACCAAATGATGAGGTTTGTGGAAAATTAGCTGTTTTTAAGTCACCAGAAGAGGTTGTAAATATGGCCCACCTAGCTTTAGGATCTAATTTTTGTTCTGAAGACCCAAATGAAATGCAAGCTGTTCTTGACTTAATGTTAGAACAAAAAAAATGCGTTAAAGTATATTCCTCTGAGGGCATTAATGATAGATTAAAAAGTGGTGAAGTAATTATGCATGCTCATTGGGATGGATACAGCCAAGTCGGAAAATGGGAATATATGGATGACTTAACTTATGCATACCCAAAAGAAGGAGTTGTTGGTTGGTTTGATAGTTTAGTAATGCCAAAAGGAGCAAAAAACGTAAAAGAAGCAAAGGCTTTTATGAACTTTTTAATGAATCCAGAAAATATGGCAATATTATCAAATAATGCAGCTTACGCAAATGCTATTCCAGAATCACAAAAGTATCTTTCTGACAAAATGAAGAATGCTACTAATATTCAGGTACCTGATGGTGTTCCTGTTGTTTTTGGACAAGCTTGTAATGAAAAAGCCCAATCTTTGATTGACAAAGTTTGGACAAGAGTAATGCAATAATTCTTAAAAAAAATTTATCACTTAGCAAATTAAAATAATTTGCTAAGTGGCATTTAATATATGCGAATTTCGATTGACACCGGTGGAACTTTTACAGACTTAGTATGTGAAGATAAAAAAAATAATTTAAAGATTTTTAAAGTTCCAACCACACCAGAAAATCCTTCAATAGGCATTCTTAACGGTTTAAAACAGATTGCCACTTCATATAAAAAAAATTTTACAGACTTTTTATCGGATATAGATACAATTATACATGGTACAACACATGCCATTAATGCAATTGTAACAAATAATATAGCGAAAACAGCTTTTTTGTGTACTAAAGGTCACCCTGATACTTTATTGTTTAGAGAAGGAGGAAGGATAGAAATATTTAATTTCACTGTTGAATACCCAGATCCTTATATTCCAAGATCACTTACATTTGAAGTTCCAGAAAGAACAAACTATGATGGCTCAATTTCTGAAAATTTAGATATAAATCATCTAAAAAAAATTATTTTAAAACTAAAAAAATTAAAAATTGAATCAGTTGCCGTTTGTCTATTATGGTCAACAATTAATCCCTACCATGAAAAACAAATTGGAGAGGTTATTAAAAATGAATTACCAAATATCCCGTTTTCATTGTCACATGAAGTTAACCCAACTTTAAGAGAATACAGAAGAGCTTCTTCAACTTGTATTAACGCATCCTTAAAACCTATCATGAGTAAATATTTGAAGAAAATTAAGGAATTACTTTTCTTAAATGGTTTTAGAGGTGAGTTATTAATGATTACATCTCAAGGGGGGATTAAAGATATTAACTCAATAATGGAATTTCCAATACACTTAATTAATTCAGGACCATCAATGGCACCTGTAGCAGGAAATTTCTATTTGAAAAAAAGTAAATATTTTAAACAAGGCATTGTCACTGATTTAGGAGGTACAACGTTTGATATTAGCCTTATAAANAACAACAAAATACCAAGAACAAGAGAAACATGGATAGGAGAAAAATACCGAGGTCACATGACAGGTTTTTCTTCCATTGATATAAGAAGCATTGGAGCAGGTGGGGGAAGCATTGCTTGGATTGATAAAGGAGGTATGCTCCATGTTGGTCCAGAAAGCGCTGGGGCTAATCCAGGCCCAGTTTGCTATGATAAAGGCGGAGAAAAAACAACAGTTACTGATGCTGCTCTTATATTAGGAATACTTAATTCAGATTTTTTTCTTGGTGGCAATATAAAACTTAATAAAAATCTTGCCTTAAAATCTATTAAAAATATAAGCAAAAAATTAGGAATGAATGAATATGATACAGCCTTATCAATTTTGGATGTTGTAACTCAAAATATGGCCCAAGAGATTAAAAGTTTAACTATTCATCAGGGAATAAATCCCTCAGAAGCAACAATTATAGCTGGAGGTGGTGCTTCTGGAATAAATATTTTGAATTTAGCCAAAAATTTAGGCTGTAAAAGCATTTTAATTCCTGACATGGGTCCAGTTATATCTGCTTCAGGGGCTGTTATTGCAGAACTTACAGATGAGTTCTCAATAACTTACCCTTCTAAGTTGAATAATTTAGATTTAAAATTAGCAAATAAAATTTTGAAAGAATTATTTAGTAAATGTAATAAATTTGCAAAAACAAATGTTAAAAATTCAATTTCACACAAAATTGATTTTTTTATAGAAGCAAAACTAACTGATCAAGTGTGGGAAATCGAAGTTCCAATCACGCTAAATAAAAAATTTTCTATAAATAAAGAATTAATTAAAAAAGAATTTAATAAAAAATATCTTAGTTTATTTGAGTTAGTTGATTTAGATAGTGAAATTGAAATTATACAGTGGAATGCCAAAATATCATGTAAGACTTCAAGAACAAATTTATTGATGGAAAGAGAATTTATTAAAAGAAGCAAATTAAATTATAGAAATGTTTATATTAAAAATGAAGGGTTTAAAAAAATAAAAATCTTAAATTTTAATCAATTAATTTATGATAAAATATATAAAGGTCCAAATGTAATCGAAACTCCATTTACATCAATATTTATCGATAAATCATCTGAATNTTAAATTAAATAAAAACAATTCGTTAGAAATTAAAATTAAATCAAATGATAAAGCTAAATTAAATGAGGGCGCTACATCATTTTGGTAATGAATTTATAATTTAGGGGTGTATTTAAATGAATGGCGCTGAATTAGCAGTTTTAAGTAGTAAGTTTCAAGGTATCTGTCAGCAAATGGCAAACACTCTTATGAGAACAGGAAGGTCTGGTGTTTTAAATACTGCGCATGATTTTTCCTGTTGTATTTTAAGTGCTAAAAATGAATTTATAGTTGCTGACGAAAGTCTACCTGTACATGTTTTATCTGGTCCAGATTTAATGTGTAAATCGATAGATAAATTTCATCCTGTCAAGAAAAAGGGAGACGCTTTTTTAATAAACTCTCCTTATCATGGTTGCTCACATGCAGCTGACCATACAATTGTTGTACCTGTAATTGACTCTAAGGGCAAACATCATTTCAATGTTTGCGTAAAGGCTCATCAAGCTGACATTGGAAATTCTAAACCGACTACTTACATGGCAGATGTTGAAGATGTATATGAGGAGGGAGCCTTAATTTTTCCAGGAACTAAAATTCAAGAAAATTATAGTGATATCAAAGACATTATTAGAATGTGTGAAATAAGATTTAGGGTTCCTAAACAATGGAAAGGTGATTATTTAGCAATGATTTCATCCGCAAGAATTGGTGAAAGAGAATTAATTCAATTGGGCTATGAAATTGGTTGGAAAAAATTAAAAACTTTCACACATAAATGGTTTAATTATAGTGAACTTAGAATGAGAGAGGCAATTAAAGAAATGCCCTCAAAGAAAATTAAAATTTCAACAAAGCATGATCCATTTCCCGGTTTACCTAAAGAAGGTTTGCAAATAAATATTTCTTTAAATATTGATAATATTAAAGGAACCTTAACNATCGATTTGAGAGATAATCCTGACAATTTGCCCTGTGGTTTGAATCTAACAGAGGCTACAGCAATATCTGGGGCTATGACGGGAATTTTTAACAGTATTGATCATACTGTGCCTCCCAATACTGGGAGTTTCAGATGTGTCAATATTCTCCTAAGAGAAGGTTGTATAGTTGGCATTCCTAAACACCCATATAGTTGCTCATTAGGGACATCTAATATTTGTGATAGGTTAGAAAATGCTGTAGTGCAAGCCTTTGCTAAGCTTGGAGAGGGCTGGGGNATGGCTGAATGTGGTCCTTTATTGCCTCCTGCTACTGGAGTAATTTCAGGATTTGATGAGAGATCAAATGAAAATTTTGTTAATGAAATTTTTTTGTTTCATACTGGAGCTGGTGCATCACCTCAAGCAGATGGATGGTTAACTTTAACNGGTATGGGGAGTGCTGGTTTATGTCTTCTTGATAGTGTTGAATTAGATGAGCTTAGATTTCCAATAAAAGTTTATAAGCAAGCAATTTCAAAAAACTCTGAGGGAGCTGGTAGACGAAGAGGCTCACCTGGTGCGCATGTTGAATACGGTCCATTTAACAGTAAAATTAAAGTAGCATATGCAAGTGATGGAACAATATTTCCTGCATCTGGTGTTAGAGGTGGTGAAAGTGCTTCGCCTGCAGAACAATATAAAATTGATAAAAATGGTAAGAAAATTAATTTACCATTAGTCTATGAAGTTGAGCTTTTAGATGGTGAAAAAATTGTATCAATAACTCAACCTGGCGGTGGATATGGGTTTCCATATGATAGAGAAATAGAGAGAGTTAAAAAAGATTTTGTTGAGGGATGGATCTCAAATTCTAGAGCTTTTAATGTTTATGGTGTCAAATTATCAAATAATGGAAAAGTAGATTATATAAAAACTAAGATGAAAAGAAAATTTTTAAAAAAGGCCAATAAATATGAAAAATGAATATTTATATTGGAATTGTGAAAAGCTTTTAGAGGCTTATAAAACAAAACAACTATCACCTGTTGAAGTTGTAAAAGAAACGTTAAATAACGCCAAAAAATATAATAAAATTTTTAATTTTATTACTGAACATTTTGAAAATAAAGCATTAGAAAACGCTAGAGTTGCTGAAAAATTATTTTTAGGAAAAGGTAACAATAAGCCAAGACTTCTTGAGGGAATACCCCTAGCTGTCAAGGATGAATTTGCCTTATCAGGAACTTATAGAACAAGTGGTTCAAAACTTTACGAAAATCGAAAAGATGATTTTACTGACGTATATGTCGAAAGATTATTATCAGGTGGAGCTATTCCAGTTATTAAAACAACTACACCAGAATTTTGCTTATTAGGAACCACATGGTCAGATTTGCATGGAGTAACACTAAATCCATGGAATAAAAATTATTCACCAGGCGGGTCTTCTGGTGGCTCTGGTGTTGCACTGGCCACTGGCTCTTCAACTATTGCAACAGGATCTGATATTGGAGGTTCCATTCGTATTCCAGCATCAGCATGTGGAATATTTGGCTATAAGCCTCCTTATGGAAGAAACCCAGAAGTACCTTACATGAATTTAGATTATTACAGTCATTCTGGTCCAATGGCTCGAAGTACTGGAGATATTATCTTAATGCAGACACTTACTGCTGGTATACATAATCAAGACATCGCAAGTCTAAAGCAAGCTGAACCTTTTGATTATAATTTAAACTTGAAAGGAGTGAAGATTGCATGGAGTGCTGATTTTTGTGGGTTTGAAATTGAAGATGATATAATTAATAACCTCAATAATGCTCTAAATGTATTATCTGACCTTGGGGCTGTAATTGAGAAGGTTGACTTAGACTTATCTTCTGAGGTTTTGGATGCAACGGAAATATACTTGAACTCTGTTTGGGGAACTGCTCTCGCAAATGAGGTTACAGGAAAGGAAGATTTAATAACCTCTTATGCTAGAAAGTATTTAGAACACAGTAAAGAAAGAACATTAAATGATTTCATAAAAAGTAATAAAACTGCTTGGGAAACATATGCTAAGTTTGGTCCAATGATTGATAAATTTGATGTTTTTATTTGTCCTACAAATGCTGTAACTGGCATCCCTGCTAACCATGGATATCCAAATTTAGATTATGAATTCAATGGTAAATTAAGATCAACAAAGGAAGACGGAGATGAGACAATGTGGTTAACAACGCCATTTAATATGATGTCTAGGTTGCCTGTAATGTCTGCTCCTACTGGTTTTGCTTCAAATAACATACCAACAGGCATGCAGATAGTTGGCAAGCCATATGACGATAATTCTGTCTTTAAGGTATCTTTTGCATATGAAAAATCACTTGAATGGTTATTTGATAAAAAAAACAGGCCAAGTTGTTAACTTAACTAATACTTATTGATTCAAGTTTTCCTAACTATTGGAAAAAATAAAAATAATCAAAAAAATCCGTTGTTTATGCCATATATTTAAATGAGAGGAGTATTTTTATGATTAGAAAAGGTTCAGATTACATAGATAGTATTCGTGCTAACAGAGATGTTTACATGAATGGTGAAAAAGTTAAGGATATTACAAAACATCCAATGTTTAAGCCTATCATTGATATTAGGGCAAAAATCTATGATATGCAGCATGATGCAAAATTTAAAGACATAATGACAGTCGAAAACGATGGAGAAATAAACGCTATAGGAAATTCTTTGCCTTTTACACAAGAAGATTGGTGGTCTAAAAGAAGAGCAACGGATACTGTAATGGAAGAGGTTGGTGGAGTAGTTACACGTGTAGGTGATGAAACTGTTGGAGAAATGTGGTCATTATATGATGGCCAAGATGTTTTAAATGAAGTTGACCCTCAATTTTCAAAGAATATTTCTAATCATATTTATAAGGTTCTGAAAGAAGATCCTTTTCATGTTTCAGCTAATACGGATCCAAAAGGGGATAGGTCGTTAGCACCTCAGGATCAAGATCCGGATATGCTTCTGCATGTTGTCAAAGAGACAGATCAAGGTATAGTGGTTAGGGGCGCCAAATATGAAACAGCAGCAGCCTACGCTAATCAGGCTTTTACAAAGCCCACAATTGCAAATTGGGGTGATGCAAAATTATCTGATTATGCTGTTGGTTTTATATGTGATTTAAATTCGCCAAATCTAAAGTTTATTTGCAGAGGAGGTTTTGCTGGAGCAAGTGGCTCATGTCCAAGAGCTGATCAAATGGATTACCCTTTAGCTAATAAGTTTGATGAAGTTGATGCTTTGGTAATTTTTGATAATGTTCTAATTCCTTGGGAAAATGTTCTTTTTTATCGTCATACGAAAGCTGCTGCTTTTATTAGAAGCACATTGCATAGATATTCTGCCTTTGCTTATGTTCAAAGAACTTTGAAGCTCGCTGATATGATGATTGGTGCTGCATTATTCAACGTTAAGCAAACTGGATTAGAAAAACAACCTGCAGTTCAAGAGAAATTAGCCAAAATTGCCACTTGGAGAGAAAATATCAATGCCCATTTAACATCGAGTATAACTTTAGCTGAGAAGTCTCCAGCTGGGTTGCTTATGCCAAATCAATCTCTACTCTATACTGGCAGATGTACTGCATTAAATCAATTGAATGAAATGATGCACATTGCACGCGAATTATGTGGCGGACAAATTTGTGTTACGCCAAATGCAGCAACATTTAAAAATCCAGATACAGGAAAATGGATGGAAAAATTTTATACTATTAATGATACATGGAAATCAGAGGATAGAAGGAAATTACTTGCTTACGCAAGAGACTTATTAAACTCAGATTATGGAGGTCATCGTTTAACCTTTCAACTTTTCGCTCAGTCAGCTCCATTTGCTCAAAGTGGTGCTGTTTATAGAAATTTTGACTGGGATGCTACTCTAGAATTTGTTCAAAAATCTGCTGGTCTTTCAGATAATGTTTTTAAACCTAATAAAATTAATAATGGTGACCCGGCAATTCAAAAATGGTATGAAAATAATTACAAAGAAGCCGCTGAGTAAATTTAAATTTTGAGGTTATAAAAATGTCTGCAAAAACAAAAGCTGAATGGGAAAAATTAAGCTCAAACTTGAACTTTCATAATGAAGCTTTTATTGACGGTAAATTTGTTAAAGCGAAGTCTGAGAAGACGTTTGACTGTTTTAATCCCTCAAATGGAAAGCTTTTAACAAAAGTCTCATCATGTGATGAAACCGATGTAGATAGTGCTGTGAAATCTTGTAGAAAAGCATTTGATAATGGTCACTGGTCAAGAATGTCACCCACTGAAAGAAAAAAGATACTTTTAAAACTTTCTGATCTCATTTTAAAAAATCATAATGAACTTGCTTTGTTAGATTCTATGGATATGGGCAAAACTGTCTCTGATGCTTTTACCTATGACATTCCAGGAGCTGCAGACCTTTTAAGTTGGAATGCTGAAGCAATTGATAAAATTATGGATGAGATCGCACCTACAGAGAAGAATAACTTGGCTATGATTAGAAGAGTGCCTTTAGGTGTCGTTGGAGCTGTTGTACCGTGGAATTATCCATTAGATATGGCAATGTGGAAATGTGCTCCTGCTCTTGCAACAGGTAACTCAATTATTCTTAAACCTGCTGAACAATCGCCCTTAAGCGCTTTAAGATTTGCGGAATTAGCCGCTGAAGCTGGTTTACCTGATGGTGTGTTAAATGTTGTGCCCGGCTATGGAGAAACAGCTGGAAAAGCAATTGGCATGCATAATGATATAGATTGTGTTTCATTTACAGGTTCAACAGAAGTTGGAAAATACTTTTTTGAATATTCTGCTAAATCAAATATGAAATTAATTTGGACAGAATGTGGAGGTAAGAGTCCAAATATAATCTTTGAAAAATCCAAAAAATTAGATTTAGCTGCTCAGTTGTCCGCAAACGGAGGATTTTTTAATCAAGGTGAAGTATGCAGTGCCAATAGTAGAGTTTTAGTTCATGAAAATGTTTTAAATGAGTTTATAGATTTACTTAAAAAGGAAGCCAGCAATTGGGTAACAGGTGATCCTTTTGACCCAAATTCAAATATTGGTTGTCTTGTTTCAGAAGATCACGCTGCAAAAGTTAAAAGTTTTATTAATAATGCTAAAAATGAAACTGAATTATTATTTGAAGGTAAGATAGAAAGTAAAGAAAATGTCGGGACATTTGTAGCGCCAACAATCTTTAAGGATGACACTGGGAAAAAAGAAATATCGACTGATGAAGTTTTCGGACCTGTGCTCTCAATAATTCCATTTTCTTCAGATGAAGAAGCAATTAAAATTGCTCATGACTCAAAGTATGCACTGGCAGCTTCAATATGGACTGATGACTTAAGTCAAGCACACGACATATCAGATAAATTACATGTAGGCACTGTCTCAGTTAATACAGTTGATGCATTCAGTACGATGACACCTTTTGGTGGTTTTAAACAATCTGGTACAGGTAATGACTTATCTATTCACGCTTTTGATAAATACACAGGACTAAAAACAGTTTGGATTAAATATTAAGTTGTGAGATTTTCTCTTAAACAACTTGAATATTTTTTAGCTGTTTCAGAAACAAAAAATATTTCCATTGCTTCAAAAAAAATAAATATTTCGTCACCTTCAATATCTTCTGCTATAGCTCAGTTAGAAGAAGAGTTTTCTATTAAATTATTTATTCGAAAGCATGCTTCTGGATTAGAATTGACAAAATCTGGTGAAAAATTTGCACTTGCTGCTCAAAATATAGTTAATCAATCCAAGGACTTATATAATATTGCTAATAATTTGACTAACAATAATGTAGGCAATATTAATCTTGGTTGTCTTACAACTCTTGCTCCAGTAATTGCGCCATCATTAAGAAAAAAATATACTGAAAAAAACAAAAAAGTTAATATTATTCAACATGAAGGTAATCAAGCTGATTTAATTGATTACATAATTAGTGGTAAAATCGACTTAGCTGTAACATATAATTTAAGTCTTCCAAAAAATATATCCTTCATCCCACTTATTAATGTTCCACCACATGTTTTAGTTAATGCAAATCATAAATTTTCAAAACTTAAAGAAATTGATTTAAATGATATTAAAGATGAGCCTTTAATTTTACTGGATTTACCTTTGAGTAGAGAATATTTTTTAAGTATTTTTGAAGCGCAAAATATAAAACCCAAAATTAGTGAAAAAACATCTCAAATATCTGTGTTAAGATCATTAGTTGCGCATAATTTTGGTTATTCATTAGCTAACTTACAGTTAGGAATACCACAATCTATTGATGGACTAAAAATATCTCAAATTCCACTTAAGGGTGAACATCAATCTTTAGAGTTGGGATTAGCTATTGCTGATCTAAATTATATTCCGTCTCTAACAAATGAATTTATCGAATTTGCAAAAACAATTTATAAAGAAGATAACTAACATGAATACAAACAATAAAATTTTCAAAACTGATAATAAATATCAAGTTCTTTTTGAACCAATCAAAATTGGACCTGTTATAGCAAAAAATAGATTTTATCAAGTTCCTCACTGTAATGGAGGTGGCTACAGAGACCCTTCAGCAGCAGCAGAAATGAGAAATATTAAAAGTGAAGGAGGTTGGGGAGTTGTTTTTACTGAACAGGTTGAAATGCATCATACTAGTGAAATAACACCTTATATTGAGCTTAGACTTTGGGATGATCGGGATATCAAAATTGTCTCCAAAATGGCAGATAAAATTCACGAATATGACACTTTGGCAGGTATTGAACTTACCTATCCAGGTATTAATGGTCCTAATTTATATACTAAAGAAGTGCCAATGGCAGCAACTGCAGGGCCAATTCTTACTTTCACAAGTGACCCTGTAAATGCTCGAGAAATGGATAAAGAAGATATTAGAAATTTAAGAAAGTGGTTTAGACAAGCCGCAAGAAGATCTAAGATTGCAGGTTTTGATATAATTTGCCTTTACGGTGCGCATGGATTTGGTGCTATTCAACATTTTCTCTCAAGGTCAACTAACCATAGAATTGATGAATATGGAGGCTCTTTAGAAAACAGAAGTAGATTGATGAAAGAGTTAACAGAAGAAGTGATGGATGAAGTTGGTGATACAATGGCTGTATCAATACGTTTATCTCTACAAGAACTCGGTGATCAATATAGTCTTACCAATAATGAGATACGTGATTGTATTGAAATGCATTCATCTTTGCCAGATCTTTGGGATTTAGCTCAAGGGGCATGGGAAGATTGCTCAGGAACATCTAGGTTTGTAGAGGAGGGAGCTCAACAAGATTTAATTCAAGGAATTAAATCACTTACTGATAAACCGGTGGTTGGAGTTGGTAGGTTTACTTCACCTGATTTAATGGTAAAGCAGATTAAATCAGGTAATTTAGATTTTATAGGTGCTGCACGTCCATCAATTGCAGATCCTTTTTTGCCTAATAAAATTAGAGATGGAAAAATAGATGATATTAGAGAATGTATTGGCTGTAATATATGTGTTACAGGTGACATGACCATGTCTATTTCACGATGTACACAAAATCCATCATTTATGGAAGAATGGAGAAAAGGGTGGCACCCTGAAAATTTTCAAATTAAAGGTGAAAGTAAATCTATTCTAATTATTGGATCTGGACCAGCAGGATTAGAGGCTACAAGATGTCTATCAAAAAGGGGGTATGATGTTACCCTGGCGGAAAAAGATGCTCAAATTGGAGGAAGAGTATCTAAAGAAAGGTTGTTACCTGGTTTGAGTGCTTGGGGAAGGGTTGTAGATTACAGAGAGGGTCAAATTAATAAACTTAAAAATGTTAATATTTATCTTGAAAGTGAAATTACTAAAAAGGATATATTGGAATTTGATTTTGAACATATTTGCTTTGCTACTGGTTCAAAATGGAGAAATGACGGTGTAGGAAGAATTAATTTACATCCATTAGAAATTGACAACTCGATGAATATTTATACTCCTGATGATATTATGAGTGATAAAAAGATNGANGGTAAAGTAGTTATTTTTGATGATGATCATTATTATATGGCTAGTGTATTAGCTGAAAAATTGGTTAAGGAAGGTAATGAGGTAGTATTTGTGACACCTGCCAGTATTGTTTCAGAATGGTCATTGAATACTTTGGACCAACCATTTATCCAAAAAAGACTCATTGAATTGGGTGTGCAAATAATTTGTAACAAATCAATTTCCAAAGTAGGGCGAGATACAGTCGATTTGTCTTGTAAATATACTGGTAAGATTAGTTCATTAGAGACTGGTAATATTTTGTTTGTAACCAGTAGACAGCCTTTAAATGAACTATATAAATCATTTACACAAGATGAAATTACGAGACACAAACATATAAAGTCCATAGATATAATAGGTGATGCTAATGCTCCTGCGCCCATTGCATGGGCTACTTATGCTGGTTATAATTATGCGTTTAACCTTGATAAAGCAGTTGATGATAATACTTTACCATTTAAACGAGAAATAACAGAAATCATTAGCTAAATTTATGAAAATTATAAACAAATACAAAAGCACAATACTTTTGTTTGTTTTATCATCATTATGGGCTCTTCATTTCTCATTGGTAAAGCTAGTTGAGGCAGATAATAATCCTTTTTCAATTTTAGTGCCTCTATTATTAATATTGTGTTTTTTATTTTATCTCGTTTTAAAAATAAACAATCAAATTTTTAAATTTACACTGAGAAAGTCAATTTTTTTTATAATAGCTGGAATTTTTGCTTATGTAATTCCGTTATATGTAGAGTTTTTAGTTGCTCCAAAAATTGACTCTGGAATTTTAGTTCTAATTGTCTCAAGTGTACCCGTTTTNACATTATTAATAGTTTGGTTATTTAGATTATTATCTATTAATTTAAGGCTTATATTAGGTACACTGTCAGGCTTGGTTGGAGTTTCGTTCATAATATTTGGAAATTCTGATAACACATTGAATATATGGGCAATATTAGCTTTAATTGTTCCTTTGTCTTATTCATTCGATGCCATTTTTATGGAAAAATTTTGGCCTCTAAAGTTAAATACTTTTCAGGTTGCATTTGGTGAATGTTTAGCTTCTCTAATTTTAATTATTTTTTTAAATTTTATTATGGGTACATCAATGGAAGAGTATACATATTGGTTTAAATTAGAGAGTTTTTGGTGGCTCAGCATTGTCACATTCATAGAAATTGCATTGTTTTTTTATCTTCTTAAGCACAATGGTGCAGTTTTTATTAATTTAGGATCTTATTTAGTTATGCCAGCAGGATTTATTTGGGGTTTTATTATTTTTGGTGAAATGTTTACAGTGGTAAAATTTATCAGTACATTATTTATTATTGGCTCTATATTTTTGATAGGTAGCCAAGACTATAAAATTAAAAATACTCCTATAGAATAAAACAATGAAAACATTTTTTTCAGAAAAGCATAAGTTAAGAGACGCAAATACCGAACTTTATGGTGGTGAACTAGTAAAGCCTTTTGAAAGACCCCAAAGATTAGATTTTATTGTTGATGAAATCAAAACAAGAGGTCTTGGAGAAATTTTAAATCCAAATAAAGTTAACCTAAATATTATAGGCAAAGTTCATGACCAAGACTATATTAAATTTTTAGATAATGCATGGAATGAATGGACAAAAGAAGGATTTAAAGGAGAAGCTATACCTACTGTTTGGCCGAGTAGGTCAATGAACTCTGAGAAAATACCCACATTTATTGAAGGTAAACTTGGTTACTACTCACTTGCAGGTGAAACCTCTATTTCTAATGGATCCATAGAAGCGGCTTATGAGGCAGTGAGAGTTGCAATTTCTGCTGTTGATACTTTAGTAAAAGATAAACTATCAGGGATTTTTGCTTTATGTAGGCCTCCAGGGCATCATGCTTCTAAAAATCAATATGGCGGTTACTGTTTCTTTAATAATGCAGCAATTGCTGCAGAACGATTTAAAGAATTGGGGGCTAAAAAAATATTTATTTTAGATATAGATTTTCATCACGGTAANGGTACGCAATCAATTTTTTATGATAAGTCAGATGTGTTTTATGCTTCATTACATGGTGATCCAATGTTTGCATTTCCTCATTTTTTAGGNCATTCGGATGAAAGAGGTTCAGGTAATGGTGAAGGTTATAATTCTAATTTTCCAATGCCACCTGGTACAAACTTTCAAATTTGGTTGGAGGCATTTGATAATTCAATCAAAGAAATAAAAAAGTTTAAGCCAGATGCATTAGTAATTTCTTTAGGTGTTGATGCGTATGAAAAAGATCCAATTAGTTTTTTTAAATTGAAAAGCAACAATTTTATCGATATAGGGAGAAAATTATCTAAACTTAGTATTCCAACTTTATTTGTAATGGAGGGGGGGTATTCCATAAAAGAAATTGGTGTAAATACTGTAAATACTCTAGAGGGATTCGAAAATGGTTAATCCAATTGTAGCGTGCTCTCAAATAAGTTGCTCATGGGACCAAGATGAAAATATAAGTAAAGCTGAAAAAATAATAACTGATGCTGTTAAAGAGGGTGTAAATATATTTTTGTTGCAAGAGCTTTTTTCAAGCCCATATTTTTGTTCTTCTCAAGACCCAAAATTTTTTAAATTAGCTCAGCCATTTGAAAATAATTATTTAATTGAAAAATTTTCCAAAATTGCTTCAAAATTGAGTGTAGTTTTGCCGATAAGTTTTTTTGAAAAGGATAAAAATTCTTATTATAACAGCGTAGCTATTATAGATAGTAATGGTGAAGTTTTAGGAAAATACAGGAAGAGTCATATACCTCAAAATCCTGGTTATGAGGAAAAGTATTATTTTTCCCCTGGAAATAGTGGATTTAAAGTATGGGAAACAAGTGTTTGTAAAATTGGTGTTGGTATTTGTTGGGATCAATGGTTTCCAGAATGTGCTCGTTTTATGGCTTTAGAAGGAGCAGATTTGCTTCTTTATCCTACTGCTATTGGAAGTGAACCCCAAGACCCAACCATAGATTCAAAAAATCATTGGCAAACTGTAATGAGAGGGCATGCTGCAGCCAACATGGTTGGAGTTATTGCTAGTAACAGAATTGGAGATGAATTAAATAACAATGTAAAAATGAATTTTTATGGTCACTCACTAATTATAAATGAAACTGGAGAAGTTGTTAAAGAAATGAATAGTGATAAAGAGGGATATGCTTCATATGCATTTGATTTAGAAAGTTTGCAAAATAAAAGATCAGAATGGGGATTATTTAGAGATAGACGAGAAGATTTATATACTACAGTAATTAATTAATGGAAATTTATGAAAAATTTATCAGACACCATAACCAATAATATTAAAAAGCACTTAATTCAACCTTGGCCATATGCAAGTTCTATAGGTGATGAATATCGAGATATCGTGACAAATGGTGATGGAATTTACATAGAAGATAAAAATGGAAACAAACTAATTGATGGCCCCGCAGGCATGTGGTGTTCGAACATTGGTCATAGAAATGAAGAAATAGCTAAGGTTATGTATAATCAAGCTATGAATTTATCTTATAATTCACCATGGTACACTACCAATGAACCCTCTGCTCAATTATCAAAAATGATCTCTGATTATGCACCTGGTGATTTAAATAATGTTTTTTTTACAACAGGAGGATCTACCGCTGTTGAAAGTGCGTTGAGGTTTGTACAGTACTATAATAATGTACTTGGCTTACCTGAGAAAAAATTAATTTTATGTAGAGAAGATGGTTATCATGGAAGTACTTATCTAACAGCATCTTTGAATGGAAAATCAAGAACTAGTGATTGGATGAATTATGAAAATACAAATATCGTTAAATTATCTAGTCCTAATTCATTTAGGAAATTAAATGGGAAAAGCATTGAAGAGTTTGAAGATGATTTGATCAAAGAGTTGAGTAGTGTAATTAAAGATAAGGGAGCTAAAAATATTGCAGCATTTATTGGTGAGCCAATTCAAGCTTCAGGTGGTGTAATAGTTCCACCTAAAAATTATCTAAAAAGGGTAAGAGATATTTGCAAAAAAAATAATATAATTTTTATTGCAGATGAGGTCGTTACCGGTTTTGGGAGGATGGGACATATCTTTGCTTCAGAAAAGGTATTTAATATTATACCTGATATAATAACTTTTGCCAAAGGAGTTACATCTGGATATTTTCCACTTGGTGGTATTGCTATTTCTAATAAGCTTATAAAAAATTTACGAAGTTCAAACCATGCTGATGCTATGTTTGGTCATGGATTAACATATTCTAGTCATCCTATAGGTTGTGCAGTAGCGATTAAAAATATTGAATTAATGGAAAACGGTATTTTAGAAAATGCTCTAGAATTAGGACCTGTTTTTCAAGAAAAATTAAAAACCTTATTAGATTTACCAATAGTTGGTGATGTTAGAGGGCAGGGCTTAATGGCTTGTATAGAATGTGTTGCTGATTATAATGAAGAAAACCCATTGGCACTTGATCTTAAAGTAGGAGAAATTATAGATAAACACTGTCAAAAATTAGGCCTTTTATTAAGACCAGCAATAAATATGTGTATTCTTTCACCTCCATTGATAATAAATAAAAATGATATCGATAAAATTGTAAGTATATTAAGACAAGGTATTATTCAATCAATGGAAGAATTAAAAAGTAAAGATTTATGGCATAATTAAAAAATGTCCAACTCAAAGTTAATTAATTACACCACACAAGATTTTCAAACTGAGAAAGATTTGGAGTTAAATGATTATAGATGGAACCAAATAAAAGATAAATATTTACCAAAGTTAAAAGAAAATGGTCTTTTAAGAATGGTTTCCATGAGAATTTGGAATAAAGAAAATGTATTCAGAAATGGTTACTTATTTGAATACAAAGATGATATATCATTTAAAAAATGTTTGCCAATTTGGCAAGAAATAGAAGCCCTTGAAGAAAAAGACATATCAATAAAATACCAAAGTATAAGGGGCATTGTAACTGAAGATATTTTATTTTAACAATATAATTATATGTCTCAAAATTTTGATATTCCTAAACAGATGTTTGCAATTGTAACNACTGGGAATGGTGGTTTTGATAAACTTTCTCATAAAATAGTAGATACCCCTGAAATTAATAAAAATGAGGTTTTAGTTAAGGTCTTAGCGGCAGGGATAAATAATACAGAAATTAATACTAGAATTGGTTGGTATTCATCTTCTGTTCAATCAGGAACTGAAACTTTACATAAAAATACTGAAAAAGGTAGAGATTACAAAAATGCTGGATGGGATGGAGAAACAAAATTTCCTCTTATTCAAGGTACTGATTGCTGTGGTATAGTTGTAAAATGTAAAGAAAATAAATTTAATTCTCTTTTGGGAAAAAGAGTAATTATTCGGTCATGTATGAGACTTGAAGGCTTTAGCTCAAGACAAAAGGTTTGGATGGCTTCAAATTTTGATGGCGCTTTTGCNGAATACGTAAAAGTTCCTGCCTCAGAGGTATTTCCTATTAATTGTGGTTGGTCTGACGCGGAGTTAGCAACAATACCTTGTTCTTATGGTACATCTGAAAATATGCTTTTAATATCCAATTGTAATCAAAATGATACTGTTCTTATAACTGGTGCTTCTGGCGGAGTTGGATCTGCAACTATTCAGCTTGCAAAACTGAGAGGTTGTAATGTAATTGCAATAGTCAGTGAAGAGAAATCTTCTTATGCAACACAAGTAGGTGCAGATAAAGTTATTCCAAGAAATTCCAACTTATTGAAAGTTTTAGGTGAGAATAATATTAATTTAGTTGTTGATGTGGTAGGGGGCAAAAACTTTTCGGACTTTTTAAAAATAATTGCTCCTGGGGGAAGGTATGTAAGTGCAGGTGCTATTGGAAATCCAATTGTTAATTTCGATTTACGTGATCTATATTTNAAAGATATTTCAATGTTTGGATGTACAACCTGGGAGGAGCAAGTCTTCTTAAATTTAATAAAATATATAGAGGAGGGAAGGATAAAACCGTTATTATCAAAAACGTTTAAACTATCAAATATAATTGAAGCCCAAAAAGAATTTCTCAAAAAAAATCATTTTGGTAATTTTGTATTAATACCTTAGTTAGATTTTATGAAAACTATTTTAGTAACTGGTACAAACAAAGGAATTGGGCTTGAGTTTGCAAGGCAATATCTTAATGAGGGATTTAAAGTAATTGCTACTTGTAGGAACCTTTCTAAATTAGACGGCTTAAATGGATTGGTTAATTCATTTCCTGATAAAATAAGTATTTACCAAATGGAACTACTAGATGAAAAATCTATTGAAGATTTTTCTTTAGAAATAAAAGATATACCAATTGATATTTTTATTAATAATGCAGGTGTAACATTTGGTTACAGTCGAAATGCAAAGTTATCGAATACTGGAATATCACTTAATAAATTAAATGCTTTTGGGCATATACAAACAGAGAATTGGTTACCAATTTTCAAAGCTAATTGTATTGCACCATTATTATTAGCTCAGCTACTTTATAAAAATATTATGTTAGGGAAAGAAAAGAAAATGGTTTTTATTTCTTCCAAACCAGCTTCAATTACTGAAAATACTGGTGGATCAATGTATATGTCCAGATCAAGCAGAAGTGCTTTAAATCAAGTCATTAAATCTTTATCTATTGATTTAAAAGGTGAGGGTATATCAGTTGCTTCAATTAGTCCTGGATGGGTTAAGACTGACTCTGGAGGTTTGAATGCTTTAATTGACGTCAATACAAGTGTTACAGGTATTAGAAATGTAATTGAAAATTTAACAATCAAGAATTCAGGTAAATTTTGGGATTATAATGGTGAATTTATACCATGGTAAATTAGTTTTTATTTGCTCTAATATCGTTAACCACAGTTATCCTATTCATACATCTATAGTTAGGCATATAATCTGATACAGCATAATGCATTGTAACTCTATTGTCCCACATAACCATGTCTCCAGTTGACCATTTCCATCTCATTTGGTCTTCTGGTTTATTCATATGATTAGTTAAAAATGTTTTCAAAGAGTTTGATTCATTGATTGTAAGCCCAATTATATATGATGAAAATGATTCATTGAAATTTAGGTATTTCTTTTTTGTAATAGGGTGTATGCCAATTATTGGACGTATATTATGTCCAAATTTATGAACATTTTCGTTTAATAATTTAATTGCTTCTTCATCACTAGTATTTTTGGCTAATGAATTCCTAAAATCTCCAAAATCATGAATTACTTTTAAATTTTCTAAATATTTTTTCATATCATTAGGTAATCTGTTGTAAGCTGCATAGCAGCTAGACCATAATGTATCTCCTCCTATATCTGGAACCGCTCTTGCAACTAAAACTGATGCAAAAGGTTGGTTAATCTTAAATGTTAGATCTGTGTGCCAACTATTTGTATCTGGTGGATTATTTTCATCATTTTCTAGTAAAACTATATTTTTATAATCCTTTACATGTGGGTACACATGATGAGGATCATCTAAATTACCAAAATTCTTAGCAAACTTAATATGGTTTTGATTTGTTATATTAGTTCTTTTAAAAATTATTACTAAGTTTTCAATTAATATCTCATANATTTTATTATATTCATCTTCATNTAAATTATTATTTAAGTCTATATCGTTAATTATAGCACCAATTTCGGGTGTTAATTTTTGATAATTCATAATTTCACTTTTTAATATAATGTCGCATAATATATATTATGACAAAATTAGAATANAATAGATTTATAAATCAAAAGTCATACCATCATAACCAGGATAAACATTTTCAGGACAAATTGATAACACATAATCATAGTCTACATGGCCTAAATGTGTCAAAATAGATTTCTTTGGTTTCACACGATTAATCCATTCAAAAGTAAGATCAAAATGAGCGTGAGCCTCATGAGGATCATCTCTTAAGCCCTCAACTATCCAAAGATCTAAATTATTTAGTAATTCAAAATTTTTTTCAGGCATTTTCACAACGTCAGTGCTGTAAGCAAATTTATTATTAAATTTAAAACCAAGTGATTGAGTATTTCCATGATCTTGAATAAAAATATCTAAATCAAAGCCAAAAAAATCAATATTTCCTTCTTTGATTTCATTTAATGACATTGGTGGAATAAAATAACTAGGAGATGTTGGTTTTTTATCAAAAAGAAAGTCAAATTGTTTATAAATTTCAGTAATTGANTTTTTGTTGCCATAAATGGGAATATTTTTTCTATTNNNNAAAAAGAATGGCCTTAATTCATGNAAACCAGAGATATGATCAGAATGTGTATGGGTTATCAAAACTGCATCAATTTTTTCTATTTTAGTGTCTAGAAGTTGATTTCTGACATCTGGACCAGCNTCAATTAGAATATTAAATCCATTTTCTTGAATTAATACTGAAGATCTTTGCCTTCTGTTTTTGGGATTATTTGGATTGCATTTACCCCAACCTAAAATCCCCAACGAAGGAACTCCAACTGATGTTCCACAACCTAACATAGTAATTTTCATATTATTCATTCCTCATGTTAGAAAACAATTTTAATGTATTTTGATACGTTTGCTGTGATACTAAATCAATTGAAATTTTTCTTAAATTTGAAATAAATTTTCCTATGAAATATACATTTTTTGGTTCATTGATTTTTCCTCTAAAGGGTACAGGCGATAAGAAAGGAGAGTCTGTTTCAACCAAATATCTGTCTGATGGNACATAAGAAGCAATTTCTTGTAACTCACTTGAGTTTTTAAAAGTTACTATGCCACTAAATGAAATATATAGACCAATATCTAGAGCTGCTTTAGCTAATTTTTTACTGCCTGTGAAACAATGAAGAACTCCACTAAATGATTTTTCTTTGTATTTTGAAATTAAAATTTCTTCCATATCTTTGTCAGCATCCCTAGAATGGATAACAATTGGTTTTCTTATTGATTGAGACACATTTATCTGAGTTTCAAAACTATCTATCTGATCCTTTTTAGGAGCAAAATCATAGTAATAATCAAGACCAGCTTCCCCTACTCCTACACATTTTTTATGCACACAATTTTTTTTAATTACATGAAAATCTTTTGCAAACTTATCTATACTAGCTTTGTGTGGATGTATGCCTGCAGTATGCCAAATAAAATTATATTCTGAAGAGATTTCCTCTATTTTTTTTATTTCTTCAAGAGAAGTACATATAGTAATTAGTTTATTAACATTGAATTCTTTTGCGCGTTTAATGATACTTTGCAGATCATTTGATAATTGTTCATAATCTAGGTGGCAATGTGAATCTATAAATTCAATTTCTCCAATCTCATTCATTCTATTCCTCAATTCTTGGGAATATAGGTGAAGGTGAATTTATTTTATTTGTTTTTATTGCATGTTTGCTATCTAAATAGCTAAAATCTCTTTCTGATATATCAATAGATAGTTGATCCAAAATTTTAGTTGATGAATCAGGCATGAATGGTTGAACTATAATTGCAATTTTTCTTATTGTNTCAGCTAGAATCCAGAGAACATCATTCATCCTTCTTTCATCAGTTTTTCTAAGCTTCCAGGGCGCCTGTTCATCTACATATTTATTAGCATCTGAAATAAATGCCCAAATTAATTTTATAGCTTCATGAAATGATTGTTTATCAATTTCATTTTTAACTTTTTCATATAAAGCATTAGATTTATTATAAAAAATAATATCGCTATCATTTAATTTTTCACACTTNCTTGGTATAAAACCATTGCAATTTTTATAAATCATTGAAATTACTCTTTGACAAAGGTTCCCTAAATCATTTGAAAGGTCTCCATTTATTCTTGCTAATAGAGCAGTTTTAGAAAAATCTCCGTCACTTCCAAATGGCACTTCTCTTAGAAGAAAATACCTTATCTGATCAAGTCCGTAAGAGCTTATAATTTCTAATGGATCAATAACATTTCCTTCAGATTTTGATATTTTTTTACCTTCATTTGTCCACCAACCATGAGCAAAAATTCGCTTTGGCAGAGGTAATTCAGCTGCCATCAAAAATGCTGGCCAGTATACGGCATGGAATCTTAGTATATCTTTTCCTACCATATGAATATCTGCTGGCCAAAAATTAACATATTCATTTTCTAAGGTGTCAGGGTATCCTATTGCGGAAAGGTAGTTAGTCAAAGCATCTAACCATACATACATTATATGTTTATCATTATTAGGAACTTTAACCCCCCATTCAAAACTTGTCCTACTCACAGACAAGTCCCTTAAACCTCCTTTTACAAAACTTTTAACTTCATTCATTCTGCTTTTTGGAAGAATGAAATTAGGATTTTTATCNTAAAATTCNAATAATTTATNCTGCCATTTTGATAAATCAAAAAAATAGCTTTCCTCTTCAACCCAAGATACATCAGCTCCAGATGGAGCTTTGCCATTGATAATTTCTTTTTCAGAATAAAAAGCTTCATCTCTTAAAGCATACCATCCTGAATATTTATCTAAATAAATATGTTTATTTTCATATAATTTACTCCATAAACTTTGTGCGGCTAATATATGTCTCTTTTCTGTGGTTCTTATAAAATCATCATTCGAAAGGTTTAAGGTTTTTGTTAAGGATTTAAAATCTTTACTAATAAAATTTGCGTACTCTAATGGAGATTTATTTTGTGATTTAGCTGCTTTTTCAACCTTTTGTCCATGTTCATCAGTTCCTGTTAAAAACTTTACACTGTATCCGTCTAATCTTTTAAACCTTGCTAAAACGTCACAAGCAATACTTGTATACGCATGACCAATATGCGGTTTGTCATTTACATAATATATTGGTGTGGTTATATAGTAATTTTTATCCATTAAAAAATTCCAGAAAATCAGTGAAATCTATTTAAAAATTGAAAAATTTCAAACTCTAAGCTTGAATTAAATGTTTTTACTCGTGTTAATCTATAATTCAAATCATCCAATAATTCCAATAATTCATTTATATTTTTAATATTTAAAATATGAATAATAATTTCTTTTTCATTTAGTATGAGATTATTTATTACTAATTGATCATTTATTGAATACTTCAAACAATTAGATAATAATCTTTTTAAAAGAAATTCAACAATCCATATATTCGTTATTTGATTTTTTGTATTTGAAATAATTTTTTTTGAACAATTTNGAATTTTCTCTTTTTTTAAAAATGTCTCTAANAAATCAATATATAGTTCAATACCTGAAGAAGTTAAAATTTCAAGTGATATGCCTGGTGAAAAATTAGAAAGTTTAATTAAATTTTCAATTTCCTCTTTTTGTTCTGATTGTGTATTTTCATTTAAAATTTTTTCACAACTCTCGAAACTATGATTTTGAAAAAAAAGTTTTTGTGATCTTGATTGTATTGTAGGTAAGACATTTGTAAGTTCATCTACGATTAAAAAAAAATATAAACCTTTTGGTGGTTCTTCTAAAAATTTTAACATTGAATTCATGGCATTCATTGTAAGCCAATTAAATTTGTCAATAATTATTACCCTATTATTTGCATTCGATGAGTNAAATCGAAATTTAGATGATAAATTGTCAATTTGTTCCTTAGAAATTTTCCCAGAAACTTTTTCATCTAGTGAAGTAATATAAAATAAGTTGTCAGTTTCTTTTTTAAAAAGCTCATCAGTTAATNTTGTNTCTTCCCATTTGCTATTAAAATTATTGATAACAAAAGCTGCAAATCTCATAGATAGTGTTCTCTTGCCAATCCCTTTCCTTCCAACAAGCATCCATGTTTGATTTTTCCTTAATGAAACTATTTTCTGGAATTGGCTTTCTAAATTTACATAGCCAATATTTTTTTTTAACGTAATTTCTTTATTCATTTATTTTTNGTAAGAAATTTTTCAACTACTTTGGTTATNTCATNATGAATTTTAGAAATAGATTTTGATGCATCTATAATATATATCCTTNCTGGTTCNTCTGATGCCAGTTTTAAATAAGATTTTCTAATATTTTCATGAAATTCTAAGCCTTTTGATTCAAATCGTTTTTCATTAGATTTTCTAGAATTTGCTCTTTCAAGCCCTTTACTTACATCTAAATCAAGATAAAAAGTAAGGTCTGGGTAAAAGTCATCTAATGAAAATTTATGAAGTAAGTCAATATTTGCATCTGAAACACCTCCTACGTATCCTTGATATACTTTTGTTGAATCTGAGAACCTGTCACTAATAACAATATTCCCTTCAGATAACTTAGGCTTAATTATTCTAATAAAATTATCTCTTCTAGCTGCATACATTAACAAAGCTTCTGTATGAGCGTCCCAACGGTTAGGATTGCCTGTTACAAGAAGTTGTCTTATAGTCTCTGCTCCAACAGACCCACCAGGCTCTCTTGTAACAAATACTCTATATAAATTTGAAAGTAGAAATTTGGATAGTAAGTTTATTTGGGTTGATTTGCCAGACCCCTCTCCTCCTTCAAATGTAATAAACAATTTTCTATACCTTTAAACTTGAATTACTTAACAGAGCCCCAAATAATAAAGTCAATTGTTGATCCTATTCTTTTAAAAAAACTTTGTTT
>FUFK010044848.1_pt1 | contig 27814 bp, 27 predicted proteins | sample 1021851 | NCBI WGS metagenome assembly FUFK01 (sample SAMEA51879418, study PRJEB19060) | metagenome
AAATTCAGATCATCCAGTTGAGAGTGCTTGGGGATATTTTCCGACATTTGAAACAGATGCATATGATGCTATCTGGTTGAATGTATGGTCAGATGAAGATCAACGAAATGCCGGATGGAAAGATTGGGTTGCTGACAGCCAAGAAGATTTTGAAAAGAAGCACAGCGATACTCTTAATTGTCGAGAAGATAGAATTTTTCAATTTACAGGTACTGCAGGAATGACACCAAGAGTTGAGTGGACTGCTGAGCCACCATTTAATGCCGATTTTTATTTCTGTACTTTCAAAGGTGAAAACGGAATGGATGAACTTATGCCTATAATGGCAGATTATGATGCATGGNTTGAAGGAACAGAAGAGGATAGCATGTGGTATGTATGGCATGACCCACTATTTGATACTTCAAATGCTAGTGGCTCTGTTCAAGATGGCTATGACTATGCAATTGGCTTTTACTGGCAAAATGCTGCTGAAAGAGAGGCTNGTTATAGTAATTATGATGAGACAGATTTCGGATCTAGATTTGATGAAATTGAATCATGTGAAACACTAGAATTCGAGGGGTATCCTATAGTTCAACCATCTTCTTAAAATTAGCTATTTTTAAAAAGGGAGCTTGCTCCCTTTTTTAATTTATAATTAACTTTAATGTCTAAACTGTTTGATCTTCGTAATAAGAATGTTTTGCTAACTGGAGCGTCCAAAGGGATGGGNCTGGCCATGGCTNAAGGTTTAGTGAATCATGGAGCTAATGTTGTTGTATCAAGTAGAAAACTTGATCAATGTGAAAAAGCTGTAGAGATAATTAATGAATCTATTGGAAAAGAAAAAGCATTTGCATTTTCTTGTAATGCATCAAGCAAAGATGAATTGAATGCACTTGTAGACTTTTCATTATCCAAGCTTGGATCAATTACGACTTTAGTTTGTAATGCTGGTGTAAATTCATTTTTTGGTTCCATGTCTGAAATAGATGATGAGTCATATGATAAGACCATGGATACTAATGTTAAGTCTAATCATTGGTTAATAAATATGGTCACACCTTCAATGAAAGAATCAGGAGGTGGATCAATTATGATTACTTCTAGCATTGCAGCATTCCATGCCTCTGAAACTTTGGGTGCATATAGCATTTCAAAGCTTGCTGTGTTGGGTTTAGTGAGAAACTATGCCTCTGAATTAGGTCCTTCAAATATTAGAGTAAATGCAATTTGTCCAGGGCTTGTCAAAACAGATTTTTCAAAACTCTTATGGGAAAANCCAGATGCTGAAAAAGCTTCAAGCCAGAAGATGCCGCTCAGAAGGCTTGGTGAAGCTGATGATTTTAAAGGAGTTGCAGTTTTTCTTGCTTCTGATGAAAGCTCTTTTATGACTGGTCAGGCATTAACTATCTGTGGCGGCGCAAGCATGTGGTCGTGAAAAAGAGGCGCTTAATCTAAAAGTTTTGTGGCTTCGTTAAAATGTTTTCTGCATAAAACTCTGTATACATCATTACCACCAATTTGAACTTTTGATCCCTTAGTTACAACCTTNCCANTCTCATCAAGCCTNACAACCATAGTTGCTTTTTTACTGCACTCATTACAGACTGTTTTAAGCTCAATGAGATTATCTGCTAATGCTAAAAGAGACCCACTTCCTTCAAATAGCTCTCCTCTAAAATCTGTTCTTATGCCATAACACATTACAGGAATTCCTAACTCATCGCAGACTTTACACATTTGAAGTACATGATGTTTTTTTAGAAATTGAGCTTCATCAACAAGAATTGCATCGATATTTCTTTTTGCATTTTCTTCTTCGACGTATTCAAAGATTTTAAATTTTGAATCAATTACAACGGCAGAGGCGCTAAGTCCAATTCTTGATTTTATAAGTCCAGAATTCTTATCAGCATCTTCTCTTGGAATAAATAAAATTGTTTCATTGCCTGTTTCATGATAATTGTGGGCCGATTGAAGTAATGCCGTAGATTTACCAGCATTCATAGTTGAGTAAAAAAAGTGAACCTTAGCCATAAGGAAATTATAATGGTTTTATGAAAACTTTTGTTGAGAATGGAATTACTCATTTGGATCTTCATGGAGTAAGACATCACGAGGTGGATGAACTTGTACTTGATTTTGTTTTAAGGAATCAAGAATTAATTCCTTTAGTTATAATATGTGGCAACAGTGTTAAGATGATTTCTATTACCAAATCCTGCCTAGATAAGAACAAAATAAAATATCAAGATATTAGGTTCGGATTAATCAGAGTTGAGAAAATTTAATTTATAATACTTGCATGAGTAAACTTCCAGACTTACTTCTCTTTGATCAGCAATTAACAGAAGAGGAGCTCGCTATTCAAAAAACTGTAAGAGATTATTGTGATAAATCTCTCATGCCAAGAATCCAAAAAGCTAATAGAGAAGAACTTTTTGATAAAGAAATTTATAAAGAGCTTGCAGCTTTAGGTTTGCTCGGTCCTCACATAAAAGGGTATGGCTGTGCTGGGGTAAGTAATGTTGCTTATGGATTGATTGCTAGAGAAATTGAGAGAGTTGATTCAAGTTACAGATCTGCTTTTAGTGTTCAGTCATCGTTGGCAATGTATGCAATTTATAAGTTTGGCTCTGAAGAGCAGAAAGAGCACTATCTACCTGAAATGGCTAAAGGCAATATCATAGGTTGCTTTGGCCTGACCGAACCAGATGCTGGCTCCGATCCTGCTGGCATGAAATCAGTTGCAAAAAAAGTAGATGGTGGATTTGAATTAACGGGGTCTAAGACTTGGATAACAAATTCACCAATAGCTGATCTATTTATTATTTGGGCTAAAGATGAGCAGGGCGTCTTGAGAGGATTTATCTTAGAGAGAGAGGAGGCTAAGGGATTAGAGACTCCTTACTTGGATGGTAAATTTGCATTACGTGCATCAGCAACTGGAATGATATTTATGGATCAAGTATTTGTTTCTGAAGATAAAGTGCTTCCAGACGTACAAAGTTTTAAGGGCCCATTTACATGTCTAAATTCTGCAAGATATGGAATTGCTTGGGGTGTAATGGGAGCTGCAGAATTTTGTTGGGAGAAATCACTTGAATATACTCTCGACAGAAATCAATTCAATGCCCCTCTAGCGTCAAAACAACTTGTGCAAAAGAAATTGGCTGATATGCAAACTGAGATTTCATTGGGAATGCAGGCTGCGCTCAGAGTTGGAAGATTGATAGATGAAAATAATTTTGTTCCAGAGATGATTTCGTTAATCAAGAGAAATAATTGTCAAAAGGCTTTGGAAATTGCTAGATCAGCTAGAGATATTCATGGTGGTAATGGAATCAGCGACGAATACCATGTGGTAAGACATTCAATGAATTTGGAGGCTGTTAACACTTATGAGGGCACAAGTGATATTCATGCCCTCATCCTTGGTCAAAAACAAACTAATATTTCAAGTTTTTAATTTAGGTGCTTTGTTAAAAATTCCTCGTAGTCTTGGAAGAGTTCCAATCTAGCAGTTTCTCTTCTAAAGCCATGACCTTCTTCGCCTTTAATAATGTACTTGTAGTCTTTATTATATTTTTTAAGCTCATTTACCATATCAACCGTCTCTTGGAATCGCACTTGAGTATCTCTTCTTCCGGTAATGATTAAAATAGGATCTTCAACATTTTCAGCAAAAAATAATGGACTGTTTTCATACAGATTTTTATAGTCATCTGGATCTCTAGGATCGCCTTTTTCAATGTATTCCATTGGCATACCTAACTCACTCCATTGAAGACCTCTTAAATCCATGCTTGTAAGATCATAGACGCCTACATATGCAATGATGCATTTAAACAGCTCTGGATTTTTAGTAGCCGCTTGCATTGCTGCATATCCTCCATATGATGCTCCAGAAATACAAACATTATCCATATCAACATAACCCTGATCATTTGCCCACATTAATGCATCATATTTATCTTCTTGCATTTTTTTACCCATTTGATGATTTGCAAGAATCATTTCTTTTCTTCCATACCCTGTAGAGCCTCTATAGTCCATCTGAATTACTCCATAACCTCTGGTTGCATAAAATTGAACTTCAGGATTATATCCCCAATAATCTCTTGCATTGGGCCCACCATGGGGATGAATAATAAATGGAATCTTTTCACCATCTTTATAATTAGGCGGCAAAGTTATGTATCCGTGTAACTTAATTCCGTCTCTACTTGTGTAAGTAAATGGTTCAATATCGGCTAACTGATAGTTTTTAATCCAAGGAGCAGATTCTGATACTTTTGACACTTTTCCTTTAGATAAATCAAAAAGATATGAGGCTCCAGGATCTTTATCACTAGATACAGTAAACAAGAATCTTGTGAGGTCATCTGACCAATCCCTAATTCTAACTTCATGATCTGGGAAGATAGCTTCAAGAGATTTATCTACGGAAGCAAAATATTCATCAAAGTATACTTTTTCGGTTTTTGCACCTTCATAAGAAAATCCATAAAGCTCATAACCACCAGAAGAAAACCACATATTCATTGAATACATGCCATGCATTGGACTAGAGAGGTCGTAGTCAGGATCGTGATATATCATTTCCTGATACTCACCTGTTTCAGAATTAATTGACCATAATGCATTTGTATCAGTCTCATTAATAATTTGTCCATTTGGTAGGACTGCTTGACCAACTCCTAAAATAGACTTGTTATCAATATCAAAACTCTGAGGGAAGAAGCATGCAGCTTGATGCATACATGAAAGAACTTTTTCATATCCTCCGTTATCTGTAAATTTATAAAATGTTGTTTCAATTCCTTTATTAGGACCTTCCTCCATAAACGTTTCAAATCCATAAGGTACACCTTCCCAATCAAGCATCCAGCCAGACACTAATTCACCAGGAACGGAAGGTTCTCTTGCTACTAGCTCTGTTCTTTTAGTTTTAAGATCTAGCCAGTATAAGTCTCTAGATCTACTTCCTGTGTTAAAAAGGCTTATCATTACTTTTCCAGGAACTCTTGGATACACGCCATAAAGGCTTGGTACTTGATATCCTGGCTTATTTCTAAAAGCCTTTGCTTTTATAAGTAATGTTGTATTTTTCCCATCTCTATCAACTGTATATAAACTTGCAGAATCAATACCAGCTCTTGAGTCTCTTGATACAAGTAATCTTTCGTCATTCAACCATCTAAAGCTTGTAACAGCAGATCCTGCTGTTGTTCCCGAAATAATTTTTGGTTCCATAGTTTCAAGGTTAGTAACCACCAAGACTCTGTCTGTTGCCATCATTTCTTGATCGGTTTCGTCTTTAATATCACAAACATTGTCGTCAACAGGAACCATTGCTGCTAAAAATTCACCGGAAGGTGATAGTTGTTGTTGAGTACCTTGGCCATAGCAAACAAGTTTATCAAGGGGTATCGGGACATATTCATCGGTTTGCGAAGTGAATGAAAATGCCAGTAAAAAGGATAAAAATAGTGCTTTTAAAGAATTATAAGCATTATTATTAATAGAATTAATTACATTTATTAGTGTAAGCATTTTTTAAATTTCTCCTTGAGAATTAATAAGATTGTGTCAAGTCTACTTTACATAAAGTAAAAAATAAAGACGTTAAGTATAAAATACCTTAAAAACAGTATTTTTGAAACAAAAATTATATTTGAAAAAAATGTTTACATTAATGTCACAAATATGTATATTCATTGAATCGGAACATGTTTCCGTGTTAATTTTATGCATATATATGGGGAAAATATTATGAAAAATTTAAGTTTTTTAACTTTGTTTGCTTTCCTAAGTGTCAGCTTTGTAGTAGCTGATGAGCCTGTAGATGAAGATGTTGAAGTTGTTGCTGAGGCAACAATGACAGAGTCTGAAGATGCTGCAGAGGATGAAGACGCTCAAGACCTAGGAAGAGTAAGCGTAACTGGTTCTAGAATTAAAAGAGTTGATATAGAAGGTGCAACACCTCTAATCACTATAACTAGAGCTGATATTGATAACGCAGGTTTCCAAACTGTTTATGACGCAGTAAGCAACCTTACCCAAAACACAGGTAGTGTTAATGGTGAAAATTTCCAGGCTGGTTTTAATGCTTCATTGCAACCAATCAACCTTAGAGATTTTGGTCCAGGTAGAACACTAGTTCTTGTTAATGGTAAGAGAACTGCAGACTATCCGTTTCCATATAATGGTGAATCAGCTTCTTTTAACTGGGGTGCAATTCCACTTGCAGCTGTTGAAAGAATTGAAGTCTTAACTTCAGGTGCTTCATCTATTTATGGTTCAGATGCTGTTGCAGGTGTTGTTAACGTTATATTAGTTGATGGATTAGAAAAACAAACTGCAAGAGTTGTAGCTGGAGCTGGNGTAAACCAGGGTTCAGGTGGTGAAACACTTAACCTAGAGTTTGCAGGTGGCGGCTTCGGTGAAAGGTACTCCTATACATATGCGCTTGAATATTACGACGAGCAACAAGTACCAATCAGCTCAAGAAGTGAACATGATTCATACCTAGATGCTAATGATGGTGGTTTACCATCAAGAGGTCTTCTAATGAGAGACCAATACTCAGTTTTTTAATCCGTCTTTACCTGGATTTGGTTTTAACCACTATACACCTGATCAACTTATCAGAGGTATTGATGCGGTTGAGAACCCTGCATTAGGAACTACAGCAACAGCTGGCCTTGATTGTACTGACGCTGGTAATTATTTTAGACCAACAGAAGAGCAGATTGGTAACTATGTTTGGTTCGCTAATGGTGACTGGTGTGCTATTGATACAAGTGCAAACGGATCACTTACAAACGAAAGAACAAGAACTGCAGCATATGTCTCAGGTACATATGAATTAACTGATTCAGTTGAAGCTTATGCGAAAGTAGTTCTTCTTGAAACAGATACAATCGGTGTTCTTGATAACCTATTTACTCCTTTTGAGTGGGTTTCAGGACCACAACCTTACGGTTCAGTTGACAGTGTATGGATTAGAAACGTTGATAATGACGGTTTCTATACTCCTGGTTACTCTGCAATGATGGATGTTAGATTCCAAAAGATTTTCCCTGGTGTATACAGAGGTTCTTCATATGAAGAAGAAACACAAACTGTAGACTTTGGACTAAGAGGTGTTTTAAACAATGGTTTTGAGTGGGATATGTCCTACACTGAAAACACTTATGATGTTGTGCAAACGGGAAGAAACTTCCTAAGAGAAGCACTTTTCGACAAGATCCATAATATTGGTGGAGTTGATGGTTTCGGTAACCCTTGTGTTAGAGACCAAGCAGTTCTTCTTGATGGCGATCCATCCAATGGTGAAGTTGTTGACTGGTATGGTATCTATGGTTACGGTGCTGCTTACAACCAAGCAAACTGTTATGACTGGGATTGGTATCTATCAGAACAAACTGTTGATGAAGTTGAAGCTCTAAGAGTTGATAATGTTGAACCTGCTGATGCATTCAGTGAGTTCTTTGTTGCATCAATCACTGGTGACATCATGCAATTACCGTATGGTCCACTTGCATTTGCTGCTGTTGTTGAGCAACAAACAAAAGGATACGAAGTTAACCTAAGTCAATTAAATAAAGATGGCCTACTTTGGGGTATCGGTGGTGTTGACGGCGGCGGTGAAAGAGATAGAACTGCTCTTGGTATAGAATTAAATATACCTGCTACTGAAAATCTTCTTTTAAGTGTTTCCACAAGATGGGATGAGTACGATGATGCTGTTGTTAATGTAGACAGACAAACAGCTGGTGCAACACTAGAGTGGAGACCTAGAGATAACATGCTCGTTAGAGCATCATGGTCAGAGTCATTTAAAGCTCCTGATTTACCTTATTCTTTCGTAGGCGAAAGAAGATTCTTTACACAGCAAACTGACTACTGGTCATGTTATGTTGATGGTCAATTTGGTGAAAACGGTATTGGCTGTGGCGGAGGCTACGGAATTATTAATATTGATGGTATTACAACTGGTAACCTTGGTCTAAAAGAAGAAGAAGGTGACTCATATGCTGTTGGTGTTGTTTGGGAGCCAATGGATAGAATGGTTGTAACAGTTGATGCNTTCCACATTCAACTTGGCGACATCGTTGCTACAAAATCATTATCTCAAATGGTTCTTGATGAAGCAGTATGTAGAGCTAGAGAAGCTGGAGCAGTACTTGACTCATTTGTTGATTATCCTGCTTCATACTGTACACAGGTAAAAAATAATATTATTAGAGGTGGTAAAGACTTTAGTGCACCTGAAGGAAGTATTACAGCTATTTATGAAACTCCAGTAAACATTGCTGGACAAGAATTCCTAGGTATTGATACATCTGTAGCATATGCTTGGGTTACTGATAAAGCTGGTGACTTCTCTGTAAGTGTATTTAGCTCACATCAAATTGATCTTAAGTATGCTGAAGATGTTGGTGATCCACTACTTTCTTACATGAACAATTCATATACACCTAGATCCAGACAATCTGCAAGATTTGGATGGAATAGAGGTGATTGGGGAGCTGGTGTATCAGTTCTTAGAGTTGGTCATATGGAAGCTTTAGATGGAAATAAACTAAGCCCATACTTTAATACTAACTTTACAGTTAACTATGACGTTACACAGGATTCATTCCTTGCATTTACAGTTACAAACGTGTTTGATGCAATTCCGGATTCAGATGACGCATATGATACTGGAAGTAGTTTCTATCCATATGGATTTAACTCATTCAGGTATCCAAGATTCGGCCCAGAGGCTTACCTTGTTTATCAAATGAGATTCTAAAATATGAATTAAAGAAAAAGGAGGCATTAGCCTCCTTTTTTTTGTCAAAAAATAAAACATTTTTTGGACTACAAATATCAAGAAAAATATACTGTTTTAGAGTATAATTTGTGGTCACTTAAAGGGACATTACTATGCTGTTTGATATGAATAAAAATATTCTTGCTATCTCCTTGTTTTCAGTATTTTCATCTGTTGCATTATTCTCTCAAGAATCAACTTCTGTAAATGATGTTGATTTGCTTACAGAGTCAATAAATATTTCAACAAATAGTCTTGAAAACTCGGCCTTAACGCAGGAACAAATAAATAAACTCGATGAAACTACAAGAATTTTGTTAGCAGATTATCAATCTACATCCAAAGAATATGAGTCACTTAAACTTTATAACGATCAAGTTCAAAAAATTATTAATTCACAATTAGATGAAATAGAAAATATTTTATTTCAAATTGATGAATTAGATAAAACTAATCAAAAGATTGTTCCACTGATGATTAAAATGATAAATGGTCTCGAAGACTTTATTAATCTTGATGTTCCTTTTTTAATGTCTGAACGTATGGATCGTTTAGCTAACCTAAGAACTACTATGGATCGAGGTGATATATCAACATCTGAAAAGTTCAGGCTTATCACTGAAGCTTACAAAACAGAGCTTGAGTATGGAAGAACAATTGAAGCATATAGGGATACCATTAAAATTGATGGCATAGATACAAGTGCAGATTTCCTCAGAGTTGGAAGAATAGCACTTACATATTTAACAACTGACGGAAGTAAGGGTGGTTATTTTGATTTAAATGAACGTCAATTTTTGAAATCATCTGGTTCTATTAGAAGAGCAACTGAAGATGGCTTAAAAATTGCTGCTAAGCAAGCTCCACCAGCACTTATTCAAATACCAATTTATAAGGACTAAAAAATGAGTATTAGATTTTTACCCTTAATATTAATATCTTCTTTGGCGTTTGCTCAAGAAGATACTGCTCAACTAGCGGAGCCAATCATTACTGATCTTGATAGATTAGTTGAATCCGTTAAAAAAACAGCCTCATCGCGTTCTGCTGAGGATAACGCAAGGTTGCAAAGATTCTTAGCTGACAAAAATAGACAACAGTATCTCTTAAATCAAATGAAAGCTAACTTAAAGGCGGAAGAGAATAGAAGCGCAAGGCTTACTAAGGAGTATGAAGACAATGATGCTCGTCTTGCTGATCTTGAAGAGCAGCTTACACTCAAACTAGGCTCATTTGGTGAGCTTTTTGGAATTGTGAGGCAAACAGCTGGTGAATCGAAAGGCCAATTTTCACTTTCTTTAACAAATGTGGAATATCCTGAAAGAATTGAATTTTTAGGTGATATTGCTGAAAGAAAAAGTCTAGACTTACCCACTAATGAAGAATTAGAAAGACTTTGGTTTGAGATATTAAATGAATTAAATCAAAGCGGAAAAGTTAAAGAATATTCTACGGAAATTCTTTCTAAGTCCGGAGAAATTCAAGATGCTAACATTCTTAGAGTTGGTGTATTTAATTCAGTTGCTGATGGAATGTACCTAAACCTTGTTGCAGAGCAGAATATTCTTGAGTATCTCCCAAAGCAGCCTGATGGTGGCATCAGAAGATCAGCAAAAAGGCTTCAAAATTCTGATAGTGGAACCTATCATGAAATTTACATAGACCCTACTAGAGGATCACTTCTTACTAAACTTATCGATAGAGCTGGTTTCTTTGAAAGAATCAATCAAGGTGGTTTTGTCGGTTATATTATTATCATTCTTCTAACTATTGGTATTGTATTAGGAGCTTTAAGGTATAGATTTCTTTCAGCCGAGTCTAAAGTCCTTGATGCAGAGCTTTCAAGTGGAAACTTCTCAGACACTTCTGTTCTTGGAAAATTAAATAGAATATTTAAAGACTATCATGGTAATACCCCTGAGGATCTTGAAGCACAACTTGAAGATGTTTTATCAAGAGCTGTCCCTGTACTTGAACAAAATCTTAGCACTATCAAGCTTTTAGCTGCTGTGGCTCCGCTTTTAGGTTTATTAGGAACAGTTGTTGGTATGATTGAAACGTTCCAGTCTATAACACTCTTTGGAACTGGTGATCCAAAACTTATGGCGGGTGGAATTTCACAAGCTTTGGTTACAACTATGTTGGGTCTCATTGCTGCTGTTCCTTTATTATTTATTCATAATATTCTTGAATCAAGAAGTAGAGCTATAACACAGGTTTATGAGGAGCAAGCAATCGGTTTTATAGCTTCATTTTCTACTAGAGAAAAATAATAATGTTTTACTATTTATCTNTACCTTTTGTATCTTTNCTTGATTTTTTTGATAGAGGTGGCCCTGTAATTCTTATATTGTTTTTAGTTGCCATAGTTATGATAACTCTGCTAGTNGAAAGAACTATATTTTTTTTNAATGATTTAAAAAAGTTAAGCGATGACCGNGTCAATGAAATTAAGACNTGCCCATCTGATAATAAATGGGTTAAAAATAAGGTAAAAGTCAGAAATATATCTATTCTTAATTCTGAATCCTCAAAGAATCTTCTTATGATTCAGGGATTAATTGCATTGTGCCCACTGCTGGGACTTCTTGGCACTGTCACAGGAATGATTGAGGTTTTTGACATTATGGCAATTACTGGTACAGGTAATGCCAGAGCGATGGCTTCTGGAATTGCAAGAGCTACACTACCAACAATGACAGGACTTTTTATATCAATTGTTGGACTATTTTTGCTTACAGCAATTAAATCTAGTATTGAAAAAGCCACACTTGAAGTAAAGCATACAATAGAGACAATTTAACATGATCAAGAGAAGAAGTAGAGCAAGAGACGAATCAACCATTGATATTACACCAATGCTTGATATTGTCTTTATAATGCTAATTTTCTTTATTGTTACAACTTCTTTTGTTAAGGAAACGGGTGTTGAAGTTAACAGACCAAATGCATCTACAGCTGTCAGAGACGAAAGAGGTAATATTTTAATTGCAATAACTGCAAATGATGAAATTTGGATTGATAAAAGAAGAGTTGACCTTAGGTCTGTAAGAGCCAACGTAGAAAGACTAAAGGCTGAAAATCCTGAAGGTTCTGTCATTATTCAAGCTGACAAAGCATCTAAAACAGGTTTTTTAGTTGAAACAATGGACCAAGTAAGGTTGGCTGGAGTACAAAATGTTTCAATCGCTGCTGAGCAAGATTAATTTAGACAATAGGTTAACCGTTTCAGTCGTTGGCGGTTTTTCAATAGCTTTTGCAATTTTTTTAACTATATACATAATTATCTTACCAAGTGATAAAACTTTTGATTCTGTTAAAGATTCAAGCCTTGTTGATTTTGTAAGACTTAGAAAAAATGATTTTTTAAATGAGAGAGAAAGGGCTCTTCCAGAAAAGCCACCTCCTCCAAAAAAACCACCACCTCCAAAACTTGAGACGCCAGAGGTTGTGCAACCGGTTCAAAATCTTAATATTAAGTTTCCTACTCTCAATACTCCTGTAGATTTGAAAGGTGCTTTTTTAAGAGGTTCAAATTCATTAGCTTCAAATAGTGGATTAATACCACTAGTTAAGATACANCCAAAGTACCCTAGAGAAGCATTAAAGGGTGGAAAGACTGGTTTTGTAACTGTTAGATTGACCGTCGATGAAAAGGGAAGAGTAATTACTGCTATAATTGAAGAGTCAAGACCACCTAGGATTTTTGATGCAGCTGCCATACAAGCAGTGCTCAAGTGGAAATTCAAACCTAGAGTTATAGATGGAGTTCCTGTTAAACAGGTGGGTCTTACTACTATTGAGTTTAATTTATGATAAAGAAAATTTTAAGTTTAGCGCTAGTTTTTAGTTTAAGTGTTTCAGCTGCTGAGCAAGCAATTACTCAGTGGGTTTATAACACCCTAGAGAGAGCTCAAGCAAATCTTGATAAAGGCAACCTGGAAGCTGCTGAAAGAATTTATTATGACTATGCTAATGATACATGGTCATCTAGATCATATGATCATTTTGTAATTTTGCGAACCTATGCTTATTTTTTACTTTCCTATGACAGAAATGATGAGGCATTGAGATATCTAAAGCAGGCAAGTCTAAAAAGGGATATGCCACCTTATGATATTTTTGAGCTCACATTTACACTAGGCCAAGTCTATTACGTTACTGGTGATATAGAGAATGCAAAAAAATCTCTCCTAAAGTGGGTTCAGATAGGTGAAAAAAATAAACTAGATTTAAAACCAGAAGGCTATGCAATTTTAGCAACTATTTATGCTCAAGAAGAAGAATGGGGTAACGCCCTTAAGTTTATTACTTTAGCCATTGAAAACTCATATAAATTTGTTGAAGACTGGGCTCAACTTAAGTTTGCTATCCATACAGAAAGAAAAGAATATCTTGATGCTCTTGAAATAGCTCAGGATTTGGTAAGGTACAAGCCAAAAAATAAACAATACATTGAGCAAATGGCTGGAATATATAACATCATCAAATTTGAAGAAGAATCTTTGGCATCTCTTGAGTTTAAACTACAACAAGATCTATTAAAAAAACCATCTGAATATATTAATCTTGCAAACTTTTATCTTTACAAGGGACTCCCTGTAGACTCAAGCAAGGTAATTGAAAAAGGTTTGAAATTAAAAGTATTAGAAAATAATATTAAAAATAACGAGCTTTTAAGTAATGCTTATATCATTGCAAAAGATTTTGATAACGCAGTTAGATCATTGAATAAGGTAACAAAAATTACTGATGATCCAAAGTATGATTATCGAATCGGTCAAATACAACTTCAAAATTCTAAATATGAACAAGCTATTAAATATTTTAAGCAAGCAAGAAGTAAAGGCTGGAACAGAAAGCCTGGATCCCTCGAGATGCTTTTAGGTGTTTGTTATATAGAAATTGATGACTTCAAGAATGCTCGCCTTGAACTTAAAAAAGCAATAGATTTCGGCAAAGAAAAAGAAGCAAACCCTTGGCTATCCTATATAGAATCTACAGAGGGTTTGAGAGCTGCTGCTTCATAATCATAAACAAAGTTTGATCATTTAATATATGAAAAGTAAACTTGACACTTATGAGCTTGATAAAAGTTAAAAATTTAAAAAAACAGTTTCAGATTGGTAGCGAAACTGTCAATGCTATTAAGGACATAAGTTTTGAAGTAAATGAAGGAGAATTTATTTCGATTATGGGGCCGTCAGGTTCTGGCAAGACAACCTTAATGAATATCATCGGCTGTCTTGATTCACCCACTTCAGGTGAATATCATCTCGATGATAATGAAGTCAGTATGTTAAATGATAATGAGTTAGCTTCCATAAGAAATAAAAAGATAGGTTTTGTATTTCAATCCTTTCATCTATTATCAAGAAATACAGCTCTTAATAATGTGATGTTGCCTCTTACATACGCTGGATATGATAAAAATGAGGCATTATCAAGAGCAAAAAAAGTTTTAGATAAAGTAGGCCTTGAAGACAGAGTCGAACATAAACCAAACGAGCTATCAGGAGGACAGCAACAGAGAGTCGCAATAGCAAGAGCTCTTGTAAATAATCCCAGTATTATATTTGCTGACGAGCCAACAGGTAATCTTGATACTAAAACAGGTGAAGAGATAATGAGTCTGTTTAAAGAGCTTCATAAAAATGGGCAAACCATAATAGTAATAACTCATGAAACTAATATTGCTGATCAAACTAATAGAGTTATAAATATTAAAGATGGTTTAATTGAGTCAGATATGAGGAGAAATGTATGAGATATTTATTTTTATTACCTGTATTAATCTTAGTTAGCTGTGGAGGTGGATCAGGAGAATCTCAGTCATATTCTTATTATCAAAAGAAAGATGTTGAGCCTAAGCAGTTGGATTTAACTATTGAAGCATCTGGAGAAATTGAAGCAATCTATTCGGTAGAAATTAAATCTAAAGCTTCTGGTGAAATCTTAGATTTACCTGCTGAAGTTGGCGACTTTGTAAAAAAAGGAACAATTCTTGCAAGGATAGATCAAAGAACACCAAAAAATGTACTTGATCAGGCAGAGGCTGATCTTAAATTAGCTGAAGTAAGATTAGAAAATGCTGAGGCTCAATTAACAAGAGGTGAGGCTCTTCATGCAGAAGGTAGTATTGCTGATAAAAACTTTGAGGAAATCCAAGAGGGATTTGCTTCAGCTAAGTCTCAACATGTTCGATCTATAGTCACTGTAGAAAACGCTAAAATAGCTCTAGATGACACTCTTGTTAAGTCCCCTTTAGATGCAACAATTATTTCCAGACCTGTTGAAGTAGGACAAGTAATATCCTCACCCACATCTGCAGTTGGTGGTGGGACAATACTAATGAGGATGGCAGATCTATCAAAGGTAAGAATAAGAGCTTTTGTAGATGAAATTGACATTGGAAAGGTTACAGTTGGTCAGGAAGTCTCTATCAGAGTGAGTGCTTTTAGGGAAGAAATCTTCTCAGGAAAAGTTTCCAAAATAGAGCCTCTAGCTATTGTTCAACAAGGAGTCACAATCTTTCCTGTCTTAATAGATATTGAAAATAAAGATAATCTATTACTTTTAGGGATGAATACAGATGTTGTTATTCAAGTAATTGATACAGAAGTTGCCGTAAGTGCTCCCACAGGTGCTTTACGAACAAGAGATGATGCTTATTCTGCTGCAGAAATTTTGGGAATCAATAAAACAATAATTGATGATTTTCTTTTAGAAAAAGTTGAAGGGGAGAATTTTACAAAATTTATTGTTTTTAAGAATTCCTCAAAGGGCCCAACTCCTTCATGGGTTGAAATAGGTATTTCCGACTTAGCATTTGTTGAAATTAAAAATGGTCTTAGAAATGGCGAGCAAGTCTTTGTTTTGCCTAGTAAGGGACTTGTTGATTATCAGAATAGATTTAAGGAAAGAGTAAAAAATAGTTTTGGTTAAGGTGAAGTTTTGTTATTTACAGAATCAATAAAGACTGCTTTAGACTCTATAAAATCTAATGCTACAAGGTCTTTCTTAACTGCTTTAGCAATTATCATTGGTATAGCATCGGTTATAGCCATGCTAAGCATTGGTTCAAGTGCCCAACAAGCTCTTGAAAATGAAATAGATGCCTTGGGTGGAAGAATCCTCAGTGTTTATGCAGGTCAAACTAGAAGAGGTGGTGTGAAAGGCTCATACGCGCCTCTTGAAATAAAAGATGCTGAATCATTAAGAAGATTCACAGACTTTGCATGGGAAATAGCACCTGAGATGAAAGATAGAAGACAAATCCAGTTCGGGAATGCAAATTATAGTGCACAAATTGGCGGATACTGGTCAAATCATGCTTCAGCTAGAGGTTATGTTGTTGAGGAAGGAAGATTTTTTTCAGAAGATGAAGATCTGTCCAGAAGACGTGTTGCTGTTATTGGTGCTGATATTCCTAAAGAGTTAAAAACATCATCAAAAGCACTTCTTAATAATGAGCTCTTAATCAATGGAGTTCCTTATAAAGTTATAGGAGTTCTTGAGAAGGAGGGGTCACGGGGATGGGAATCACCAGATAATGAAATTTATGTTCCTATTATGACTGCTAGCACAAGGATATTTGGAACAAGAAACTTGAGATCTATAAATGTAAAAATACCAAACGACGCAAGTGTTGAAGAGTCAATGCTTTATATTGAACAGATCTTGAGAGTTGCTCATGACATTGGGCCTGGTCAACAAAATGATTTTAGAATTAATGACTGGAGTCAATATGCGGACTTACAAAGACAAGCTACAGCCATCTTCACCGCGTTGCTAACAGGAATTGCATCTATTAGTTTACTTGTTGGTGGAATAGGAGTTATGAACATTATGCTCGTATCAGTTACCGAAAGAACTAAAGAAATAGGCTTAAGAAAAGCTTTGGGTGCAACAAATACAGTAATTTTGATGCAATTTATTATTGAAGCAATAGTTCTTTGTATTCTGGGTGGGATTATTGGCATTCTTTTAGGAGTTTTAATTGTTTATGGATTTACTTCAGCCGCATCTTTTTTTGATGCTGATCTACCGTTTTCAGTTCCAATTTACGCAATTATTGGTTCTTTAAGCTTTTCAGCTTTAGTGGGATTATTTTTTGGCATATGGCCCGCAAAAAGGGCAGCTAGACTTGATCCTGCAGTATCCCTAAGATACGAGTAATGAGAGTTATACAAATTCTACCTCAACTTAATATCGGTGGAGTTGAAAGAGGAACATTAGATTTATCTAAAGCATTAATTGAACAAGGCCATGAATCCTTCGTAATTTCTGGTGGAGGTATCTTAGTTGATGAACTTATAAGATCTGGAGCAAAACATTATGAGACCCCAGTTCATATCAAAAGCTTGCGTACTTTATATCTTGCAAAAAGCTTATCTGAAAAAATATCTTCTATAGATCCTGACATTGTCCATATTAGGTCTCGAATGCCAGCTTGGGTTAATTATAGGGCTTTTAAGATGCTTAAAAAAAAACCTCTTCTTATATCTACTTTCCATGGTCTTTACAGTTTTCCCATTTATTCTAAAGTTATGTCGTTTGTTGATCACTCGATTGCAATATCTAAAACTGTTGAGAGGTATATTCTTGAAAATTACAGACTAGATAAGGACGATATCACTGTTATTCCGAGGGGATGCGACCCAATAGAGTTCAANAATNATGTAATTAATCCTGCTGATAAAGCTAATATAATTGAAGAGTTCCCACAAATTGTTGGAAAAAAAATATTAACAATTCCAGGAAGGATTACTAAATGGAAGGGCGTAGCAGAATTTATTGAATTATTATCATTACTTGATGACAATTATCATGGGCTCATTGTTGGACCAACTGCAAAATCTAAAAAAAACTACCTGAAGAAACTACAAAATAAAGTTTCTTCATTGAATTTAGAAGATAAGATTACTTTTACTGGCTCTAGAAGAGACATTGCTAATATTTACAAAATATCAGATGTGGTCTTTAACTTATCACAAACACCTGAGCCTTTTGGTAGGACTATGATTGAGGCAATTGCATGTGGGACAAAAGTGATAGGATGGAATCATGGAGGAGCTTCAGAGATATTAACAGAATTATTCCCACAAGGGCTCGTAACATTGAATGATATGAATATGCTTTTAAAAACTACTAATCAAGTAACTTCATCAAACTCTTTACCAAGAGAAAATATATTTACAGCAAATAGAATGACAAACTCTACGATTAACTTATATCAGAATCTAATAAGTTAGAATAAACAGTAAGCATACTATTATTTGCTTTTGCAAATGTAAAATCAGCCCTAACTTTTTCAAATGAAGCACTTTGATCAATAGTTGAAATTTGATCTATTGAGTTCTTTATGAGTTCACCAAGATCTTCAAGGGAGTCTGGATTACATAAATATTCCTCATCCAAAATATCAGGCATATGCCCAACCTTGGTAGAAATTACTTTTATTCCTCTCAGTAATGCTTCTAAGGCAACTCTGGGTCCACCCTCTCTTCTGGAAGAGATTATCAACATTCTTGCTCTTGAATAAAACTCATCAATTTGATTTTTTGAAACACTTTCCTCAATGAAAATCTTATTTTCTTGTGAGGTATCCTTTATTTGTTTTAAAAGATTCTTTTTTAGTCTCCCGCTTCCTAAAATTATTAGTTTTTCATCTATATCTTTCCAGGCATTTATTAAAATATCGAATCCTTTTTCTTTTACTAGTCTGCCTATTGCCAAGAAGTACTCCTTTCGTGAGCCTGAGTCATAACTGATTGGATCAAGTGCCCAGTTACTTATAACTAATTTATTTTTATTTTTAAGCTTATCTAGATAAGTTTCATTTCCCACAGTTATAAAGTCAGCTTTATTAAACTCATCAAGATTCTTTTTTACACCATGAATTGTTGCAACNTGTTTTACATTGAAGAANCTTTTTATTTTATTAATCATATAAGTTGGTTTCGTAGCATGAGTATGAATAATATCTGGTGATATTTCTTTTATTAGAAAAAATAAGCGCAAAAGTCCAAGAGGGGAGTTTCTTCCAAGCGAACTAAAGTGAATTTTAGATACGTTGTTATTGAATTTCTTAAGTATAGATTTGTTTGTAACTATTATTACCTGATGATTATGAGATTGTTCATTTGAGATTTCATCAACATACTGCTCGATNCCAGCAAANGTATCACTTGAAAGAAAATGACATATTCTCATTTTTTAAATCTCTTCTCTATTTCATATACAACCTTTTCAACTTCTCTAAATGTATCATGCAGTATATTGGGTTTATTTAAGACTATTGTTCTTATTTCACTATTTTCTATATATTTCTCTTCTAAGAAACCTGCATATTTATTATTCTTAACTTCATCTATTAGTCTGGTTATCTTATTTTCTTTAGGAGAATGCATATCAAAAAGATAAGTTTCACCGCTTGAAGATAATGATTCAAATATCATATTTACTGAATCAGGAGTCACAAATTTAAATTTTGCTTTTGGTAAATAATCATCAAGGGGCTCAAAGTCCTTATTCACGTCTATAAATTTTTCAATTGAAGTATTTTGTTTAATTTTCTCATTAAAGCTTTTCGGAGTTCTTCTTGAATTAAAAATTATCCAACTAGTATCTGGAAATAAGGAAATTACAAAATCAATTTGAGAAATTAAATAATCATCATCAAAATTAAAATGTTTATTTACTCCTCCTATAACAATTAATCCAATATTTTCTAGCTTTGGATTGATGTTAACTTTAGATAATGAACCAATGTATGTAAAAACATTATTTGGAACCATTTTATAGTCATGCCTTGGAGCAACAATTAGATCAAATTTAGATTCAAAAAATTGTGGCTTCATAACAGATATAACTTTTGTTTTATTATCAATTTTGTATCTCAACATAGGAATTGTAGTTGTTGAACCTGCACCAATAATAATGTCTGGAATTGAATCTTGTTTTGGTTTAATTTTTAGCAAGTATAATAAAAGCTCTAACCAGACTGGATTTCTTATGTACCTCTCCTCAATAAGAAGATCTTGCGTTAATGCCAAATTATCTAATATTGCAAGAACTTGCTTTTCATGACCAATTTTTGAATCTTTAAACCAACAAATCTTCATAAAACAACATTATCTTTTATTTTTAATTAAAATATACACATATATTATGATCGTTCAAAACAAAATAGATAAATTGTTAAGGGATAACTTGAATGTTTCTAAATTAATCATTAGAAATGATAGCAATAAGCATAATGTGCCACCAAACAGTGAATCACACTTTAACGTTCAGATTGTGTCTGATGATTTCAAGGATTTATCTCAAATTCAAAGACATAAGAAAGTTTACAAAGCCGTTGATAGTTTGCTTACCGAGATTCATGCACTTTCGATCACAGCCGTAACAACTTCAGAATTTGAAGAAAGCCCATCCTTAAGAGATACACCAGATTGTGAAAATTAATGAAAATTAGCGTTGAAAAATATATCGATATTATTCTAAAAAACTCTTTGATTAGCTTCTTCGTACTTTTTATATTTTTAGTAAGCTTGTATCCAGGTATTTCAAACTTCCAGCTTGACGCATCATCTGATTCGCTAGTTTTAGAAAATGATCCAGATCTCAAGACATACAGAGAAATGGGTAACTTATTTTCTGATTCTGATTTTCTTATTGTTACTTTGCGCCCCAATGAGGGTATTTTTAACAACAAATCGCTCCAAAGAATAGAAAAGATAGAGAATGAGATTCTTAAAATAGATGGAGTAAATCAAGTTTTATCTATTCTTGATGCACCTATAGTTGAACAACCAAAAGTCTCTCTATCGGAAATAGGTGACAACATAAAATATTTGCTGGATGAAAGTATTGATCTGCAAAAAGCAAAACAGGAAATATTAAGTAACCCTATTTATCAAGAATTAATTGTAAGTAAGGATGGTTCAACAACAGCATTTCAAATCTTACTTGATAAGAATGAGAGTTATGAAATCTTAATTCAGCAAAGATATGATCTGCTTAACTCAGACAAGCAAAGCACTTTACTTGAAGTTAATCGTAAAATTAATGAACAAAATTCATTAATTCAAGAAAAAGAAAAAAGGATTGTTGCAGAAATAAGATCTGTAATAAACAACAACAGAGATTTTGGTGTACTTTTCTTAGGTGGCCCAGCAATGATAGCTAATGATATGATTGAATTTATTAAGTCTGATCTTTCTATTTTTGGTCTATTAGTCTTTTTAATTTTTGGATTTTTACTATATTTTTTCTTCAGAGACATTAAGCTTGCACTAATACCCTTAGTAAATGCAGCTTTAGTTATTTATACAACAAGTTCTATTTTAGGATATGCAGATTGGAAGATAAGTGTTGTTTCATCAAACTTTATTGCTTTGCTTTTAATTTTAACTATTTCTATAAGTGTTCACGTTATAGAAAGATTTGTTGAGCTTAAAAAACAAGATCTTGATGATCGATTAGTTTCTGAGACATTCACTCAAATGTTTACACCTTGTTTTTTTGCAGTCCTTACAACTGGAGTAGCCTTTCTTTCTCTTATTTCTGGAGATATAAAACCGGTTTTAGAGTTTGGAAAAATGATGACCGTTGGAATCATTATTGTATTCATATTTACATTTACACTTGTTCCTTTAGCATTTCACAACTTCAGCTTTGGTACATTGCAAGCATCATCAAAGATTGGCAGGCTACCAACAAAAATAGGTAAAAATACTATTACCAATAAGGCAACAATCTTCTCAGCCTCAATATTTCTAGGCTTGTTATTTATTATTGGTGTAAATAATTTAAAAGTTGAGAATAAATTCATAGATTATTTCAAAAAAAATACAGAAATATATCAAGGCATGTCAGAACTTGATGAAAAGCTTGGTGGAACCGCAACTCTAGATATTGTTATTTATGAGCCTGATAATTATCTTGCAGATGACGATGANATTAGTGATGAATTTGATGATCTTTTCGATGAGGATATATTTGAAGATGACAATAGTGAGTCCTCTGGTTATTGGTGGAATATATATAACTTAAAGAGACTTGAAGAAATTCATGACTATCTTGATGATAATGAAAATATTGGGAAGGTTTTGAGTGTATCGAGTGGTATAAAACTTGCTCGTAAAATTAATGATAATAATGAATTAAATGATCTTGAACTTGCATTATTAAGATCAGTCTTGCCAGAGGATATAAAAGATACTGTTTTAAATTCTTATATTTCTAATGATGATTCCATTGTGAGGATTTCTACCAGAGTCTATGAGAGCTCTGAATCTTTAAATAGAGACCTTTTATTGAAAAAAATTAACTCAGATCTGCAGCAAAGATTTGGAATATCAAGTGATAAATACAAAATTACAGGTTTAGCAGTCCTTTACAACAACATGCTGCAATCTTTATTTAGCTCGATGCTTAACTCAATAATTATTGTTTATACCGTAATTGCATTAATGTTATTAATTCTTTTTAGATCAGTAAAGATCATGCTTGCTGGATTATTGCCAAATATTTTGATTGGTCTAGGAGTTCTAGGAACAATGGGGCTGCTTAAGATCCCGCTTGATATTATGACTATTACAGTTGCTTCAATCAGCGTTGGGATTGCAGTTGATAATACAATCCACTATCTCTATAAATTTAAATCAGAATATGAACTAAAAAATGATTTCAATGAGGCTATGATTGGATCTCATTCAACTATAGGAAGGGCAATCTTTTATACTGCGTCTACAATATCTCTTGGATTTCTAATATTTTCCTTTTCCAATTTTATTCCTACAATTTACTTTGGTATTTTTACAGCACTAGCAATGTTTTTTGCATTTTTAGTATCATTAACTTTATTNCCANTTTTATTGGANAAANTGAGGGCTTTTGAATAGGATTATTNTATGGGACCACTAAAAGGAATTAAGATCTTAGAGTTTGCTGGAATTGGGCCCGGTCCATTTTGTGGCATGCTATTGGCAGATCTTGGAGCTGAGGTTATCAAAATAAGCCGCCCTGAGTCTAAAGGAAATGGATCAAAGTATGATTTAAATGATAGATCAAAGTTTTCAATCACATTAGATTTAAAAAATGATGAATCAATAAATGAATTGAAAAAATTAATCCCTCAGGTAGATGCAGTATTTGAAGGATTTAGACCAGGAGTAATGGAAAAATTAGGTCTTGGCCCAGATGATTTATTAAGTATCAACGAAAAGCTNGTCTANGGAAGAATGACTGGATGGGGTCAAGAGGGNTTGTTTTCTGATATGGCNGGACATGATTTAAATTATTTNAGTATNACNGGNGCATTAAATGCNATTGGAAGAAAAGATGAGCGNCCTCCAGTTCCCNTGAATCTNATTGCTGANTATGGNGGAGGNGGAATGNTATTGGCNGTAGGTATGCTTTCNGCTTTAATCNATTCNCAAAAAACTGGAAAAGGNCAAGTNGTAGATGCAGCAATGATTGATGGNACTTCTATGCTNATGAGCTTNTTCTATTCTTTTTATGGNTCAGGANTNTGGNNCAANGAAAGAGAGTCTAANCTTCTCGATGGCNCAGCNCATTTNTATGATACTTATGNATGNAAAGATGGNAAATATNTAGCNGTAGCCTGNATNGANGATAAGTTTTATAAAGAGATGNTANATAAATTNGAGATCACAGATGAAANATTCTCAAAGCAATTCAGTAAAGATATTTGGCCAGAGCTTAAATCTCATNCTTGNAGAAAAGTTCCTCNNAAAAAATAGAGATGANTGGGCNATGATTTTTNANAATTCNGATGCTTGTATNACNCCAATTCTTGATTTGGATGAGGCNCCAAAACATGNGCANAANANATCAAGATCAACATTNATTGAGCGTGATGGAGTNGTTCAACCNAATCCATCTCCAAGATTNTCAGAAACACCTCTNGAGATAAAAAGCTCNCCAAAAAAAATTGGCGAAGATAATGTCTTAATTTCTGAAAAATATAATATTAATCTTTAAAGTTAATTCCAAAGAANGACTTACTATTATTNAAAACCTGTTTATTGAATTCTTTTAGGTCTATATTCATTAAAGCTGCAACCTCATTTGCAATGTGAGGAAGAAACTGAGGTTCATTTCTATTATTTTTAGGCTTCNTTTCCAAATTCCTTGGGATTAAATAAGGCGCATCTGTTTCAATCATTAGCTTATCCATCGGAATATTTTTGATGCTTTCTCTTAAATCTTTATTTCGCCTTTCGTCGCATATCCATCCAGTTAATCCTACATATAGATCTCTCTCAAGATAATCATCAAGTTGAGATTGNGTGCCNGTAAAACAATGAACNACNCCTNTNGGNATATCNNANATNTATTTATCAATAACTTTTATAAAATCATCATGAGCNTCTCTTTGGTGAAGAAATAAAGGNAAATTATTTTCAATTGATATNNTTATTTGTTGNTCAAANGCANTTANTTGACTNTCANATGAAGATAGATTTCTAAANAAATCTANNCCAGTTTCNCCNACNGCAGANGGNTGATGNANNTTTATAGAATNCTTTAGAAGANTNNANANTATNTNCATTTAATTCATTTGCNTTATGTGGATGNACTCCAAGNGTAAANCATGAATTTTNTNTANATCTNTNATTTANATCTTTTANAAAATCTAATTCATNTANAGAAGAGCAAACNATATTAAAGTAATTTACATNNNNAGNAANAGCATNAGNAATNACTTTNTNTCTNTCACCTNAAAANCTNTCACTTGCTAGGTTNAGAGCAATATCGAAGTATCNATTCATAATTTAGAGTATTTAAGCTTTATCAATTACAATTATGAAGGAAATTATTGAAAAATGAGCTTTTTTAAACAATTTGAAAATTCTATTNNTATTGATAGGTCAGATGAAAATCTTTTTTCTATGACTCCATCAAAAGATTACTTTGTAGGTAATACGCCTCATGGAGGGTACCTCACAGCAGTAATGCAAAAAGCAATATCACTTAGCATGCCGCATCCGCATCTAATAAATTCAAATACTCTTTACTTAGATAGAACTGAGCCAAGAGAAATAAGCATTAAAGTTGAAAAAATAAGGGAAAGTAGAGGCTCTTCAGTCGGACAGGTTTCGTTAATCCAAGATGATAAATTAAGATGCATGATGACAGGAATATGTTCTGATTTTCATTATATGAATGGTGTAAATGATCTAGAAACACTCCCTCCAGAAATCTTTAATAACGAAAGAGACTCATTTATTCCACTAAACTTTGATAATAAAGAAGAGGGTATTACTCCAAGCTTCATAAAACAAACTCATTGTGAGATCGCTATAAAGCATGCGTGGTGGCTAAAAAATGAAGGTGACTTAGGTGATGAAGCAAGATGTTCAGGCTTTATCTCAATGGGTGATGAAATTCCTGATCAATTTGTCCTGTCTTTTTATTCCGATTTTTTTCCTCCAGTTGTAATGAATAAGTATGGACCCCTTGGATGGGTACCAACACTTTCATTAACAACGAATATTAGACAGCTTCCAACAACAAGTGAGCTTTTTATGGATGTAAAAGCAAAAGATCTAAACAAAGGTTTCTTCGAACAAGATTGTCAGATTTGGGATTTAAATAAAAATTTAGTTGCAACGAGTAGACAGCTAACTAGAATACTAAAGTCAGAAGAAAAATTACCACATTTAATATAACAATAAGGATAAGTTATGAAATTTAAGGGTACTAAAAAATACGTTTCTACAGAAGATCTAAGTATGGCAGTCAATGCATCTGTCACTCTTGAAAGACCTTTATTGATTAAAGGAGAGCCAGGAACAGGTAAAACCTTGCTTGCTATTGAAGTTGCAGAATCATTAGGAAAAAGACTTATTGAGTGGCATATAAAATCTACAACTAAAGCTACGCAGGGACTATATGAGTATGATGCTGTTACAAGGTTAAGAGACTCACAATTAGGCGATGAAAGAGTTAAAGACATTAATAATTACATTAATAAAGGAAAATTATGGGAGGCTTTTGAAGCAGATGAGCAGGTTGTTCTTTTGATTGATGAAATTGATAAAGCTGATATTGAATTTCCTAACGATCTATTACAAGAGCTCGATAGGATGGAATTTTATTGTTACGAGACAGATCAAACTATTAAGGCTAAACATAGACCAATAATTATCATAACTTCAAANAATGAGAAAGAACTTCCAGATGCATTTTTAAGAAGATGCTTTTTTCATTTTATTCAGTTTCCAGACAGNGAAACTATGGAAAAAATNGTTGCTGTACACTATCCAAAAATAAAGAAAAAACTTGTAAAAGACGCANTAGATGTATTTTTTGATGTAAGGAAAATACCAGGTCTCAAAAAGAAACCATCAACATCAGAGCTAGTGGACTGGTTAAAACTTCTTTTATCAGATGACATACCAGATGAAATATTAAAAAATGCAGACTCTTCTAAAGCAATACCTCCTCTATATGGAGCCCTTCTGAAAAATGAACAAGATGTTCAGCTTCTTGAAAGACTTGCTTTTATGACAAGACGGGAAGNAAATAACTAATAAATGTTAATAAATCTATTTAATACTGTTAAATCTTCTGGAGTACCNTGCTCTCTGAGAGAATTGCTCGACTTGATTGGAGCACTTGAAGCTAGGATTGCTTACTCAGATATGAATGATTTCTATTATTTATCTCGTGCAATATTGGTAAAAGATGAAAAACATTACGATAAATTTGATAGAGCCTTTGAGATATATTTTAAGGGAATGGAAAAATTAGAAGATATTTTTGCAGCTCTTATTCCCGAAGATTGGTTAAGAAAAGAATTTGAAAAACAGCTTACTGAAGAAGAACTAAAAGAAATTAAATCATTAGGCGGATTGGAGAAGCTTTTAGAAGAATTTAAAAAAAGATTAGATGAACAAAAAGAAAGACATGAAGGTGGTAATAAGTGGGTAGGTACTGCTGGAACATCGCCTTTTGGTAATTCAGGAAATAATCCAGAGGGGATCAGAGTTGGCGGAAAAGGCGGTGGTGGTAATGCTGTCAAAGTTTGGGAGCAAAGACAATACAAAAACTTAGATGATTCCGTCCTAATAGGCACTAGAAACATAAAGATGGCATTAAGACGTCTTCGTAAGTTTGCAAGGCAAAGTAACAATATGGAACTTGATATGTCAGGGACTATTAAGAATACAGCAAAGAATGGAGGTATTCTTGATATAAATATGCTTCCTGAGAGAACTAATGCTGTTAAAGTTTTAATCTTTTTTGATGTAGGTGGTTCTATGGATCCATATGTAAAGGTATGTGAGGAGTTATTTTCTGCAGTAAAAACAGAGTTAAAAAATTTGGAATATTTTTATTTTCATAACTGTATATATGAAACGGTATGGAAAGATAACAAAAGAAGAAGCCAGGAACGATTTAAATTGCATGATGTTATAAATAAGTATTCATCAGACTACAAAGTCATTCTTGTTGGTGATGCAACCATGGCTCCTTATGAGATTACAAATCCAGGAGGAAGCATTGAGCATTGGAATGAAGAGCCGGGAATTGATTGGCTGAAAAGAATTTCAAATCATTTTGAAAAAATAGCTTGGCTTAATCCTGTGCCTGATGATCATTGGGAATATACTTCTTCAGTATGTCTTATCAAAGAGATATTTGAAGATAGAATGTATCCTCTTACACTTAGTGGATTAGAGAATGCTATGGGGGATTTATCAAAATGAATGATATGAAAAAAGTTGAGAATTACGGGATAAAATGGGGACCTTTCACTCTTAAGATACCATTTATTCACATAAAATTTCTTACTGCTGAATTTTTACAAGGTATGGTTATATCTGGTGCTACTGCGTTTGCAGGAGCTCCAGTTGTAATGGCACTTGGCTTGTCATTTGAGGAAGCTGTCGCATGTTGTTTTATTGCAAGTACTTTAATAACTGCTGGACCAATTATTTTTGGAGAACCTTTTGCTCCTGGATGGGT
>FUFK010045046.1_pt1 | contig 27806 bp, 26 predicted proteins | sample 1021851 | NCBI WGS metagenome assembly FUFK01 (sample SAMEA51879418, study PRJEB19060) | metagenome
AAGCGCGCTTCCTTGGCATGGAAGAGGCCCCGAGTTCAAATCTCGGCACGTCCACCATCTAGAGCCGGACATCAAGAACTAAATTTACCAATGTTCATTTGAGCGGATTTCTTGTTAATTTCTGAAAAAATATATACATTTGTATATATTTAGTCATAATAAGTGTACATTGTGTTAGAAATATATATTTTTTTGATAATTATAATCAAAATATCTCCAATTATCTGTTCATGCGTTCAGACTATAAACTACCTTCCCACGGTCCTGCGCTATGGCAACTAAGTCGAAATTAGAGTACATATGGCTGGATGGATTTGAACCAACACAGAGCCTAAGAAGCAAAACGATGATCGAAACAGATTTCTCAGGAAAACTGGATGATTGTAAGGACTGGTCATTCGACGGAAGCTCCACCCTTCAGGCTGAGGGGGGCTCTTCCGACTGCGTCCTAAAGCCCGTGGCAATCTACCCCGATCCTGACAGGTTGAACGGATTCCTTGTGATGTGCGAGGTGTACAATGCTGATGGAACTCCTCATTCTACAAACGGCAGGGCAACGATCGATGAGGACGATGACGACTTCTGGTTCGGGTATGAGCAGGAGTACTTCCTCTGGGATCCCGAGACCGACCTCCCCCTGGGTTTCCCCAGGGACGCAACCCCTCAGGGACAGTTCTACTGTTCCGTTGGGGCCAAGAACGCCTACGGCAGGGAAGTCATCGAGACTCATCTGGACATGTGCCTGGAGGCGGGGATCAACGTCGAGGGCATCAATGCAGAAGTGGCAGTGGGCCAGTGGGAGTTCCAGATATTCGCCAAGGGCGCGAAAAACGCAGGAGACGAGGTATGGGTTGCGAGGTACCTTGCGGAGAGAAACGCAGAGAAGTACGGCCTTTCTATAGTGTGGCACCCCAAGCCACTGGGGCCGACCGACTGGAACGGCTCCGGTATGCACGTGAACTTCTCAGATACCACTCTGAGGACTTGCGGCGACGAGGCCACTTTCAACAAGGTCTGCGAGGAATTCGGCAAGAACATAGAGAAGCACATCAGCGTATACGGCGCGCACAACGAGCAGCGTCTGACTGGGCTACATGAGACCCAGTCGATCCATGAGTTCTCGTATGGAGTCTCGGACAGGGGAGCCTCCATCAGAATTCCGATCGGGACGGTCGATGACGGCTGGTGCGGCAGGCTGGAAGACAGGAGGCCCTCATCCAACGGGGACCCCTACAAGATCGGTGCAGTGGTAATCAGCACGACGAAGGCTGCATACAGCTGAGAGTTTCAGCCTCTCTTGAGGAGCTCGCTCCAAACTAGGGCGAAGGAAGGGGACACGCTCTCGGGATCGGTTTTCACCAGGTGGATCACCTCATCCCCGGTGAACCATCCGATTTCCGAGACCTCCTCCTCGTCCGGAGTGAACGGGCCTTCGGAGTACGTCCTGTAGACCCAGGTGAACTCCTGGTCCGTCTCCTCGCATGCATCAATCTTGAACAGCCTCTCGGGGGTTGCTTCCAGGCGTATCCCTATCTCCTCCATCGCCTCTCTGACTANGCACTGGTCGTAGCCCTCACCGCTATCNACGTGCCCGGACACCGAAGAGTCCCACCTNCCGGGAAACCTGTCCTTACCCATCGACCTCTTCTGAAGGAGGACCCTCCCTGAGCCATCGAAGACCAAGAGATGGACCGACCTGTGTAGCAGCCCATCTCGGTGCACCTCCTCCCGGCTAGCCTGGCCTATCACCGTGTCACTTCTGTCGACAACGTCGAACATCTCTTCCATCGGGATTCCTAACTTCCCTCTACAATTGAAACTACTTCATCGGCGCATCCCCATGATAGGGTCACGCCGGCGCCTCCGTGTCCGTAGTTGTGAATTACACGAACCCCACCTATTTCCTCTTCCTCTAGCCTTACCTCTGTTCGCGAAGGCCTGAGGCCCACCGTGCCTCCAACTATCCTGTCCCTGTCCAAGTCGGGCCATATCGCCTCGACTTTGCTAAGTATCAACTCGTTGTCCTCGTCCCTAATATCCAGGCTCCAGTCGTCGACCTGCGCAGTCCCGCCGAGAACGGTCACGTCGCTCCTGGGAATTGTGTAGGTCAGGGTCTCCGGCTGTTGGTCGAAGTGACCTACGCCCGGGTCTTGGTCAATGAAGAGGATCTGCCCCCTTGCCGGTCTGACTTCGAGGTCATCGCAAAGCTCTCTCGCCCCTAGGCCGACACAATTGACTACAACGTCCCCAGTCAGGTCGGACAGTTCCTCGATGAAACCATGCCTGAAAGTTCCGCCACCTTCTTCGACCTTGGACCTCAGCCATGGCATGTACAGGGGCATCTCGATAACGGGAGCCCTGAACTCCCAACCGAAAACGTAGCCCTCTGGTATCTCGTCCTCGTCTAGGATCCTGAATGCCGCTATGTCATCGCTCCATGGCGGGAGGTCCGTGACTTCCCTCAGGTATTCTTTACCATCCCTCATCGTCACTCCGGCTTCGGGTGCTTCTGTGCATAGGCCCTCAAGGACGTCGTAAGTCACTATCCCCCAAGTATCGGCCCTGTCTGCGGGCTTTACCAGGAAGGGGTACCATATCGCCGCGGCCACGTCCGAAACCGTCTCCGGACTGAACTTGTCCGATACTATCTCGACTTCATGTCCGCTCTCCAAGAGTCTGATTGCTGTCGTGAGGCCGGACACTCCTGCTCCGACAACTGTGCAGCGCATGCCACCGGATGTGCCACTGGCTTATGATTAACTTCCCGAGCACACTACCGCTCCTCTCAGTCAATTTCTTGAATCAGGACCCCTCTCAAGGTTTGTGCCTAAGGTCAGACGCCCGAAGAAGGGATGGGCCGTACCGAAGACTAGCAGGCGAAGGCCCCCGAGGGTCAAGGCACCAGGCAAGCGCCTACCTCGATGCCCATCCTGTGGGCAGTGGAGCATGAAGAGGGACGAGAAGAGGAGTGAGACATACTGTACATCCTGCGGGGTAATCGGTAGATGACAAAGCCCAATATCGAAACCCTCGGCTCATAGGATGCCACAGTGATGAGGAACCGCACCGGGTGCATCTGGCACCGCGAGTGATGGGCGATCTGAGTGGCACCGGGTGAGGCCATGCAAGAAGGNAGGACATTCATAGACCAGATGGGGAGNATGTACNGGTTCAAGGAACCAGAGCCCCTTAGCGAGCCACCNAGTAACCTNATGGTCGCCAGAAATAGCAGGCCNTGGAGNGCATACCTCAGGATGCTGGGGACNGTCATTCCCGCCTTCTTCCTGATGTANGTCCTNCTATTCTTNGTGATAGGCATAGTATANCTNGAGCCGATCGCCGTACTCCTATCCGGACTGTGCAGCGCCCCCCTGATAGCCCTCATTTTCAGGTTGCACAGGCCAAGACTCGTTCACGTCAGGCTACTTACTCCAGATGAGGGGGGCTCTCAGGCCCACGCGCTTCCTGAGGGCGGGTCTCTCAGGACTCCTATGAGGACGAGAATGAGCCGTTACTTGGTGAGGGACGACTCCGTCCTTGACCTGCCTCCTACTCGTCAGCTGTGGCTGATCTTCGGCCTGGTCGTCTCGGTCCTTGTTGGCCTGCTCCTTTTGATACTGCAGGACTTCCAGAAGGACCTGGCAAATCTCGGCATCGCTCTGTTTCTAATGCTCGCGATTCCGACTTGGATAGTTGGTTTCTCACTCCCGGTTCTCGCTTGGTGGGGGACTTCCGACAGGCTTCTGGGAATTCCTACTCGCAGGAGGGATGCAGAGGCCTGGCTTATGGCGGGAATGGCATCCGCCTTCCCTGCGTTCTTATTCAACTCCCTCGTGGCACCCGAACTAATCCCTTTCGAGCCTGACCACTGGGCCTTCGAGTTCTCGCTCCTCGCCGTGGGCGCACCATTGTGCGAGGAGATTTTCAAGGCGATGGCAGTAGCGTTATTCCTGCCCTACATCAAAGGTCCCAAGCACGGCTTCCAAGTAGGTTTCACAGTAGGCCTGGGCTTCGCGCTGATAGAGAACTTCCAGTACATCGGGGTATCGCTGTTGGGTGGTCCTTTCGCCGCCTCTTTCACAATTCTGGTCCGAGGTATCGGATCAATTCCTGGCCACGCGGTGTGGACTGCAGTCGCTGGTACGGCGATAGGGTGGATGGCGACAGACCGGGAGTTGAAGGCCAGGCTCTCTTGGAAGGCCAAGTCCGTGGCGATATCCGCGATGGATATTGCAGAGGGCGTAGGAATCGACACTGACGGAGACGGGGATCTTTCTGGGTACGATGGCTCCAGGCCGACACTGGAGGAGGCCATCTCGCAGGCATCACAGGAGGCCGAGGAAGAGGCCCATCCATGGCTAATCGTCGGAAAAGACCCTTCGCCGGCAAGGGAGCCTGAGTTCGGAAGCCAAGAGTTCCACTTAACATATGGCGACAACCGGGCCATGAGGGAATCAACGGGCATCAAGACCCCCAAGTCAGTCTCTGCAGCGGTGACCCTGTCAATAGCGGGACACGCATTCTGGAATGGGTCCTCATTCCTCTCCTACTACCTGCCCGATGCCTACAGCATGGGGGGCTCTGCAACAGTCATTATCCAGTTCACGTGGACAGCTTTCCTAGTCTCCTCGGTACTTCTGATCGCTCGGGGCCTGATCAAGGGGGTCAACTCCCTCGAGTAGGGAGGCCCCTCGCAATTCGCCTTCATTAACGAGCCTACTCCGAATCGTTCATGACCGCTGATGGTAACGACATGCTGTCAATATGGTCGAACTAGGCGATGACCTCACAGTCTCCATCGCTCTGGTATCGGTCCTACTGCTCGTATCTATGTGGAAGGACCTACTAGACAAAGGGGGGGTAATTGCCGCCCTGGTGGTGGGTCTGACGATATCCCTTCTGGGGCACTGGACATGGCTGGTCGTAGTCATGACTTTCCTAATTGTAGGCTCCTTCGCGACCAAATGGAGGTTCGAGGAGAAGGCGAAGATTTCCGCCGAGGAGGCCAACGCAGGGGTGAGGGGTTGGAAGAACGTAATGGCCAACGGTGGGATGGCCAGCATGATCGCGATCGGGAACTTCTTGATCGGTGGCCACGAGTGGGCTTACTTCATGCTCTGCTCGTCAGTCTCTGTGGCTGCCTCAGACACCCTTGCCTCGGAGATAGGCAGCCTGGATCCAAGGACCCGGATAATAACCACCCTAGAGGCCGTCCCGGCTGGAACGAACGGGGGGATGTCCCCAACTGGGACTCTGGCAGCCTTCTACGGGGCACTGCTGATTTCTGTTGTGGCCACGATTCTTGGGGCCGTAAACGGGGATCGCACGCCCGTGGAGCTGTTCTTCCCTTTCGTTATCCTGATCGGGTGGCTTGGGTGCCAGATTGACTCCATACTGGGTGCGATGCTGGAGAATCGCGGTTACCTCGGGAAGCACGGGGTGAACTTCATGGCGACCCTCTCAGGCTCTCTGATGGCACTTTTCATAGCTACGAGGCTCTTCTAACAATAATACAAAGGATTGAACAACAGATTGGGGCAGAATCCTATGGTGAGTAGTTTGAGTCAGGGACGCGCTCCTCTTTTTCTGATGGCCATATGCGCCCTACTCATCCTGTCATCTTCCTCCAGCGTTGCCCAGAACCAGCTAGCATACGAGGGTCCCGGGGTAGACCAGTCGTACCCAGAGCAGCACATGCTGTTCCTGAAGGGGGTGGAGGAGGGCCAGTTCCTGGACCGCAACTGGACCACCGTGACCGGCCTACCATCGGGTAGCGTCTCCTTCTCCAAGAGTAGCTCGCTGACGCTACCAACCATTGTCGATGCATTCTCGGCGCCGACCGAGGAGCCTTTTCGGTTCGAGGGGAACATAACCATCCTGCTCTTCGCCTCATTGGAATCGAACAGCGACATATGCTCGATATCCGACCTCCCCGTGGGGGGTCCACTGGGCGCCGAAACGCAGTTCTCAGTCTCGCTTACAATGGGGGGAATTACCGCTTTATCCAGCGTTGACACGGAGTCGATAGTTATGAACAAGGACAGGACCGATCCCCACATCTTCGAGGTGAGGGCCGAGAACGTCAACGTCTCGATGAACTCCGGTGAGGAGATACGCCTTTCAATACAGGTCAGGCACGAGTGCGCTGTATCCGGGACCCTCTGGTGGGGGACTTACGATGCCAGGACCGGCGTGATCTTTGACGGGCACATGATAGAGGCAGAGCTGGACGTGGTCGTGGACCAGAACAGGATGGCGAGGATCGAGTTGACTCCCTTCTCCCCATGGGGCGCATCGGATTTCTCCGCTCAGTCGATAGAGCTGGTTGGCCCAGTCCCGTGGTCAGACATGAGGCACGACAAGCACGATGAGGACGTCTGGGTGGACCACTTCGAGATTCCGGACGGCTTCTCCAAGGGGGAATCCAACAGGACCGTCCTAACCTGGATAACGGACAAGCCACTTGTTCCCGGGAACTACATGTTGGATGCCTGCATGGTGCTAACCGACCAGGACCCGGGGGAGACCTGCCACTCATGGGTTCTGCTCAGGTTCAACGTTCCAGAGGATAACCCGCCCATACTGGGGTCGTTCGCAGCCGTGGCCTCAGTGTTCCTAGGGCTACTGGCATGGGCAGGGGCATCGATGAGGGGCTCGCAGCTGCCCCTGCCAGCATACGGCTCCGTGCTCCTTCTAGCTCTCGCCTGCACGGGGACGGCAATTGGGCTGCCTGAGATAGACTCGGACAACTACCGTGAGGGTAGCGCCGCCCCGAGCTTCATCCTCCTCTCGCACGACCCAGACACCGGAGCGAAGTCACTTTCTGGACTGCTGAGCGAATCAGACGTGGCAGTCCTCGGTCTGTTCACTCCTGGGTCCCCCAACGCCGAGAGGCAGATGGACGACTTCGACTCCGCATCAAAGGTGCTCGCTATGGAGGGGGGCCCCTCGGCGTCCTTCGTCCAGATCGCCACCGGGGAGGACGTCAAGGCGTACAACCTGGACGACTTCTCGCTGGAACTCAACGGCTCCTGGCCCCTGCTCCTGGATGACGGGACGGTGGGCAAATCCCTCCCAAGCGGGCCTACTGACTCGGTGTTCGTAATAGACTCAGCCGGATTCATCGTGGACTGGTCCCCCGGCTCCATGTCCCCCTCGGACATCAAGTCCTCGGCCAAGGAAGCGTCCCTCGGTTCCGATCACTCCCCCCTGAACATCCTGTCGATGGTGGCAGGCCTGTCGCTTCTACCCCTCCTGGTGGTCGCGATGCCGTCGGAGAGGGACTACAAGGCCCCAGAGGAGGTATTGATCCCCGGCGTCGGGGTGTTCATGACAATGGGGGCATCCCTATCCGGCTTCATCGCATGGGCCTTGCCCGTGGCCCTCCTCTCCGCGTTCGGGATGGGCTCGAACTGGATGATGGTGGAGCTGGCCCTCTCGGGGGTCCTGGTCTACCACGGCGCTTCGATGCTAACGAGGGGGAGGATTGCGGAGGTGGAGTTGCTCTCCAGGGCCCTGCATGCCCGGCTAGACCAGAAGTACAGGGACTGGAGGGGCGAGAGGAGGTTCTCCGAGGACGTCTACCTGGGGCTTTGGCTGGCTTGGCTGGTCTGGCTGGTCGAGCCCTCCATGATCGCCCAGGGGGTCGGTGCCACAGCGAGGTCCGGTCTGCTAGGCGCCCTACTTTCGCCGCTGATGCTGTTCGGCTACGGGGTGACCGCGGGCATATCTGCCACAGTACTCCGATCGGTACCGCTACTCTTCGGACAGTACTCTTCCATCATCGGACTAATGAGCGTCGGACTGAGGCCCAGGGCATGGGGCCTGGCAGTCTCCATAATGGGCGTGTGGACCATGCTGAGCATCTCTCTGGGCCCATTGGCGTCATCACTGTGACACATCGGACGACCGAGACCATCATAAGCGGGAAACCGCTCTCTGGGTCACCCTTGGGGGTATAGTATAACCTGGTAGTACCGCGGGCTCCAGTTGCACGGGAATGACGACGAGGAGGTATTCTGATGGATTTGATGACCAACTGGAGCACCGACCTGTCGCAAACCGAGAGCGTGCGCGATCCGGGTGCACGCTAAGCGGAAGAAACCCGCTGATCTGGGTTCAAATCCCAGTGCCCCCACCACGACTCCCCCTCCCAGCGAACGCCCTCATCGCCTCACCGAACTAGGTTGGGTTGAATAGAAGCAGATGCGCGCATGAGCATGATGGACAGCAAACTGCTCGCTCTGCTAATGGTCGTGGTCATGATGGCCCCGCTGACAGGGAGCATCGCGGCATCCAGCTCGGCATCCACGCAGGCGGTGGATAGGCACGCGGAGGCCCAGATAGTAGAGCCGGACCATCTGACCTCGGTACCAGAGCAATCCGATATCTGGTGGGACCCGCATTCTAAGTGGTGGGACGTGACCACCCTGGATATGGACAGGAACGGCATCCATGACTCCATCCAGGGAGCGGTGGGCCCTGTCAACGTCGGTTTATCCTTTACCAGGGCCGTCACTGAGTCCGACAGGCAGATTCTGCTATCGATGGGGTTCGAGGTTCGACAGGAGCTTCCCGTGGTGGACGCCGTCCTTCTGGGTGCNATCGATCCCANGGATGCATGGGACCTGTCCCAGATTGACGGAGTCGCCATGGTCGAGAGGTACGGCTCGCTGGTTTTCTACGGCGACGTCCAGACACCTGCGGTGAAGGCCAGCAACTCCTCGGACTACCCGGTCGGCGCATGGGACCTGGGCCTGTCCGGGAGTGGGATCAACATCGCCATGGTTGACACCGGGGTCGACAACGAGCACCCAGGCCTGGTGGGCAAGTTCGTCGCGGGCTACGACGCAGTTTGCTACGTCCATAGCGATCCGCAGTGCATCCTCGCAGGCGGCCGAGAGGACGACGGCTCCTTCGATCCCGATGACGGCAACCAGCACGGGACGGCCTGCATGGGCATGGCCAGCGCCACCGGGCTGGAGGCGGACGGGACCCAGTCCCAGTTCTACGGGTCAGCCCCCGATGCGGGCCTCGTGGATGTCAGGATAGGGACCGACGTGGGAGCCGGNCCGTTCGAGAACTACCTNCTCGAGCAGGAGTTCTACGAGTCAGCCATGAACGGACTTCAATGGATTATCGACCATCGGGACGACGCCTGGCCAGGGGTCGAAGAGGAGGGGCATGGCATCGACATCATCTCACTGTCTTGGGGGATTACCAGCCACGAGGATGGCGGCTCGGACGGCTCGGACATGCACAGCCGGATACTCGACGAGGCCATGGAATTAGGCGTCGTGGTGTCGAACGCCGCAGGTAACTCCGGGGAGGACAACGACGGGCTCTCGGGCATGAGCGCGTCCTCCCTTTCGATAACGGTCGCTGCCACCGATGACAAGAACACAGTCAACAGGTCCGATGACGAGATCGCAGGCTACTCCTCCAGGGGGCCTCGCAAGGACAACGGGGACGGCAACCCCCTCAACGAGCTGATCCCGGAGATCAGCGCCCCCGGGACCAACATAGTCCAGGCCGAGGCTTGCGTCAGCAGTGGCTCTTGCAACAACTTCCTCGGCGGTGACGCCTCGGAGAACACGTACACAGGCAGGGGGAGCGGCACTTCGTACGCGACGCCCGCGGTCAGCGGCATCATCGCCCTGGTCATGGAGGCGAACTCCAACCTCACGCCACTGCAGATCAAGGAGGTCCTCAAGCACACCTCGGAACTGAGGGGGGAGCCCAGTGCCCCGGACGTCGATCCCTACTGGAACAGGGAGTTCGGATATGGGATGGTAGACGCCCTGGCCTCGGTCGAGCTGGCGATTTTCCTCAGGGACTCAGGGCAGACGGGATCCATAGACCCGACCCTCCAGAGCCATGGTCTGAACCTCACCCAGACGGACGTGATCAACATCACCGGNCACGCATGGGGGCAGGCAGGCTCGGTCGACAGGGTCGAGTACAGGGTGGGAAGCGGCCCATGGCACGAGGCCACGTACTCCGACCCCCCGGGGGAATTGGGTGCCCTGACCCCATTCCTGTGGCACGTCATACTCGATCCTAGGGAACTGTCAGAGGGCCAGCACATCGTCGAGGTCCACGCCTCCTCGGGCGACTCGCACTCCCTCCCAGTCTTCTACGAGGTAACTGGGGAGGGGCGAGGGGAATCCTCCCGAGGCATACCTGCCGCTGCTCTAGGGCTCGTGGTACTGGTGGCCATGGGGTGGGCAGGCTCGCTGGTCCTCGCGAGGATGCGCTCCCCCGTCGGTGAAGCGGCCGCAATAGACGCGGAACTGGTCGACTGAAACTCACCCGATGCTGAAATCGAGCATCTTGCGCCGCCTTGTTAAAATCCTAGGACGCTAGTCCGCAGGTCATGGTGAGATTCTCCGACCGCTCGAAGAACATTCGTCCAACCGGAGTGAGGAGGATGTTCGACATGGCCGGGGACGACGCCGTGCAGTTCGGTCTGGGCGAGCCGGACTTCCAGCCCCCGGAACTCGCAGTCGAGGCGTTCGCGCGTGCGATGAGGGAGGGGAGGAACAAGTACACCACCACCGCGGGACTCCCCCCTCTGAGGCAGAAGATAGCGGAGATGTGGCACCACCGCATACCCACGCTGGACGAGTCCAACGTCTGCATCACCATGAGCGGTACAAATGCCCTTCTGGACATCTTCCTCGCGATCGTCAACCCCGGGGACAAGGTGATGATCCCCGAGCCTTACTTCCCCCTTTACCCCCCTGACGTCGTCATCTGCGGCGGTGAGGCGTCTTTCTACCCATGCAGGTTCGAGAACGGCTTCGTCCCGACGGTCGATGACCTCGCGGAGGTCGTCGACGACAGCACAGTCGCGATACTGTACAACTTCCCCAGCAACCCCACCGGTGGGAACGTTGACGAGCGGCAGAGGGACGAGCTCGTGGAGTTCGCCAGGGCAAACGACCTGTGGCTGATCACCGACGAGGTCTACGACAGGATAGTCTACGACTCGCCTCACGTCTCCTTCCTGGGAGCCGGCTACGACAAGCTGGTCATGGTCCAGTCGTTCTCCAAGACCTTCGCGATGACCGGGTGGAGGATAGGGTACCTGCTATCGCCTGACGCGGGGCTCATGGCCGAGCTGACCAAGATGCAGTACTACGTGACCGCATGCTCCAACGACGCAATGCAGCATGCCGTGCTCGAGGCGCTCGAGAAGTACCCGGAGTACCCCGAGGAGATGTGCGCGGAGTTCAAGGCGCGCAGGGACCTCATATGCGAGAGGCTCAACTCCATGCCAGGCGTCTCCTGCCACGTCCCGACCGGCGCCTTCTACGTCTTCCCAAAGGTCGAGGTGCCAGGCATGAACAGCGAGGAGGTCGCGCTCAAGCTCCTCGAGGGAGGGGTCCTGTGTTCTCCAGGGACAGCCTTCGGAGAGGCGGGCGAGGGGCACCTGAGGTTCGCCTACACGATTGGCCGCGATGACATCTCCAAGGGGATGGACAGGGTCGAGGAGGTGCTGAAGGGCCTGATGGGGCTCTGAGCGCCACCAAGCCCCTTCCCTGATTCGCCACCGTGACGTAAAAACATCTATTGTACCGATTTCTCATAGCAGGATATGGGGGAGCGAAAATGTGCGTTCGAGGGTTGCAACGCATTGGAGTTCAGAACCTCGGGGTATTGCCTGAGGCACAAGGAGGAGGCTTCTCGGGGGGACGCAGGCAAAGACGACCATCCTCCGGAGAGCGTGGTTTTGTTCCCGGGATTCACCGAAAGTCAGCAGGAATGGAAGTTGGACGGCGGTTTCTTCGCTGGCCTCGTATTGCCATATTCGCTTATCCTTCTGTCTGTATTGCTGGTTTCGTCCGGAGGCATTTTTCCTGAAGAATGGTGCTGTCTAATGCTACTCTCTCCTCCGGTTTTCTCAGCCCTAATTATGAATACGGCCAATAAAGATAGGAATCCGAGCGTGGAAAAGGGCGCTAAACTGTCACTTTGGATCTGGCTTGGTCTTGCTGGCTTAGGATTCCTGCTCGTCGCATCATTATTTTGACGAATGGATCATAATCGGTACCTTTTCTTGTACCCGCATCAATCAACTCTCGTTCACTAATTATCTACCTGTTTGGCTGTTGGCACGAAGGTGGTTAATCTCCAGCTGACTGTAACAGCCTCATCGGTATCCTGTTGCGTAGGAAGGCCCTCGACTCTCTGCTGGGTGTTTACTTCGACCTCGAGGTTCAACTCCCCCTTCCCGTATGTTTCGTTGGACCAATGGTCAAGTGCTTCGTCGATCGTTTCCGACACCACGGTCACGTTGGACTGGTCAAAGGACGGGTAAATCTGGACGAAAAGCAGGATGTCGGAGCACTGATCGCTGCTACCTGAGAGGCTGTTGCTCTCGTTATCCCACTCGGCCAATATTCCCTCTGGTCTCAAATTAACGCTTACGAAGTCACAAGGATCTGCAAAGTTACCTGATGTCTCCTCGTAGCTGACAACAATATTCAGAAAACCGACATAAGAACCCGCATTTATCTTCGAGTCGTCTATCTCCAGAAAATAAGACGAGATTGTCCCGTCTGCGATTATCTGGGTTTCTTCCTCGTTCAGGTCGACACTCTCGAACGAGACGTCCCAGGATGGAACGTCGTATTTCCCGATTATCTCATCGGATTTGAAGTAGTAGAAAACAGAGGTTTGGTAGGCGCTCGTTAGCATGAACATCGCCAAGACCGCGAAGATGTAACGCCTGGAGTCCGCGTCTGAGAAGACCAATGAAAAGTAATTCGTCTCATTCTCCATAAAATCAATCCATCCCATCGAGAAGTATGTTCGAAACGTCGACCACGTAGGCTAAGAACAATGTAATCAGTAAGAAAATAGCTATGGAGAGGTTGAAGTTATTGTACGCGTTATTTGGTATTTCCATTCCGGGGGCATCCCATTCACTATCTGAGAGTATATCAGCGACGCTTCTTGGATTGGTGGCGACTCCATGGAATGTTTTCTCCTCCCAACCAATGCCCAGAGCGAGAATTATTCCAAGGAATCCGGCAGATAGCACTTCGCTTATTGGTAGGACTAACTGCACCATTTCCAAGAGAGCGGCAGTAGCTACAGCGATTATGATGATTGACTGCAATTTGGCCACCCGGTAATTCCAGGAGTCACTCAAATCGTATATCCCGTATTGGATGAGTATAATCATCGCTATTACAGGCCTTCCAATGGTGTAATGGGCCTGCCTTGTGAATATGTTCCAAGTGCGGGTTAGGTCGTCCTCAGCCGTGAAGAACCAGGCCGAGGTTCCAGCTCCTGTGAGGTAGACGAAGTGCGTCACAACCCCAAGTAAAATGTATGACATCACAGCGATTGCCACCCCATCCATCTCCCCATTTATGTAGAAAATGCCGAGTGATGTGGCGAGAATGCACAGCGCTCCACAGATTGATATTGTGAGAGAGAGAAGCCAGAAGTACTCCGAGAAAGAGCCACTTGCGTCCAAGCCCATTCTAACGTCCTCGAAGTAGAAATAGTCAGATCTTGCGAATACTCCGACCCAAATGAACCAGTTGAACCCGGTGTGTAGCATGAGAAGCAATGCGCTCAGGTTCGCTATTCGGCCATGCCCTTTGTTCGGCTCGTAGAGATTTTTTATCTTGAAGTGGACGTAATTGGACGTCCAGATGATTGTCGTAAGGATGTATTCGAGGCCGATTAGCTCCAGTGGACTGGCCCCTACGGATACGAAAACTATCACTCTGTGAACAACCAGCAGAATGAACACTAATATGGCGATTTTCAACTGTCTCCCTGTCCTGACCACCGAGACCGGGAAAACCAAAGAGAGTGCGAAGCACAGGGGCATGAACAGCATGTTGGTAAGATTTGAGAGTGCGTAGAAGTACTCCCACGGTGGGACGAAATTTGTTGCTCCATCTGTTATTTGCAGCACATAAGCATCGCATGGGTAGGCTATGGACTTGGATAGGAAGATCCATGCTAGGATGTACCCAGCGGCTTTCTCATTCCATTTTAGGTGATTTGACCTGTAAACGATGTACAGTGAAATGGTCCCTAAGAAGAACGAGAGAAGACCCGCTATAGAAAGGAGATTCTCCTCTGACATGCCTCAACCATAGCAGATAATGACATTAATCTTGCCTGAAATACCCATTGCCCAGAATTTATCCATCCCTTGTTATAGCCAAGAAGGGCCTACGTACTCGTCAAAGTACCAAATGAAGTATCTTGTTAAGAAATACGAAATCAAAAGAGACACTAATATGATTAAACCTATCAAAATACCTATTTGGATTGTTTTCTTAGTTTTACCGCTGATTGAATTTTCCGTTTCGTTGTCGGGAAAGCCGCTACTCTGCCCCCCTGATTCAGGGGAACTAGGGGCGAGTATGACCTGCCCGGAGGTTGCCTGATTCCCATTGAGTGTTATTGCTAGGATGGTGCCAAGGAACAAAGTCATCCACGAGAAAACAGTACCGAGGCAACCTAATCGTACCAACTGCCTCCCAAAGGCAGAGTTCTGAACATCCTCAATTTCACTCTGACTGCCGAAGTATATCGAACCAGCACTGAGTATTAGCCCAACGAAACCAAGCATCAGTACATAGAATGCGAACCTGTGCACGTCAGGTAGACGGGGGGTGGGGGCATCAACATTAACCCGGCACAAGCTNCCCTACCCTCGATGATGCGAGTAGAATTCACGTTACCTTGCAGATAATGATGCTCGAAGAGTTCCGATTGACTCTCTCCTCCCAGAGAACTTCCATACCACAATCCTCTATGAGCTTTAGAAAGTCGACTTTCATTCCCAGCCCTAGCCTCTTTCTGAGTGGGTTCCATAGTCCAAGAGCCAAACTACGTCTCTTAGAGTAGTGATTTACTATGCATATCTTACCGCCTCTTTTTGTAACTCTCTTCATCTCTGAGAGAACCCTACTGGGTTTCGAGACAACAGATAAGGCATGAGCAACTAAAGAATGGTCGAAGGTTTCGTCGTCGAACTCAAGCTCGTGAGCATCCATCTTGGAAAGAACGACATTGCTCCCAATTCCACCATCATCCAACTTTTGTCTTGCCTGCCTTAGCATCGACTCGCTGAAATCTATACCCTCCACCTGTACATAGTCCGGGCAGAAGGCTAACGATATCCCGGTTCCCACCCCAACCTCCAATATCCTGTCACCTTCCTCAAGATCGAGGGATTGGTACATTTTTCGGTGACCCTCGGAGAAACTTGGCGCGAAGACACGATCATACACAGGAGCATAGAGTCTGTAGGGGCCGATCCTGTGTTTCAAACTCTCTTTTGCCATAGCCGTGAGGTAGGGCCATCGGACAAAATAGTTATCCAATTCTCCTGATAACCCCGGGCATGATAGAAATTCACAATGGGGCCCTAGTTGTTTTTGGGGACATAGTGTTGCCCCCCAAGCCTAACGAACTGGGTGTGTGTGATACTTTTCTATAGGGGGTTTGATGACCGTACAAGCGGGATCCGTACTTGCGCATACATGATGAAGGGGGCAGTGTGACGCGATTTGGGGGAGTAAGAATAGACGCCATTGTTTGGTTGAAGGAAATGTTCCGCCACGAGTTGGATCTGAGGCCTCCGTCTTTAGCAAGAATTAACGACAAAAGCATAATCATCTATGACGACGAAGACAAACCGATTGCTCATGCAATTAAAACAAATAGGTGGAAGGGGTTTGAAATTAACAGTCTGGTGGTAGACCCAACTCATAGAGGGAAAGGAATATCGCATAAATTGCTAGAAAAATGCGGCAATGGACGGCTTTTCGCATATACACGAGACGCTCGCCTTCAATCTGCACTAGAGAAGGCGGGCTTTGAAAGATCGACAACTCCGGGATTTTTGAGTTCGCTGAACCTACTGGTTAGTAGATTAGGAATGGTCTCTTGGATGATATTCTCATTGGAATTCAAACGAATTCTACACCAACTGAAACATATTCGAGATTACGAGTTATATGTAAGGGAATAGCCAATTAAAGGGCATGGTAATGATCCCGAATCCACTCTTTAACGTAGAAAAAGATTAGATGTAGAGAAACGAGTAGAACCACTTGGTGACCAGTAGCCCATGGGCATTTTCAGGATAACAATAGCCTTGGATCTGATCATACTTGTTTTCATCTTTTTACTCTTCCAAAACGACCTAGTTGACTATACAATCCTCCCGGTTGTTTGCGGACCAATGGCATGGGTGACGTATCTCGTTGGCGTACAAGCTACGGTCGGCGAATTGGGAAGAGCCATTGCCGCAAACACCAAACAGTCAAAGCGTGAAAAAGAAGAACGCGATAATTTAGCCATCCCCATGCCCATAAAAGGCGGGAAAGACGCAAACGGGCGAAGTGAAGAAGCAGAGTCGCCTTGGTGGGAATAACCGATTTCAACAGCAGAGAATATTACATATCGAGGGATTACTTTAGGGGGGTTTTGATGCTTCCTTTCGGGGACATGGATGCTCGTTAACCCATAACTCCCTCGGGAAGGCGATGCCCATTAGCAGGCCGGTTAGAACTAGGGAACAAGAAAAACCAACGCGAAGAAACCCCCACCCAGACTCATGATGGCGAAGGCGAAAAGCATACCCAAAAGTTTCGTCAGAAGTCCGTGTTTCAAGACCTCGGGATGTGAAGAGTCTACTTTTTCATTGATGGGAGAATTCTCAAAAATATCCCCGCCAATTTGCTTATTGTTAACCAATATTTTCGCCTTGACAGTAAATAGAGTCGCCTTGAATCGGACATCAACTCTGTCTCCAGTATCGGCCAATTCCGTACTGAGGAGTATCTCCCCTCGGGGTATGATATAACCATCATCTCCTCCCTCCTCGTCTCGCAATTCGCCGTCGATGTATAACTTGGCTCTATCGCTGGCATCAAGTTGGTTTGTCACTCTTATTTCGCGCCCCTCATACTCAGCGGACCATTCTTGGTGGGTGAATGGGTTACGATGTCTGGGTTCGTCGGAGCCCCCCTCATCTTCAATAACCCACCACACATCTTCCGCATTCTCCCTGTGCTTGTAGCAGACCGGACTACTGTACATCCGAGGTCTCTCGCATCCTTCGATGTAGCAAGGCCCGCCCACGGCCATAATCCTAGATTGGGGGGCGAATATTCAATTTTGTCCCGGCATATCATGGCAACGCGGATTCCTCCGACGCAGATGCCTGCTGCTGAAAGAATCAACCACCGGTCTTCGATAGTATGATAGAATCATTCTGCCCATAGAATGTCAATGTTAGCAGAATCCGTTGGAAGGCCCACGATGGTGGTGAATCTCTGGGCATCACTCGCTTACGGACTAGTTCTCCTCCTCACTCCAGACCTGTTCTGCGACATACTCCAGGCGGATGCGGTAAACACTGCGTGGTTGAGGACCATAGGTGCCGCTTTGCTAGGCACCAATGTTCTGGGTAGCTGGCTGTGGCTCAGAGAACCCAGTCTCGACATGGGCCGAGTCCAGACGACAACCGCCGGCCTCGAGGCAGCGGCGATGGCTGCGTCACTCCTGCTTGGAGAATTCACGGCGGACAATATCTGGATGGTCCAGGCATCCGTATTCCTTGCACTAATTGTGACGATTGGGCTTGTGCCCACCGCCATGGAGGTTTCGTACGATTCCAACGCTGATTCGACCTAATTGGGCAGGCAAAAAGATGGTGCCGTAGCAAAGGCTATTTTTGAAATTGGACATTTTGAGGCGTGGGCGAGAGGAAATGTGCTTTCGAGGGTTGCAATGCCCTCGAATTCCGAACCTCCGGCTATTGCCTACGTCACAAGAATGGCACTCCCGTGGAAAAAAAGTTCAGCGCGGCAAATACAAGAGTCAGCCCATCTACTAAGTCATCTTCATTTTCTTGGTTGAAGTCTTCATTTTCTTGGTTGAAGTCTTCATTTTCATGGTGGAAAATGGCTGTTATTCTCTACGTCGCAGTACCCATAATTCTTTTCGTAAATATACTCACACACGAGGAACCATCAGGGTCGATTGCACCCACTGGACTCCTCAACATCCCCTGTTTTGTTTTCTCCCTTCTCCCGTTGTTTACGGGTGCTTTTGTGAAATACCTCAGATCAGAGCACTGGCTGAAGAGATACAGGCGATAGAGGCCCTAGTCACCGAATGGCACACGAACCTCCTCGAGGGGTTACTCGGGGCATCACACCGCACAGGGAAGATGATGCAGGCAGAACATTGATGGCAAGAAGGGAAATCTAGAACCATGGGTGGAGATGTCAAATGCCCCGCTGGCTGCGGCCATATGGAATACAAGAAAAATAGAGATCTGAAAATTAGGGCATGGGACCCACTCGGCAGCGTGTTTTACCTGGCGGGATTAATCTTAATCGTCATCTATACTGAAGTAGGAAGCGGCGAATTTCATCCTCGTGCTATCGTTGGTATGCTACTTTTCATCCCAGGGGTTTACTTCTCATCATTGGTAACCACCGATCTATCATGCAATACCTGCACTGGAGTCATTCTAGAGTCCAAGTCCATCGATAAAAAGCTCAAGGGTGATCTCCTTGGCTTGTCAGAGAACAAAGCAGAATACATTCGAACAGCACTTTCTTCTTCGACGGAGGATAGCGAGTACGACTGTCCAGATTGTTCTAAGAAAATGAGCCACATCATCGTCCCAATCGAACGCGAACGTAAGGCGCATGAGGATCCTCTGCTGCCGGATGTCGTTGCCGACTTGACCAGCAAATCAGACACCGTAAAGATAGATGGTTGCAAGGAGTGTGATCTGTTATGGTTCAAGAATGCGAAGAGTGAGCAAAAAATCTCCATGGACACCGCAATAATCACAAAGACATAGCTTGGGATTAATCATATTCCGTAGGTAATATGGAACCTATGGCCTGCCATTTTCCTGCTGTTCGAGTTTTTCCTTGTATGCGATGAATAGGAGTGGGTAGAAGACTATGGTGGCCAGGAATATTGACCACCATGGGGGATTAATTGGAATTATTTCTGTACCTTGCATCGCGGATAGCCATTCGATGATCGAGTAAAGCCCGCTAACGAGGAAGTAGCATATTGCAAATCCGACGAAATGGAGAAGCTGGTGGTAGGGCATTTTCTTCTCGTCCTTGTCACGGGATAGACGAGGTTGCCACAGGTCAAGTCGTTCTTCTGATATGTGTCGAAGTCAGCTCGCAGATTTGGGTCAGGCTAGTTCGAGGCTAGGTGGATATCCTCGTTTTCCGCCAGGAACCAGATTTCCACCCCCCTCGAACCATCATCAGCGAGGACGTATATCTTCTCGCCCAAGACGGTAATTTCACGGGGGTGGCTGGATCCTGTGGGATTTATGTCAAATGCAAGCTCGGTACTATCTTGCGAGCCACTCGACCTCCATACTTCAGTTCCGTTTGCACCGTCGTCAGCGACAAAGTACAGGTTCCCGTTATGGCTGAGAAGATGGCTTGCCCCGCTAGTCTCCGTTCCAACTCTTATGTCTCTGAGCAGCTGAGGCTCGATACCCGTGGCTTGCAGTGACCACAGCTCCCTTCCCGTTTCATTGACCAGTGCTGTGAAAAACAGTGTTCCCCCAGCGACTGTCAGGTCTCTTGGGTTGCTACCAAACGTTCCGGGCCTAATGTCGCTGACAAGTCCAGTTCCCCAATAAGACCCGTTGGTCACCCAGAGCTCCCTCCCACTGCCGTCCTCGCTGGCACTGAAGTACATGAGCCCATCAAACACCGTGAGATTTCTAGGACTGCTGCTTCCCTCCGTGGCTATATCAGCGACCAACACGGTCCCGTTGAACGATCCGTTGGTGGCCCACAACTCCGCTCCGGTGTTCCCGCTGTCCGCCGAGAAATAGACTCTGTTATCGAAAACTCTGAGCCCGGTGACACCGCTGGAAAGTTCTCCGAACCTTATGTCCCTGACAATAGTGGATTCGGAGGTTATCAAGTTGGTCTTGTACAATTCCCGGCCTAGATTTGCGACTTTATTCTCAGCGGTGAAGAAGATCTCGTCTCCCATCATGACTGGTTCCATTGGCTTCCCCCCGACTGAATCGTAGCAACAGATAGGGCCGGTGTCCGTCTGAATGGAGATAGTCTGAGGATTCACATCGGAAATCATGTAGGTGCCCGAAGCGGTACCGTCAGAAATCCAGAGCTCCTCTCCTAGTACCGTGTTCTGGGGGGCACTTCCCTTGAACGCCGAGAAGACTACGAAATCTGCGAAACTTGGATTTTGGTCTTTGGTTATCGCAAAGAAGATTTCCGGACCGTCATATGAAATGGTCACGTCGTAGTACTGATTAGGAATCTGGAACAAGTCGATTACCATGTTTGTTCCCTGCTCAGTTCCATCCGAGACCCAGAGTTCCCTGCCCTCGTCCATCGTTGTAGCGACGAAAAATATCTTGGTATCTGAGGCGAATATCTGGCCAATATCGCTTTCGAGGAAAAAGGGACAATCCTCGCAAACGTCCTTCAGCATCTCGGTCCCACCCACCGTTCCATCCGACTTCCACAGCTCACGTCCATGCACCCCGTCATCTGCGACGAAGTAGAGGTTTCCACCCATGGATGCGATATTCGAGACCGTGGACTCGCTGCCGGCACCTAAATCGGCCACCATTCCCTGATTCCCTGGGCACCCACCAAACCTAGTTAGAACCTCTTGGCCTCGGAGCCTACCATCATCCGGTTCCCCAATGCCGCTCCCATCGTCTATTCCGATCAGAAGCTCTGTACCCGGGTTGTCTAGCGGACAGGAGGAAATCTTCGGAATCACCTCGGTCACGATGTTCCCGAGCGCCCCCTGGAGAGCGGAGATGGTCTCCTCCAAGGATGAGATTTCAGTCAATGCTTCTGTGATTTCAGAGTTCAAAACGGCAATCTCAGAGTTCAGACCCTCTAACTCGGCCTCGTTGGCCTCCAGCACTTCCATCAGCCCAGTAGTATTATTCTCTGAAGAAATCAACTGCGTCATTAGGTCGTGAATGGACATGTTTAGAGCCGTGCTTTGGTTAAACAGGGCAGCCTTTTCGGAATTCAGGCCTTCGATTGCCTCCCTGAGTAATTCTAATTCAGCGTTCGCTCCATCTAGAACTGCAGAGAGGTCAGAAGCGTTAGAGTTCGCTTGGTTGATGGCGTTTTGGAGGTCCTCGTTCAGGGCGGTTAGATTGGATAATTCGCCCTCCAAGTCATCAATCTGCTCATTTAAAGAGACTTCATCCTGGCCTCCTGTACAGCCCGCAACCGAGACTAGGATCATTATCACAGAAAATACAATTGCCCTAGTTTTCATAGGGCGGCGCCCATGGTTCCTTGACATAAACCCTCTACCTTACGATGGAAGTAAATGATGAGGGTGCTCCATTTTTTCCTTTTGATTTCGGCAAGGAAGATGATGCCGTAGAAAAACAAATAATCCCGGCTCGTAACTTCGTTATGATTTGAATGTTGGAGGAGATATGTGGTCAGATTCTGTTCGAGATACTAATTTTTGCAATCATTGCTATCCTTGTAAATGCAGGGATGTCTGAACCCGAGGCAGAATTTACTGTATTTGCCACAGGTGTTATTTTTCTAATTGTCATTCTCATAAGATTGCGAATAAGAAGGAAGGCCCTGGGTAAGGCAGTGGAACTGGACACGGATGGGGATGGCCGTATTTCTGAGGAGGAATGGGCTGCGGCCGGTATGTTGAACGAAAAGGAAGAAGAAAGGGGGGAAGAAAATGACTGGTGGGGGCCAGATGGTCAAGAAGAGTAGAGTCGTTTTTCCGAGCATAAACTAGGTTTCTCTGAGTGACGTGGGCATACTCAAGGTGTGCCCTGGATTACGAGCTTTCAGGGTCAAGAGGGGATGCGTCCTCGGAGTCTAATACGCCATCGTTGTCATCATCATCATCGCACTCGTCACCCCTTCCATCTTCATCGGTATCGATTTGATCCGGGTTGGCCACGATGACGCAGTTGTCACCCGGCGTGTATAGCCACCAATCCGAGATGGATCCGTTCACTGGGCCTTCTTCAAATCCGTCCCCGTCATCGTCATGGTCCTCGAACATCCAGCACCCATCGCCGTCCCAGTCCAGGTATATGTCTGGGGTGCTTTCAGCTGAGAGGTTCATCGAGGGCTCAATTGCTTCCGTGAAATCAGATAATCCAATTTGGTGTACAATCATTAGACTCATAAAATCTAAATTGATAACCGCCAAGATGTCCGAACTCACCGGGCATTCGTCGACTGAGTCCTCTATCCCGTCATTATCATCATCTGTATCGGCATTATCCCCGACTCCGTCTGAGTCCGAGTCAACTGTCTCTGAGGGATCAAATGGTAATGCATCCGCATTGTTTCCAACGCCATCTGAGTCCGTATCATATGCCTCTGAGGGATCAGATGGGAATGCATCCGAATTATCCCCAACTCCGTCTGAGTCCGAGTCAACTGTCTCCGAAGGGTCAAGTGGGAACGCGTCATCAACGTCGTTTACCCCATCGCCATCGTCATCCTCGTCGGCATTGTCTCCGATTCCGTCCGTGTCTGTATCCCTGGACTCGTTTGAGTCAAGGGGAAACGCATCGTATGTATCGTTGACCCCGTCACCATCGTCATCGTTATCCATCTCGTCCACAATCCCATCTCCATCATGGTCAGGCCCTGTTTCGTTGGTATTGGGGCTTTCATCAACCTCATTTCCCTCGTCTACAGTGCCATCCAGAGAACTATCTTCCACTTCATCCAGATCACCTGTGACCTCTTCCCCAACATCTTCTCCAGCACAACCGGCTAAGGTGGCTGAGAAAACCAGCAGACTCGCAATCAGTAATTGTGCTCTCATGAACTCCGCTAGAGGTCGCTTTGTTTTATCCTGCCGGCATAAATCGTGGTCGGGAGTATTACAATAGCACTTCTACTAAACTATCGATATCTACAGGAAATTCATTACTTTCTCTGCGACCTCTTCATCTCTGAGTATCCTCCTGTGCCCAAGCCCTTCGGTCATGTACAACACGGAGTTCTTCATATCTCTATGCAGGGAGTTGGCAATTTCCTTACTCGCCTCCCTGTCATCCTCGCAATGGACAATCAGCGTCTCCGTCTCGATATGTTCAGCGAACCGGTCCAAGCCAAACTCCCCAGGGCTGGCGCCGAATAGTGACTCAGCGAGGTCAAACAACCTATCTGCATAGTATTCCTCATCCAAACCAAAGAGGCCGACGAAGGTCTCGAACATGGGCTTGATCTCATAGACTCCCGGAGAAATTAGAACCAATTTCTCGAAGGCAGCTCCGAGTCTTACAGAGTTGAGCGCTGCCACGCCCCCGAAGGAGTGGCAGACAATTCCATGATAAGGCCCTGTAGATTCCGCAACCTCAGATATCAAATCTGTAATTTCTGGTAGGTTTGTGGTGCTCCTAGTTGACCTTCCATGTCCCGGAAGATCGAAGGCCGTAATATCATAACCACTATCGGAAAGCAATTCTATTATCCGGAAAAATTGGCTTGATCTCCCATTCCAACCATGCACAAATAGTACCTTTTGGCCGTCGTTTGGAATCCGATAGAGCATGATTCCCCTGCTCGTAGATTTCGCCCGTATCTTCTCCTGTTCGGCCTTTTTGTAAAACCCGGCCTCTCTCGGGGGGGTCTTGAATTTGATTGGCCCACGGAAAATTCTCCAGAGGAAGCGAGTTGTAAGACGCTTAGAACTGAAATCTAGTATTCTTGCAAAGGAAGTCATAAACCAAGGCAGCTTGTAATGAGCGGCAACTGATACCTTCTTTGGCTTCATGGATGTAAATTATGAGATTAGTATTTGATTTATCTCCAATGAATGCAACAAAACCATGAGCGTGCGAGATAAGGATGTGATTGAAGAAAGCATAAATTTTCACGCCGATACCATTGTAATCCTGGGGGGCGGCAAGAATGCAGGAGGCCAAGCAAACATTTCCAGGTAACTCTGATGGCGAAGATGATCACTTTCGTGAAATCGTTGTGAAGGGCACCGTCAAGCGTAAAGAAGATGAGAATTCTTTGGTCGACAGTGTAGTTATTCTGGGTTTTACGTCAGTCTTCGGCGTTCTCTTCCTGATGGTCGGCGTATCCGGGCTACACGTTGCTTCGACCGGTTCTGGGTCGGATGGTGATTTGTTTTTTTCTTGGGGCCTTCCATCACTATCCACTCTCATCGGGGCCTTCNTNAGCCTAGTCACGGTCGCACTCGTATTGTTGCTTTTCGAGGACCGGCGCCTCCAAACCTCGTACACCGGTGAACGCGACACCCNTCCCGACGATTCGGAGGACTGGTGGGGCCCGAAGTCACGGTTGGAGTGGGGCGAGGTCGACCTGGTTATCAAGAACAGTACCGCGGGAGTGATCAGAGGAGGATTGCTCTTGGCCGTGGCAGTAGCGATCATGTTCATCCCCCCGTTTGTTGGATTCGCTGTCCTAGTATTGGTTGTTGAACTTGACATTGCCGCGTTTATGATTGGGCAAGTTGACCAGCTCGGGGAAGTGCTATTTTCCGTTCAATTACTTGTGTTAACCTTCATGTTCCTCGCCTGCTTCCTAGCAGTTCCCTTTTACGGGTTGTATACAATCTTCGAGGGTCCTACGCTCCGCCGGCAGGTCAAGTGTGTTCTCGCGAGCAGGGGGGGTGTTATGGAAATCCACTACGTGAACTGGAGGGGCCTCGAGGACGTAGTCCATTTGGAGGCTAGCGAGATCACGGCAGTCCACCAGACGATCCACCCATCATGGGCCGGTCCCCCCTCAGATGCTTTCATCATCGCTGGATGGGACGTCTTTAGAGTACCATTGCATGGTAATGCAGGACTGCTCTGCGAGTTAATCGGGCTCGAGCTCAGAAAGACCGCGCCGAACCTAGCCGACCTCTACGTGAAGCAGGGCGACATGTCCGGGAGCAGGCCTAGAGAAGCCCTTCAGGACGCCGATTTTGAAGGCTATCGGGACCGCAAGAGGCCGTACGGGGCGTTCTTCCTCAGCACGTTTGTGTGGTTCTTCATTCTCATTCTCTCGGGATTTTTAGGGTTAGCACTCGGCTCCGACGCGGGCGCTCTTCTGGCCACCGGACTCGGTCTGTGGGTGATATGGAGGATGTTCGCATGGTCCTTCCGTCAACCGGTTCTGAGGGTCCTACACACCAAGGGGTCGCTCGTTGTCGAGGGTGTGTCCTTCGGGCGCGTGGGGCCGAGGGAGGGGTGGCCGATAGCTGAGGCGTCGCACATTGTCGTAGGAGGGGAGAGGCCCTACCCTGGAACCAACAGGGAGTGGTTCACCCTGGTGGGAGTGAACTCGAAGGGGGGCGAATGGGGGCCGGCCTGGGAGTACGATCTCGAGTACCTCTTGCCCCAGAGAGATCGCAGAGGCGATGTCGTCGAGGAGGGATCCGTGGCGATGGGAATCGCGATGGGAATCGCGGACGCCATCGGGATACCCATCGTTACTAGGCCATACGAGAAAATGAAGTTCCAGCAGCTGAAGGAGGAGGCCCGAGGCAGAGGCCTCGAGGTAGGCCGTCGGAAGGATGATCTGGTCTCGAGGCTCTACGAGAGCGATGCCATGGCCCGCCGGGGTTGACCATTGGATGGGAAACACGGGCCAGGCCATCATTATGCCTACAATCCTTCAAGTGAGGGCCCCCTCGCAGCATCATGTCCGTGGGAGGAGATAGTTGGATCAGTAGAGCCGGTCGAACCGGTCTCGGAATGATCATTGGGGCGGTTCTCATATACGTCCCCGCAATAATAGGCAATTATCTGGTTGGAGGTGTGGGCGCTCTTGCTGGACTCGCCTTGGGTTTTTATCTCGCCATTAAGCTCATGCGCAGTGGCATCGAAGTCCACTTGTAGCCCCATGACTGGCTATGCCTCATAGTGGCCCCATCTATGGTATCGGCAGAATTCACATTACGGATCATTCTGATAGAGAAGCCTTCAGCTCCCTCTTCTTCCTGTTCTGGCGCTTCTTGTACCAAGGGTATATCGGCCACTTAGCTAGTCCAGTCCACATCACCATGAAGACGAAAGTCGTGGACACGAACTTGTCTATGTCACTTGACCAGGCGGTGTCAATCCAACCGTATTCCACATACGCTATCCTGGAGTGGTAGACTACAAGCATTAATCCCAGTCCTAAGTGCATCCATCTCCATATCTTGTTCCAGTTTCTCTGCATAGTCCATGCTCGAGTTGATTTNTATATAANTATCATATCTCCTTCGCGACGCCCCAGAGCCAATTTTCTAGTTGACAACAGCCATGAAGGGTTACACAATCGAAAGTAATGCCGGGAAAAATATTATGTCGGGTTAATGCTATTCGAGACCATGACCGCAGAAGACGCAGTTAAGCAAGTTATAGGGACGTACATCGAAAGTATGGAGAAGTCTAGTGGTGACATGGTCACCGAGGCTTTCCACGAGAATGCAAAGGTTGTGGGCTATCTCAATGGGGATTTCCTGCAGCTTTCAACATCTGATTTCGCTGGATTCGTATCAGCCCAGGAGCCCGGGACGGTGGAGTTTGAAATTCTGTCTTGTGAGGTAAACGGGGACACGGCAACAGCGAAGGTCCGGGACAAGTATCTCGGGATATCCTTCCTGGACTCTTTGTCCCTAGTCAAAGAAGACGGAAAATGGTCAATTTACAACAAGCTATTCCACGTAGAAGCCTGATCGAGGAAATTCATGAGGCCGGCGCAGGGAAAAAAAATATCTAAGTCGTATCTAAATCAAAATTGACATGGAATTAACGGGCCTGTTGTCTCCTGGTTTGGGTTNTCNNCCTTTTCNTCCCTTTNCCTGCCATCGGGAAGCACTGGAAGGTCTTGTCGGCCATTGCAGTATTACTAGCGTGGATTCCGATTTCCTTGGTTTCTCTCTTTATTGTGATGGACCAAGCCGAGGCTTACACCTTTGAAAGCACCAATGGAGTGATGGAAGAGAGCTACTATGAGAAAGTAAGGCCTTATTCTACGAGTTACACTTACGGCGAGCCGGTCACTTGCGTATACGAACTTCACATAGCGTATAGCTACTCCATCCCAGGTTCCGAATTTCATTACAGTGGTACGGCCTTCGCTCTTTGGGACCGAAACCTGAGGAGAGAAGTGCAAGACTCGCATTGGACTTGCCAAGACACACCACCCCCGGGGCTGATTGCTAGTTTTGTTGAGGATTATCCAGAAGGGGCGTCAGTGACAGTCTACTACGACCCTAGTGACCCACAGCGGAGCGTTGTGAAAAGGGGCTTTGAGGGTGGAACAACAAATTTTGTCACTATGGTAAACATCATTCTCTTACTCCTCCTAGTATACAAACTAAGCCGGTCTGATTACCCAAGGATGAGATATGCAAAGAACGCATTATACTCGAGAATAAGATCTGCAAAGGAGGTCTTGGATAAAGAAGAAACAGTAGAGGAGGACCAAATTAAGCCGATCGAAGAAATCATGCGAGAGATTTAGATCAACCGATTACCATGGCATCATAATCCTAGGTAGCATGNCGGCGTCGCCTCAGACGGTTCCATTTGTTCCTTCTCTGAAAAATGCGAGCACGTCCCCATACGTCTCATCGTCTGAGACTGGCAGATAGTGGTCNGCGGTGCTGCTGATTATNATCNTNNNCTCCTGATAGACACCAGCGAGTTCTTCTGCCCCGAATATGAAAACATCATTTTCTGCGCCGAAAATGAGCGCGTCTACATCCAAAGGGGCTGCTTCGTTTATGGTGTCGTTGAGCCCGGAGTGAGTCGTAGG
>FUFK010065124.1_pt1 | contig 27803 bp, 26 predicted proteins | sample 1021851 | NCBI WGS metagenome assembly FUFK01 (sample SAMEA51879418, study PRJEB19060) | metagenome
CTCATTCACAATCCACGAATGCCAGCTGTCCGCTGGCGTGCCGCCATACTGCTCGGGATAACCCAGCCCCAGCAGACCGACCTCCGCCGCCTTCGGCCACAGCTCAGTGGGAATGGCCCCGGCCTCATCCCAGTCGTCGGCATAGGGCATCACCTCGGTATCGATGAATCTCCGCAGAGCAGCCCGCCAAGCGTCGTGTTCTTCGGTGAAATGCGGATTCGGTTGGCGCGCGCTGTCGNAATTGAGACTCATGATCAGGTCCTGTCATTACCTTGGAAATGCGTCGGGCTAAGGCCCGGAGAGCCCTCGTTTTACGCACTGATCAGAGACGAGTCAATTCGCGTATAAGGTACAATCGCGGCCCGTGTGATCTTGTGCTGAGCCGCGCAGATCAAGCAGACAGCGCTCAGGAACCCGCTATGAAATACCTCGGCCAGTCCGATTATCAGCATGCGACCGTGCCGCGCATTGGCGTGTTGCTGACCAATCTCGGCACGCCTGAGGCTCCGACTGCNAAGGCGCTGAANCCNTATTTNAAGCAGTTCCTGTGGGANCCTCGTGTTGTAGAGGNACCACGNCCGATCTGGTGGCTGATTCTCAANGGCATCATTCTCAATACGCGCCCCAAGCGTTCGGCTGAAGCCTACTCCGCGGTCTGGAATGAACGTGGCTCGCCCCTGCTCGCCCACCTTGAAGATCAGGTCGCCGGGGTCTCCGCGCAACTCACAAGCCAACATGGCGATCGTTTTGTGGTCCGGGGCGCCATGCGTTACGGCTCGCCTGCCATCGCCGACGTGCTGACCGAAATGTTTGAGGCGGGCGTGCAAAAGCTGGCGGTACTGCCGCTCTACCCGCAGTACGGAGGACCCACCACCGGCTCGACATTTGACGAGGTNAGTAGCGACCTCACGCGACGGCGATGGCTACCNGCCNTGCGCTTTATCAGCTCGTATCATGACGATCCGCGCTACATTGCCGCGGTGGCGGACAGTATCCGCGCCCACTGGGCAACACATGGGCGCGCAGACAAACTGGTGCTGTCCTACCACGGTATGCCCAAGCGGTATCTGCTCGAAGGCGACCCCTATCACTGTCAGTGCCACAAAACGTCTCGACTCATTGGCGAGCAACTGGACTTGTCAGAAAACGAGATGATCACCACATTTCAATCGCGGTTTGGCCGCGAGGAATGGCTNCAGCCCTATACCGACGAAACGCTGGAGGCGCTCCCAGGCCAGGGCGTAACAGCGGTGCAGGTGGTGTGCCCGGGCTTCTCTGCCGATTGTTTGGAAACTATCGAGGAGATTGGCATGGAGAACCGGGACATTTTTCTCGAGGCCGGCGGTATGCGCTACGAATATATTCCCTGCCTGAATGCCCAGGACGGTCACTTGGCGGCCCTCACCGATCTCATCAACGACGAGCTGAGCGGCTGGCTCGACACCGAGTCGGATCCCCAACGCACCGATCAGCTGGCCCAAAANCTAGGCGCAGCGCGTTAAAAATTCAGTGCGCGGGCTCCAGCCAGCCCAAGNCGAACGCGACNCCCACGCCCAGTAAGAAGAGTAGCGTCAGTCGGAGCCGGTCGTGGCTGTGGAACTGTACCTCCGGCAACAAATCACCNAACGCGATACAGATAAAGGCGCCTGCCGCAAAAGCCAAGCTGGCCGGCAACAGGCCGTCGTAGGGAACGAGCGCCGACGCACCTAAATAAAAGGCGGCTGCGGTCAACGGGCATAGGAGTGCAAAGACNGNACCGGCTGTCCAGCGACTGGTTGAGGACCAACCCCTTGCGCCCATTACTGTCTCGATAGATAGCGCATCGAGCGGCTTGTGCAGCAGGATCGCCAGAAACACACCGACACCCGCCAATGATGCGCCTTGCGCCGACCCGATAAGGACCGCGCCGAGGGCAATACCGTCGACGACGGTGTGAACACACAGTCCTGCGAACAANCCCATGGCACCCAACGCCTGCTCGGGCAGGTGGGCATGGTCGTGGGCATGCGCGTGATGATGCTCATCCGCCGAGGCCAGGTCGCAGTCCGCCGCAGCNCTCGCGAAGTCGTGCTGATGAAAATGAAACCAGCGCAATAACAGCAGCATAAAAATCAGACCGGACAGGGTCCAGATCATGACCGTGTCAATCGACTGGCCGTTAGCAAAGGCATGCGGTATCAAATGCAGCAGGGCGACGCCCAGCATCAGTCCCGATATCAGGCTCAACACCATTTGGGTGCGGGTGTGGGTCATACGGAACAGTCGCGGCAAGCCGCTCCCCAGAAGCGAGGCGGCGAACAGCGCCGTGCCATACAGCGCAAGCAGCGATGTATCGGTCATGATCCTAGCTTCCCACCAGATTGTCGCGGTGAATCAGCTCTTCTTCGCCGCGGTAGCCCAACACTGACTCGATGTCGGCAGACGCTTTGCCCGCCAGCGCTTTGGCTTCCTCACTGGAATAGTTCACCAGACCCCGCGCGCGTTCCCGACCGGCGCTGTCGAGGCAGGACACCAGATCACCGCGCTGAAAATCCCCCGCGACGCTAACAACGCCGATGGGTAATAGCGACCGACCCTGATCCGAGACGCCCTTCACGGCGCCATCATCCAGCATCAGGCTCCCCTGCGCGTGCANCAAGCTNGCCANCCACTGTTTACGGGCACTCTGGGGTTGGCGTTGGGTCTGCAGAAAGGTGCCCANCAACNCGCCCCCGGCAACCTGCGTAATGGCATCAGGCTGTCGTCCGTTGGCGATGACCGTGGCGGTGCCCGATCTGGCAGCTAGGCGTGCCGCACTGAGTTTGGTCGCCATCCCTCCGCGACCGAGCGCGCTGCCGGCGCCTGCAATCGCATCCAGCGAGCTATCGTGCACATCTGCAGTNTGGATGAGCGCCGCATCCGCGCTCTGACGGGGGTCACTGTCCATCAACCCGTCCTGATCCGTGAGAATCAGCAAGGCATCGGCATCCACCAAATTAGCCACCAGTGCCGCCAGGGTGTCGTTGTCTCCCAGACGAATTTCATCCGTCACGACCGTGTCGTTTTCGTTCACGATCGGCAGCACGTTCATGGCCAGTAGCGTGCTGAGGGTGCTTCGAGCGTTGAGATAGCGATCACGCGCGCGCACGTCTGCATGGCTCAACAGAATCTGCGCCGTGGTCACGCCGTGGGGGCTGAGATGCTCNTCGTAGGCGCGCACCAACGCCGACTGNCCGACCGCCGCGGCGGCCTGGGATAAATGGACTTCGTGGGGGCGCTCGGCGAGATTCAGGCGCGCAAGNCCCGCCACAATCGCACCGCTGGAGACGAGTACGACGTCGCAGCCCCGCGAACGCAGCGCNGCCANTTGATCTGCCANCATCTNGACCNCTGACGCGTCCAGACCGCGTCCNTCATTAGTCAGCAGCGCACTGCCCACCTTAACGACCCATCGTCGGGCCCNAGCAAGNCGCTGCCGATCAGCGTGTTGCACCGTATCGGTCAATGTCGGTACTCCACTTCCACTTCACTGTCGTCATCATCAAGGCCATCATCCAGCCCGTCGCGNGCCCTTGCCNTTGCCGCTGCTCTNGCANCCTGCAAAGCCGTGATTCGCTCGCGGGCTTCTTGCTGCATCTGTNCCTGCGCCGCGTGCTCGGCTTCNTCCGCCTCTGGATTGTCTCGTAGCGCCTCGGCCTGAGCTTCCAGGTGGGTCATCAGATCTCCGCACAACGACTCGGTGTGCTGCCCNGCCACGGCGGAGATCTCATATACAGGACCTTGCCAGTTCAGGGCCGCGACCACGCGTTCCCTGCAGCTGGCAACCGCATCGCTATCAAGCAAATCAATTTTGTTGAGCACCAGCCATCGGGGTCTGGCCGCCAGCGCCGGNCTNAAGCGCTCCANCTCACGCACCACAGCACACGCGGCATCTGCGGGGTCGCTCCCGTCAATCGGTGCGATNTCTACGAGGTGCAACAGGACCCGATTGCGGGTCAGATGTTTCAGAAAGCGAATACCGAGACCGGCGCCCTCCGAGGCACCCTCNATCAACCCCGGGATATCCGCCGCCACAAAAGAGCGATGCGCATCGACTTTCACTACGCCCAGACTGGGAATCAACGTCGTGAAAGGATAGTCCGCGACCTTGGGCGTCGCCGCCGATACNGCNCGGATAAACGTGGATTTGCCCGCATTGGGCAGCCCCAGCAAGCCTACATCGGCGAGCACTTTCAGCTCCAGCTTGAGCTTGCGCGACTCTCCCTCTGTCCCCGGCGAGCTCTGGCGCGGGGCCCGGTTCACGCTCGATTTGTAACGCGTATTGCCCAAGCCATGGAAGCCGCCCTGNGCCACCAGCAGGCGCGCACCCGGNTCACGAATATCGCCCAGCACTTCGCCTGTTTCGTCATCCAGTACGGTAGTGCCAAGGGGTACGGGTAAGACTAGGTCCTCGCCCGACTTACCCGAGCAGTTGCGCCCGCGCCCCGCCTCGCCATTGTCGGCGCGAAAGCGGCGGGTGTAGCGGTAATCGATCATGGTATTGAGTGCCACGTCACCCTCGAGTAACACCGAGCCCCCGTCGCCCCCGTCACCGCCGTCCGGCCCGCCTCTGGGCACGTACTTTTCGCGGCGAAAGCTCACACAGCCATTGCCGCCCTTTCCGGCGGTGACTTCGATTGTGGCTTCGTCGACAAATTTCATGATCTGGCCTGATACGGTTCTACTGGCGCCGTGGCAAAAAAAAACCTCGCCGGGTGACGAGGTTTTTCTAATCCTGAGGCGCCCGGTTTACGCCGTTACGATACGGACCTGCTTGCGATTCTGCGGGCCGCCGTTAAAAAACTCTACCTTGCCATCAGCGGTGGCATAGAGCGTGTGATCCTTGCCCACGCGCACGTTCTCGCCCGCGTGAAACCGCGTACCGCGCTGACGCACGATAATGCTGCCCGCGGAGACTGCCTGACCACCATAGGCCTTGACGCCAAGCCGTTTGCTCTCGGAATCGCGTCCGTTACGGGTACTACCGCCTGCTTTTTTATGTGCCATTTCTCGTGTCTCCTGTCAGCCGCTGATCGCCGTAATCTTGACTTCGGTATACCACTGCCGATGTCCCGTCTCTTTACGGTGATGCTTACGTCGATTGAACTTCACGATGCGAATCTTTTCATGCCGACCGTGTGCGACGACCTCTGCCGTCACCTTGCCGTCTTCAACCAATGGCGCACCGATCTTGACGTCGCTGCCTGAGCCCACCATCAAAACCTCGTCGAATTCGATGGTCTCGCCCGTGGCGGCCTCGATCTTCTCGAGCTTGAGCTGCTCGCCTTCTTCTACACGGTGCTGCTTGCCACCGCTCTTAATCACTGCGTACATGCTGTTTTCCTCTCAGTTAGCCTGCTCGCAAAGGGAACCGCACTGGCGCGGGGCAGAGTTCAGGCACCGACACCCGACCACAAGGTCAGGCCAAGGGCGCGAAAGATACGCGCTCACGGGGTGAAGCGCAAGTGTGAGAAATAGCCCTCGATCCGCCCAAAAGTGGCTCTGGGGGCGGTCTTGGGGGGATTTCCGCGTTGCGGGTCAGGCCAATGGAGCGTGGCGGGCAGTGCGTCGCCGTCCTATACTTGCGGGCNTATTGGGGGATCTGGTGTGAATGTAGCCATCAAAGACAGCGTCGCGAGGGAGTTTGCGCAGGTTGATGATGTCATCGTCGAGCTACTGCAGTCCGACGTAGAGATGGTCGAGAATATTGGCCATTACATCGTCAAAGCAGGCGGCAAGCGTATGCGGCCCCTGCTGGTGTTGCTGTCTGCCAAGGCCTTGGGTGGCATCGAGGATGCCCATATCCGCTTTGCCGCAGTGGTGGAATTTATTCANACGGCAACNCTTCTTCACGATGACGTCGTGGATCTCTCNACGCTCAGACGCGGCATGCCCACTGCCAACGCCGAATTTGGNAATGCCCCCAGCGTGCTNGTAGGCGATTTTATCTACACNCGGGCATTCCAGCTGATGGTCGGGCTCGGCAACATGCCGCTGTTGGCGCACATGGCGGAAACCACCAACACGATCGCTGCGGGCGAGGTCATGCAACTCGTCCACGCGGGTGACCCCGATACCCAGGCGGAGCAGTATCAGGAAATTATTCGCCGCAAAACCGCCGCCCTGTTTGCGGCTGCATGCCACGGTGCGGCGCTCTTNCACAACACNAGCACCGCCAANGCCGATGCNCTGCACGACTNCGGCATGCACCTCGGGATTGCCTTCCAGCTGGCGGATGACCTACTCGACTATGCTGGCGACCCCGACGAGACCGGCAAGAACGTCGGCGACGATCTGGCCGAGGGGAAGATCACCCTACCCCTGCTGCACGCCATGAAAGTGGGTGACGAGACTGACCGGCGTCTGGTAGCAGACACCCTGCGCAACAAGGATGGCAGTGCCTTTGCCGACATCATGGCGGTCGTGCAACGGACCGGCGGCATCGAAGCCACCCGGGAAGCGGCACTTGAGCATCAAACACAGGCCATGAGGGCGCTGGAGACGCTTGGGCAGAATGAGGCGACCGTCGCATTAAGCGAGATGGCGGGTAGAGCGGTGGACCGCCGAGGCTAATGGCCATAACGCNCGCCGCGNTACAAGACGCGCTGACACAGGCGGCTGAGGCGCTAAAGTCCNAGCGCATCGAGGGNCTATTCGATACATCGCNGGATCGCGCAAGCCNGTATCGCTGCGAAGCTGCAGGGCTNACCCTCGATTTTTCAAAGCATCTACTGGATGACGACGCCTGGCAGGNTCTGTTGACCTTGTCCGANACGCAGGCACTCCCTGCGGCCTTCGCCTCGCTGATCGGTGGCGAGATGATCAACACCTCNGAACACCGACCCGCNCTACACACCTTGCTGCGCGGCACCGTAAGCGATCAACATCCGGAAAAGTCAGAAGAGGTAGAGGATACGCTCGCCCGGATGGCCGTGCTGGTCGACAGCGTCCACAGCGGCGAGACAACAGGCAGCTCGGGTCAACCTTTTACGGATGTGGTCAATCTCGGTATCGGCGGCTCCGATCTCGGTCCGCGGCTCGTTTGCGGGGCGCTCCAATCCGANGCCGCGCCGCTCAAGGCGCACTTCGTGGCCAACATCGATCCCGACGATCTCGATAGCACTCTGGCATCACTGAACCCCGAGACAACGCTGTTTGTCATTTGCTCAAAGTCCTTTTCCACCGAGGAAACCCTCTCCAACGCCGAGCGCGCCATGCGCTGGCTGCAAGCCGGGGGTATTCAGGGGCCAGCCGTCGGGGCGCATCTCATCGCGGTGACCACCCAGGTTACAAAAGCCGGTGACTGGCACATTCCGCCGGAGCGCTGCTTCCCGCTGTGGGATTGGGTCGGTGGCCGCTATTCATTGTGGTCTGCCGTGGGCATCAGCATTGCGCTGGCGCTGGGCTGGCAGAGCTTCCAACGTCTGCTGGACGGCGCGCACTCACTCGACATGCATACCCACGCCGCGTCACCCGCTGACAATCTGCCCATGATCATGGCGCTGCTGGAGCTCTGGCAGACCCACTATCTCGGCGCCGACACCCACGTTGTCCTGCCCTATTCCCAACGGCTCGCTCACTTGCCGGACTTCCTGCAGCAGCTGACCATGGAAAGCAACGGCAAGCGTGTCTCTTCATCNGGAGAACCGCTTGCACACGACACCGCGCCGGTGCTGTGGGGCTCCGCGGGCACCATCGGACAGCACTCCTACTATCAATTGCTACATCAGGGCACGCGGTCTTTCAGCGCCGACATCATCCTGCCACTGCGCTCGGGTGAGGGTGATCGCGATGCGCGTCGCGCCCTCGCCGCCCACGCCCTGGCCCAGAGCCGCGCGCTGATGGTTGGNCGCNCTCTTGAGGAAGCACGCCAGCTGGGCGCGGAGCGCGGGTTTGATAAGTCAGCCAGTCAGCAATTTGAGCTGCCGGGCAATCACAGTCACTCGCTGGTCATGATGGACGCCATCACGCCGGAGTGTCTCGGCGCCCTGATCGCTGCCTACGAGCACAAGACCTATTTTCTGGCGGTGCTGTTGGGAATCAATCCCTTTGACCAATGGGGTGTAGAGCTGGGCAAGGTCATTGCGGGGCAGATGCAAAGTGTACTCAGTGGCACTGACAGTGAGTTCAAGATAGATCCCGCCACGCTCGCTGCCGCAAACGCCTGGCGCGCAGCTAACACGGACTGAACTNTCAGCCGTCAATCAGCGCCAGCAATTCCTCGGTCTTCTCCGCCATAAGCGCCTGATCACCTCGGGATTCCACATTCAGCCGCACCACCGGTTCGGTGTTGGACATGCGCAAATTGAAACGCCACGCTGCGAATTCGATGCCCAAGCCATCGAGCTTTTCCAAGGCCAGCGCGTCGGGTGCGTAATGCGCCTCCACCGCCGCCAGCAAGGCCGCGGGATCAGCCACCTCGCGGTTGATCTCTCCGGAGCAGGGAAAAGCCGCCTCTCTGGCCGCCACCAGCTCGCCCAGAGACTGACCTGTTCGGGACATCAGCCCGGCAATCAGGAGCCATGGAATCATGCCGCTGTCGCAGTAGGCGAACTCCCTGAAGTAATGGTGGGCCGACATCTCACCGCCGTAAACCGCATCGACCTCGCGCATGCGCTCTTTGATNAANGCATGNCCGGTCTTACTCAGCACCGGNTCNCCGCCNNCNATCCGNGCAATGTCCTGNGTGTTCCAAGTCAGGCGCGGGTCGTGNACGATCCTCTGCGGCCCCAANTGCGACANGAAGGCTTCGGCCAGCAGTCCCACNATGTANTAACCCTCGATGAAATGGCCNGCGNTNTCGAAGAAGAAACAGCGATCAAAATCGCCNTCCCAGGCAATGCCNAGATCCGCCTGCTCGGCGACCACGCGATCCGCTGTGGCAGCGCGGTTCTCGACCAGTAACGGATTAGGGACGCCATTGGGAAATTGCCCATCGGGTTCGTGATGGACTTTGATAAATTCGAAGGGCAGATGCGGCTCCAGCGCATCCACCACCCGGCCCGCGCCGCCATTACCTGCCGTGCAGACAATTTTCAGCGGCTTGAGCGCCGACACGTCGATATAGGACAGCAGATGCTCGACATAGGCACGCTGGGTGTCAGCAGCCGCCAACGAGCCCCGNGTCTCCGCNCCGGNGAAGTCATTGGCCTCGGCNAGNGCNCGAATCTCCGCAAGGCCTGAGTCCCCCGAGATCGGCTTGGCGCCCTCACGGACGAACTTCATGCCGTTGTAGTCTTTCGGGTTGTGGCTGGCGGTAACGACGATGCCACCCCCGACACCAAGGTGCGCCGTCGCGAAGTAAATTTCTTCCGTGCCGCACAGGCCAATATCCTGCACCGAGACACCTTGCTCGAGGAGCCCTTCGATGAGCGCGCCCTTGATCGACTCACTGGTCAGGCGGATGTCATGGCCCACCACGACCGTGCCCGGCTGAATGACCTCGGCGTAGGCTTTACCGATGCGNCGGGCGATNTCCTCGTTAAGTTGGTCTGGGATCCGNCCCCGAACGTCGTANGCCTTAAAACAGTCGAANACGTCTGTCATTCAGGCTGGCCGTAGTAGTGCTCAAAAACATACTGGGTGGCCTCGACAAAGCCCGGCACGCTTCCACAGTCAAAGCGTAGCCCNTCGAACTGGNAGGCCAGNACGCGGCCTTCNCGAGCCTGCGCCTGCAGCGCATCGGTGAGTTGCACCTCCCCATTTTTGCCCGGTGGCGTGTTACGAATGATGTCGAAAATATCCGGCGTCAGGATGTAGCGACCAATCACTGCCAGATTGGAGGGCGCCTCCTCTGGCGAGGGTTTTTCGACCATCTCGCCTACACGGGTGAGCCCGTCTCTTTCCGCCGTGCCCACCACAACGCCGTACTTATCGACCTCCTCCCTGGGCACCTCCTGCACCGCGACGATGGAACACTGATNTTCCTCGTAAAGTGCCGCCATCTGCGCCAATACGCCCGGGCCCTCCCGGTTGAGGCAGAGATCATCGGACAGCACGACGCCAAAGGGCTGATCTCCGATCAGCGGTTCACCGGTCAAAATGGCGTGACCCAGGCCCAGCATTTCACGCTGGCGGACCATGGTGAAGATGCCGCGATCGATCACATCGCGAATGCCGGAAAGGTACTGCTCCTTGGAGGACCCGGCGATCTGATGTTCCAGTTCGTAACTGATATCAAAGTGGTCTGCGATCGCGCGCTTACCACGGCCCGTGACCAGCGCACAGTTCACCATGCCGGCCTCGATGGCCTCTTCGACTCCGTACTGAACCAAAGGTTTGTTCACAATTGGGAGCATTTCCTTGGGCATGCTCTTGGTCGCGGGCAGGAATCGGGTACCGTAGCCCGCAACGGGAAACAGGCATTTACCAATCATGTCGGGGTCTCCTCCCTGCCGTACACNTCGTCAAACCGCACAATATCGTCCTCTCCTAGATACGAGCCGGACTGAACTTCGATCACTTCCAGTGGCACGGCACCGCGGTTTGCCAGACGATGCTTCATACCTATNGGAATATAGGTGGATTGATCAGGGCCCAGCGTCAATTGCTCCTCCCCCCGTGTGATCTCGGCTTCTCCGGACACCACGACCCAGTGCTCGGCGCGATGATNATGCAGTTGNAGCGACAANGTCTGACCGGGNGTGACCGTCAATCGCTTGACCTGAAACTGCTCGCCTATCACCAGCGATTCGTAGGATCCCCAGGGACGGAACACTTTCTGGTGACTGGCTGCCTCCGGCCGATTCGACGCACTCAGCGCTTCCACNACCTGTTTGACGTCCTGCACCCGGTGCCTGGCACCGACCATTACCGCATCAGCCGTCTCGACCACCACCAGATCCTCGACACCCAGCGCAGTGACCAGGCGACTCTCACTGCGCACATAGTTATTGCGGGCATCGTGCAACAACACATCGCCCTCGCAGACGTTGCCATCGTTATCTGGCNCGCCGATCTCCCACAGCGCCGACCAGGCGCCCACGTCACTCCAACCGCAGTCGAGGGTGGCTACGCCCCCAGCGTCGGTATGTTCCATCACCGCATAATCAATGCTGTCTGCGGGGCTCATCAGAAATGCCTCAGCATCGGGGCGAATGAAATCAAGATCTCTCTCTGCTTTGGCCATGGCCTGCTCGCAGGNCGCGAGCATTGCCGGTTGATGCTGACCCAGGACCTCGAGATAACGATCGGCCCGAAACAGAAACAGGCCGCTATTCCAATAATACGTGCCGTCGCCCACATAGCCCGCCGCGGTGGCCTGATCGGGCTTCTCGACGAATTCTGCGAGATGAAAAACGCCGTCGGCCAGCGCCTCGCCACAGCGCACGTAGCCATAACCGGTCTCGGGGAGANTGGGGACGACACCAAANGTCATCAATTTGCCGGCTTGTGCGGGTGCCGCAGCTCGCTCTACGGCTNCCCGAAACGCGGCNGGATCNGTCACGTGATGATCAGCNGGCAATACCAGCAGTAATGCCTCGGGGTGCNGTGATTGCGCCTGCAATGCCGCCAGCGCGATGGCGGGCGCGGTGTTGCGCCCGGCGGGCTCCAGAATAATCGTCGGGCTCTCGGCGGTCTCTCCCCGCAGCTGCTCGGCCACCATAAAGCGATGCNCCGCATTACAGACCACGATCGCGGGCCCGCACTCCAGACCCTCCAGTCGTCGCTGGGTCTCCTGCAACATCGACCCCNCNCCGCCCAGGGGCAGGAACTGCTTGGGTCGGCCAGCACGTGAGACGGGCCACAGGCGGCTACCGACGCCACCGGAGAGTAAAACGGGTATCAGCATNGGTATGGTGCAGGGTGGTATTGGAGGGCAAGATGCTACTGGAAGCACCGTCTCCCGTCACCCTGAGCCATTCGGGCCACTGTTATAGCTGTAGCGTATTGCGATCGGGTGGCTGCGCCCTCACCCAAGCTGGATCGGGCGAGGACCTTCCTCTACAATTGCACCGTTTTGAAATATCTCTCGCGGCGACCAGCAACTCACGCATTCACCGTCGCCTCAGCCCGCACTGGAACCCCGACCGAATGACCGACGCGACCCCTTTTGTTCCGCAGTCTCAGTACGACAAGGCCGAATTAGTGGCCTGCGGNATAGGCGAGCTGTTTGGCGCCGGCAATGCGCAGTTGCCNGTCGAAAACATGCTGATGGTGGACCGTATNAGCCACATCAGCTCTGAGGGGGGCGCAGCNGACAAAGGCGAGCTGATCGCGGAGCTCGATATTCACCCTGACCTGTGGTTTTTTGCATGCCACTTCCCCGGTGACCCGGTCATGCCTGGTTGTCTGGGTCTGGACGCCATGTGGCAGCTTGTGGGCTTCTTCCTCGGCTGGCGGGGTAATCCGGGACGCGGTCGCGCACTGGGTTGCGGTGAGGTCAAGTTCACCGGGCAGATCCTGCCGGATCACAAGCAAGTGCGGTACCACATTCACATGAAGCGGGTGATCGAGCGCAAGCTGGTCATGGGCATCGCCGATGGTTCGGTCGCCGTGGACGGCGAGGTCATCTATACCGCCTCGGATCTGCGGGTCGGTCTGTTCCAGAACACGGAGTCGATGTAATGACCGAACGGGTCGTCATCACCGGTCTTGGCGTGGTCTCCTGCCTCGGAAACGATGCGGTAGCGGTCAAGGACGCCTTATTCAACGGCCGCTCTGGTATCTCATTGCGGCAAGACCATGTCGATGCGGGCATGCGGTCACAGATTGCGGGCACGCCCGACATCGACCTCTCGGAGCATATCGACCGCAAACAATGGCGATTCATGGGCGACGCGGCCGGATACGCCTACCTCAGCCTGCAGCAGGCAATTACTCACGCCGGCTTGAGCGATGCAGAGGTCTCTAACCCCCGCACCGGGATCGTCGCCGGCTCCGGCGGCGCCTCATCAGCGAATCAGGTGGAGGCAGCCGATATTCTTCGCGACCGGGGTATCCGTCGCGTGGGGCCCTACCGGGTGACCCAGACCATGGGCAGTACGGTCTCAGCCTGTCTTGCGACACCGTTTCAGATCAAGGGCGTCAATTATTCGATCTCCTCCGCCTGTTCAACCAGCGCGCACTGTATTGGTCACGCGATGGAGCTCATTCAGTTGGGTAAGCAGGACGTGGTGTTTGCCGGCGGTGCCGAGGAGCTGCACTGGACCATGAGCGCTTTATTTGACGCGATGGGCGCGCTGTCGAGCCAATATAATGAGACGCCGGAGCGAGCATCCCGCGCATACGATGCTAACCGGGACGGCTTTGTCATTGCCGGCGGTGGCGGCATGCTGGTCGTGGAGTCGCTGACCCACGCGANAGCGCGGGGGGCCAACATTCTCGCCGAATTGGTGGGCTACGGCGCCACCTCGGACGGTTACGACATGGTGGCNCCCTCGGGTGAAGGCGCCGTGCGCTGTATGCAACAGGCCATGCACGAGCTCGAAGGTCAGATCGATTACATCAATGCTCATGGCACCAGCACCCCGGCCGGAGACATTCAGGAGCTCAACGCGCTGCGGACCGTATTTGGCGAGCAGGCACCGGTGATTGGCTCGACCAAATCACTATCTGGCCACTCACTGGGCGCTGCGGGCGTGCAGGAAGCCATCTATTCTCTACTGATGATGCAGGACGATTTCATCGCGGCCTCAGCCAACATTGAAACTCTCGATGAAGGCGCTGAAGGCATGCCGATTGCCATGGCGCGCGTCGACAAGGCCGGACTGCAACAGGTGATGTCGAACAGCTTTGGATTCGGCGGTACCAACGCCACACTCATTTTCCGACGCTATACGGACTGACNCACCACGATGTGCCGCTTTGGCTCACAGAGCCGACAGCGGCATCACCTCTACCCAATCTCCCTCGGCCACGGTGGTGCCCGGCGCAATGACGGCCAGACCGTCGGCCTCACTGAGGCTGGTCATGACGCCAGAGCTCTGGCTGCCCGTCAGCGAAGCGCGCAGGGCCTCNCCTGAACCCGTTAAACGAACGCGCAGGAACTCCTCTCGAGTGCCCGGACGCGTGATGGAAAACGCCGCTCTCACAGGAAAGCGCTGCATTGGCGAAGGGTGCCCTCCCTGACGCTTGATCAGCCATGGCTTAGCCACCAGCGCAAACGTGATAAACGCCGATACCGGATTACCGGGCAGTCCGAAGATGGGCGTGCCTGCGACGTGACCAAATGCCAGTGGCTTACCGGGCTTGATCGCCAGCTTCCAGAGATCCAGCGCCCCCCTCTGCTCAATCTGCGATTTGACGTGGTCCTCTTCACCCACCGAGACGCCACCGGCTGTGACGATGCAATCCGCCTCTGCGGCCGCCCGCTCNAGCGCTTCACCAATCTGATCGGGATCATCCGGGAGGTTGCCGCAGTCGATTACGTTCATGCCGAGCGCCCTGATCTGGGCGGCGAGGCTAAAGCGATTGCTGTTGAAGATCTGACCAGGATCCAAATCACCGCTACCCGGCTCGCGGAGTTCGTCTCCGGTCGTCAGCACCGCGACGTTAAGAGGTCGGAAGACCGGGACCGCATCAAGCCCTGCCGATGCCAGCAGGCCAATATCCTGCGGCGTCAATCGATGTCCCGCCGCCACCAGTTCGTCCCCTGGTTGAATGTCGCTCCCTCGCCGACGGATATGCTGACCCGGCTGGGCAGCGGGCAAGGNGACCTGCCCTGCTCCTGCCTCAGCATCCTCCTGCAGTATGATGGCATCGGCCCCAGNGGGAATTTCCGCCCCTGTGAAAATCCTTGCCGCCGTGCCGGCCTCGAGCGGCACGGGTGCGTGGCCCGCAGGGACCCGCTGGCTGATGGTGAGCGCGCCCGGTACATCCCGACTAGCCACAGCATAGCCATCCATGGCGCTGTTATCGGCTGGTGGCACCGAGAGGGTGGCGTCAATGGTTTCTGCGCAGTACCGACTAGGCGCCGCCTCGAGGGCGACCATTTCCCAGTCAGGTTTGATCTCAACGGTGGCGAGGATACGCTCCAGCGCCTCGGACAGAGGGGTCAGCGCCATGATTCAGTGGCCCCGCAGTACCCCGACAAAATTGCAGGGCTTGTGTTCGCTGTCGAGCTGATCTCGCAAGACGCCCTCCCAGGCAGTGCGACAGGCGCCTGTGGACCCGGGCATGCAGAAAATCACGGTGCCGTTCGCCAGACCCGCGAGTGCGCGAGATTGCACCGTTGAGGAGCCTATTTCGGTGTGGCTNAGCNCGCGGAATACCTCACCAAAACCGTCAATCGTCTTGTCGAAAAGCGGCGCCAGCGCCTCGGGCGTCGAGTCCCGGCCCGAGAACCCGGTGCCACCCGTGGTCAGGATCACCTCGACCTCCGGGTCCGCAATCCACTGCGAAACAATGGCACGGAGCTGATAGACATCGTCNATCACAATCTGGCGATCCGCGATCTCATGGCCTGCCTCTCGCAGCGCCTCTTCGAGAAACGCGCCAGACGTATCCGTCTCCTGNNTGCGGGTATCGCTTACGGTCAAAACCGCCACTTTCAACGCTGCACCCACCCTCAATACCCCTCAGGATTCCACATANAGCTCAATGTAGCGTCGAACGGCGCGGGGAACAAATTCCCGCCAGCTCAACTGCTGTATGCCGAACTGATGGCGGAGCTCCGCACAGTCCAGACTCAGGCTGGTGGGCGCTTCCGCTGTTGCCTCAATCAGTTCCATCAGTTCACGGGCTTCCGTAAACGGCTGGTATTGAGAGGCATTGGCCAGCACGGTCTCCATAAACGAATACAGATTGACCTCGCCGATGCCGCTGTAGTGATACAAACCGGACCGCGGCGCCCCCGTCCCCATCTGATCGATAATGCCATGCATCACCCGCGCCACCTCAGCAACATGAACCGGGCTACCCCTCACTTGCTCACTGACCTTGATGCGATCACCGCGGGCCAGCGCATCGAGTGCGCGCGCCAGGGGATTGGGCCGGCGGCCGCCAAACATGAGCCCAAGACGCAGGATGAAGACCTCTTCCAGCGTCGCTTTCAGAAGCTCTTCGACTTCGATCAGGGTTTTGCCCACCGGATCCGGAGCGTCGGGCTGGTCACTCTCCCGATAAGGCCGGGTCAGCGTGCCGGAGAACACCCGCGCACTGGACAGATACAGGTAGCTCACGCCGTCTTTCGCCGCCAACTCCGCCAACCAGCGGGTGCGCTCAATATCGGGCTGGCCAACGGGGTCNACGCCGTCAATCTGGGTCNCCAGNCTNGCGTCGAGGATCAGATCAATGGGGTCGCGGCGAATCAGTTTCTTGACCTGCCTTTCGCGACGCCAGCGCGTGGTATCCATGTNGACGCCCACAATCTCGTGGCGCATNAGAGGCGCGGCAAAAGAGCGCAGGGCGTAGCCCAACGGAGAGTCGAGGCCCAGAACCAGNATACGCATGGTCAGTCAGGGCGTGGGGGGCGCCGGTTGCACTGCNAGCGCCCGTTAGAAGGGAATGTCGTCTTCCGGGAAATCAATAGGTGCGGGATCTGCCGCGGCGCCAGCCGCAGGCGCACTNGCCGCAGGTGCGCTTTGGTAGCCACCCCCGTCAGACNCCATATTGCGACTGTCGAGCATCTGCATCTCCTGAGCAACGATCTCAGTNGTGTAGCGGTCCTGCCCGGACTGGTCCTGCCACTTGCGGGTGCGCAGCGAGCCNTCTACGTAGACCTTTGAGCCTTTGCGCAGGTACTCCGCGGCGATTTCCGACAGCCGGTTGAAGAACACAATCCGGTGCCACTCGGTGCGCTCCTGCTGCTCGCCGGTATTCTTATCGCGCCAGCTTTCNGAGGTGGCGAGACTGATATTGGTCACGCCGCCACCGGACGGCAGTACCCGGTGCTCCGGGTCATTGCCAAGATTCCCAACCAGAATAACTTTATTGATGCCGCGCGAGGCCATACGGTGCTCCCTTACTNTNCCCNGGAGCGCGCGTTGNGATGCTCACGGGTCTGTGTGACTGACNTTNAGACTATAGCAATGGAGCCGTGCTGGGGGTACATCATTCTCCGACATTTGCGCCCTTAAACCGCCGCTACCGGTGCCCGACCAAAGCGCCACAGACCCAGTAGCCAAATCGCTGTCAGACACAGCAGCACCGCAACCAGACCNAGTGTTCCGCCAAGCTGGAGTGCACTGCCTCCGAGTACGCCTCCCGTGAACACACCTAAAAACTGGGCACTGGAGAAAATACCCATGGCGGTACCCCGCAGCGACAAGGGGGCAAAAATGGACACCAGCGCGGGGAGAATCGTCTCAAGGGCCGTGAAGCCNGCAAAGAACAGCACCAGCCCGACACCGAGTAGCGTCAGCGAGACCGCGCCCAACGCGACAATCAGACCGAGTACCGTCAGCAACACCGTCAGGGCCAGCAAAGGCCGAGGGTCGTCGACCTCACGTCGTCGGCGCACCAGTATCGCCACACCGGGTATGGCACAACACAGGGTCGCCAGATACATCCACGCGTGATACTCGGTCGCCAGCCCCACCTGCTCCGCCATCACCGACGGAATCGCTGTGAACGCCGCCATTAAAAGAAGGTGCAGACAAAAAATGCTGCCGTAGAGCACCCCGAGACCGCGACCCCAGAGGGCCTCACCCAGTCGTTCTCGATCGGCAATATGGGCACTGCCGCCATCACTGAGCTGGGGCGTCGCCGGCAGCCAAAAAAGCACCACCATGAGCCCCAACCCACCCATTACTGCNGTCNCCTCNAANACCCGNGGCAGNCCTCCCCANGCCGCGAGCACGGGGCCCAGCACCAGTGCCAGGGCAAAGGAAACGCCGATGCTGGCGCCAATGATGGCGGAGGCCTTGGTGCGCTGTTCAACTCGGGTGTAGTCAGCGGCGAGGGCCATGGTGGCCGAGGCAATAGCGCCAGAACCCTGTAGCAAACGGCCTACTGCCAGCCCCGCGAGCGTATCGGCGGCAGCGGCCACTACACTGCCGATCACCAGCAGGCTCAAACCGCCAACAATCACCGGCTTACGGCCAATTTGATCCGACAGCCAGCCCAAAGGTACTTGTAAGGCTGCCTGGGTCAGGCCGTAGGCGCCGAGAGCCAGACCGATGCTGGCAGGGGTGGCACCCGCCAGCTCTTTGGCGTAAACCGCGAACAGGGGCAGCACCATGAACAGGCCCAGCATCCGCAGGCAGTAGAGGCTGGCCAAACCCAGCACAGCGCGGCGTTCTAGAGCGGAAAAGGGTTCTTTGGCTAACACGGGATCCGTCGCCTGAGCAGTACTTCAGTGTATCACGCGGTCAAAAAGCGGACGGGGTGCGTCCGCGGCGCCCGNANACTCGTATACTGTGCGATTGGCTTTTTCACAGGCTTACTGCATGGACACCATCGAGGTGCGCGGCGCCCGCACCCACAACCTCAAAAATATCGACCTCGATATTCCGCGGGACAAATTGGTCGTGATCACCGGACTCTCCGGGTCCGGTAAGTCGTCTCTCGCCTTCGATACGCTGTATGCCGAGGGCCAGCGCCGCTACGTGGAGTCGCTGTCGACCTACGCGAGGCAGTTCCTGTCGATGATGGAAAAGCCAGACATCGACCATATTGAAGGGCTGTCACCCGCCATCTCGATCGAGCAGAAATCGACCTCCCATAACCCCCGGTCTACAGTTGGCACCATCACCGAGATCTATGACTACCTNCGCCTATTGTTTGCTCGGGTCGGGGATCCGCGCTGCCCTACCCACGGTGTGACGCTGANAGCGCAGACCGTGACCCAGATGGTGGATGCAGTGCTCGCGATGCCTGAAGGGAGCAAGCTCATGTTGCTCGCNCCGGTCGTGCGCGACCGAAAAGGCGAGCATCTGCACGTATTTGAGCAAATGCGGGCTGCCGGTTTTATCCGCGTGCGGGTCGACGGTATTGTGGTGGACCTCGATGACGTGCCCACGCTCGACAAAAAGAAAAAACACCGTATCGATGTGGTGGTGGACCGTTTCAAAGTCCGCGATGACCTCAAGCTGCGGCTGGCGGAATCTTTCGAAACGGCATTGGAGCTGACCGATGGCATGGCGGCCATCGCCCCCATGGACGGCGACGGAGAGGAGACGTTGTTTTCGGCCCGTTATGCCTGTCCAAGCTGTGGCCATTCCATCGACGAGTTGGAGCCGAGGCTGTTCTCCTTCAATAACCCTGCAGGGGCCTGCAGCAGTTGTGACGGCCTGGGCGTCACCCAGTTTTTCGACGAGAGCCGCGTGGTCCTGCACCCTGAAGCCAGCTTGGCCGAGGGCGCGATTCGCGGCTGGGATCGCCGCAACGTGTACTACTTTCACCTGCTGCGGTCGCTATCGAAGCACTATGGCTTTGACATGGATAAGCCCTTCGACAAGCTGTCGCAAAAGCACCGCGACATTATTTTGTATGGCAGCGCTGGCGAGGAGATCGAATTCTCCTATGTGAACGATCGCGGCACCGTCTTTAAACGTCGTCACGTCTTTGAGGGCGTGATTCCCAATATGGATCGCCGCTACCGGGAGACCGAATCCTCCTCAGTGCGGGATGAGCTCGCCAAATATGTTTCAACGGCGGCGTGCAAGACCTGTGAAGGCACCCGGCTCTGTGAGGATGCTCGCAGTGTCTATGTCGACGGTCGCACGTTGCCGAGCATTACTTCGATGCCTGTCGGTGACGCTGAAGCCTACTTCAACGCACTCGAGCTCACGGGTCGTCAGGGCGAGATCGCTGACAAGATTCTTAAAGAGCTCCGCGCACGCTATCGCTTTCTGGTCGACGTCGGCCTGAATTACCTCACGCTTGATCGCAGCGCAGAGACCCTTTCCGGCGGCGAGGCCCAGCGGATTCGTCTGGCCAGCCAGATCGGCGCCGGCCTAGTTGGCGTGATGTATATCCTNGATGAGCCCTCNATCGGGCTACANCAGCGCGACAATGAGCGNCTGCTCAGAACCCTGATTCATCTGCGAGATCTGGGTAACACCGTGTTGGTGGTAGAACACGACGAGGACGCGATCCGCAACGCGGACCACATCATCGATATCGGGCCCGGCGCCGGCGTGCATGGCGGCGAGGTCGTGGTCTCCGGCACCATGCAGGATGTGATCGGCAGTTCGCAATCACTGACCGGGGCCTACCTGTCCGGTGAGCGCTCGATTGCGGTCCCGGCAAAGCGGCACGCCGCCAAACCCAAACACAACATTTGCATCAGTGGGGCGCGAGGCAACAACCTGCNAAACGTCACCCTGGAGCTGCCGCTNGGGCTCCTCACCTGCGTGACCGGCGTCTCGGGCTCGGGTAAATCAACACTTATTAACGGTACGCTCTACCCGCTGGCCGCCACCGCGCTGAACGGTGCGACGACATTAAAAGCCGCCACCCACGACAATATCGAAGGGCTCGAACAGCTCGACAAATGTATCGACATTGACCAGAGCCCGATTGGTCGCACACCGCGCTCCAATCCCGCGACTTACACCGGCATCTTCACCCCGATACGGGAGCTGTTCGCGGGCACTCAGGAAGCGCGCTCAAGGGGCTACAAGCCGGGTCGCTTCAGTTTTAACGTCCGCGGCGGGCGCTGCGAGGCCTGCCAGGGCGACGGGGTCACAAAAGTCGAGATGCATTTTCTCCCCGACATCTATGTGCCCTGCGATGTGTGCAAGGGCAAGCGCTATAACCGGGAAACACTGGAGATCAAATTCAAGGATCTCAANATTTCNGANGTGTTGAANCTGACNGTAGANGACGCGCTNTCTTTCTTTGANGCNGTNCCGGCNATNCANCGCAAACTGCAAACNCTGATGGACGTNGGGCTCTCCTATATTCGCCTCGGCCAGGCTGCGACCACGCTGTCGGGGGGCGAAGCGCAGCGGGTCAAGCTGTCGCGTGAACTCTCCAAGCGCGACACGGGTAACACGCTCTACATTCTTGATGAGCCCACGACTGGCCTGCACTTTGAGGACATCCGCCAGTTACTGGAAGTGCTGCACAGGCTGAGAGACGGNGGCAATACGGTGGTGATCATNGAGCACAATNTGGATGTCATCAAAACGGCTGACTGGCTCATCGATCTAGGCCCCGAGGGGGGTTCTGGCGGCGGGCAGATCATTGCCACGGGCACACCTGAAGACGTTGCAGCGACCAAAACCTCTCATACAGGGCATTTTCTCGCACCTCTGCTCCCTGCGCCGAAAAGATCGACCACCAAAAAGGCGACTGCCAAAGCTAGACCCAAGGCGGCCTGAGAGGAAATTGAAATCAGAGTAACGATGCTCGATCTCCAGCCCAGAACCTTAAACCTTCGCAGAGGGAGGCGCCCTGCAGTCAGGCGCGGGCAGGCATAAAAAAGCCCGGCTTGTGCCGGGCTTTTTTATCTTTCAACGGATGGCGTTCAGAACTTAAAAGTGCCTCGCACCCCAAATACTGCGCCTTCCTCCATGAACCAAGTGTGGCTGCCTGCCAAGACTGGAGTATCGAAGCTTTGTTGGAAAGCAACCTCGTCGAAGATGTTGCGACCGTAGGCCATGATTTCCCAATTATCGGCGCTCACACCGATGCGAGCATTGACCTTCGTGTAGGCATCAATCACGTCATAGGGGTCAGCATCACCTGCAGAATCAAACTCGTCTCGGTAATTGACGTCAACGCCACCAAACCACTCCAAGTTACCCATCGGGATTCGAACGTCAACAAAGGCGTTGCCGCTCCACTCAGAGGCATATAGCGTTCGATACCCTGTCAAGTCATTGCTGGTAGCACCTGCTGGGGTACCGCAGGCGCTATCTACATCTAACTGGATCGCGTCACAGGGGCCATCTTTAAAATCCCCATAGGAGGCGTCGAGGTAGGCTGCGTTGATACCCACTCGGATGGTGTCCGTCATCTGGAACAACCAATCCACCTCCAGGCCTTCCACTTCAGACGACGCAGCGTTCTTCACCGAGAAGCCTACCCCCTTGAAGATAGTGGTCTGGAGATCGTTATACTCAGAGTAAAACGCGGCCCAGTTCAGTCGCATACGGCCATCCATGAACTCGTGCTTACCNCCGATCTCNATNGACTCCACNGACTCATCNTCAAACTCGAAGTCCTCGTTCGGGACTGTCGAAACAAAGCTGTTGGCCTGGAAGCCATTGTCGACAACGGGCGGAATCGGTGGCACACCGACCGGGATATTACCAGGGTTGCCATCGTCCGCAGCACTGAAACCGCCAGACTTNAAGCCCTCTGAGTANGTCACGTAGAGCATGGTGTTGTCACTNACGTCCCACTGCAGATTCACCGAGGGTGAAAAGTCATCAGTTTTGCGGCTCCCAGTCCAGTACTTCTGGTAGGTGTTAAAGTTGGAGGAGTACACTACCGCCAACCAATTGTTGTAGGCAGCACATTGCCCCATGGTGCCGCCCTCTAAATTACCGGTAAGACCGCAAAGGCTGTCGCCAAGCTTCTGATCACTGACAGCGTCCTTTTCTTCCTCGGTGTAGCGCACACCAACGGTCAGACGCAGCGCTTCAGTCAGGTCATAGGTGCCCTGCGCAAACAGCGCCCAAGAGTCAGTATCTTGAGAAAACGCGTGGTTGCGGGCGGCCTGATTCGCCGTATAGACGCCATAACCCGGTATACCGTTCAAAGGGCTGTTAGCGGTCAAAGATGTCATCAGGTTCTGCGGCATTGCTGCCGCCGCTTCTGGAGGCAGACCGTTAGCTAAGGCGACAAACGCTGGGAAGAGGCCGTCAAAATTAGTGTCGATCACCACCTGGCCCTGCATGTCGAGCTCGTTCTGATCGATATAGCCCCCTACCGTGTAGGTAAAGCGATCGCCGATATCGGCGGCCCAGCGGACCTCCTGGCTGAACTGATCAAAATCGTGGATATCTGAGCGGTCGATAAACTGTAACGGTAACCAGTCTACGTCAACGTCGTCGAAATACTCGTAAGCCGCAAAACCAGTAACGGAGGTCAAGGTGCCGCCGCCAAGCTCCCAGGTCAGCGTCAGTGACATGTTCTCCACNTCATCNTCACTACTGTCCGGACGAAGTCCAATGCCAATGCCGTCATCTTTACTGCGACCGTAGTTGTTGTCCTTGTAGGTCGTGAAATCTTGACCGGCAATGCCCGGGAAGTCAGGGAAAAAGATGTCCATGATCGTGTAGGCTGTATTGGCAAAAGCACTTCGATTGGGTACTTGCGCGTTCCGCTCCGCGGGGCTCAAATAACGCCAGGTCGCGCTGTTTGCGCCATCACGATCGCGTTCCATATAGGTGTATTTGAAGTTTGCAGAGAACGATTCACTGGGCTCCCACACGANGGTCAACCGGCCTCCAAACTCATCAATCGCACCCTCGTCTTCATCNAGGTAGGCGTTATAGACGTAACCGTCCGTCTCACGGCTGCGCAGGGCAAGGCGCGCGGCAAAGGTCTCNCCGCCNCCCTGAANNAAGCCCTCCGCGATGCTGCCACCATTTTCTTCGATGGAGACGTTGACCTCACCCGAGGCGCCTTCACCGATCACCGGAGAGGCACTAGTGATATTGATGGCACCTGCCACCGTGTTCTTACCGAATAGCGTGCCCTGAGGTCCGCGCAGCACCTCCACACGCTCGACGTCTAGGAGTGCAGAACGGTACTGGCGGCCTCGNCCGAGATAAACGCCATCAAGATACATACCCACCGACTGCTCAAAGCCACGGTTATTACCGGAGCCAATACCGCGCATGTAGATGTTTGTATTAACGGAAGCTTCAGCAATGTGAAGGCTGGGAATAAAATCAGCCAACGCAGAAAAATTAAGGATGGTGTTGTCCTGAATCTTTTCGCCGCTCACCGTGCTGATAGAAATCGGTACGTCTTGCAGGCTCTCAGCGCGCTTCTGCGCCGTCACAATGACTTCTTCCAGCTGCGCCTGTGCCGTCAAACTGATGGGCAGGCAGGCGGCAGCCGCGAATTGATACAGCTTATTGCGTGATCGCTTCATAGGTCGTGGTTCTCTCATGTCGGTATTTTGGTTTTTTGTAGGGACGAGATAGTCCTGAAATCGCGAGCAACAGTAGCGAGGATGTTGCAAAACCGCAACTCTCCACTGCAAAATTGCAGCTACATACCATAGCCACATAAGTTATTGAAAAAATGAAGTTAAATACGAACTGTGCCCCGGGGTAACCCCCCGAAAAAGAGCTTAGCAAGTTACCGTGGCGGCTAACTTCACCGATTAACTGATGCCAGGACCCTGATCTGAGTCAGTTTGAGGCAAAAAAAAACCTCGCAGAGCCAACTCAGCGAGGGTCTTCCTGCCGCGGATGAATCAGTCCTCAGCGGACTCTTCTACCACCTCTTCGTCTTCAATNTCNGGCTGNGGTCGGTCCACCAGNTCNACAAACGCCATCGGCGCCTTNTCACCGNNGCGGAAACCACACTTTAGAATCCGAATGTAACCGCCCGGTCGCTCCTGATATCGGGGACCCAGCTCCTCAAACANCTTACCCACTGCGGCCTTAGAGCGCGTGCGGTCAAAGGCNANACGCCGATTGGCAACNCTGTCNTCTTTNGCCAGCGTGATTAGCGGCTCNGCATAGCTGCGNAGCTCCTTTGCCTTNGGCAGGGTCGTCTTGATCAGCTCGTGCTCNACCAGAGANACCGTCATGTTGCGNAACATGGCNTTCCGNTGNGAGCTNTTGCGATTCAGTTGTCGTCCGCTATGGCGATGACGCATGACTCTATTCCTTCCAAATGATGCCCGGCCTAACCGGGCGTAATTCCTTATCAGACGCTGAGCAGTCGCTCATCGTTCTTCAGGCTCGCGGGTGGCCAAGCTTCCAAACGCATGCCCAAAGACAGGCCCCGTGATGCGAGCACGTCCTTGATTTCGGTCAGCGACTTCTTACCCAGGTTCGGGGTCTTGAGCAGCTCGACCTCGGTGCGCTGCACCAGATCGCCGATGTANTAAATATTCTCCGCCTTGAGGCANTTGGCTGAGCGAACAGTCAGCTCCAGATCGTCGACCGGTCGCAGCAGAATCGGATCGACTTCTTCAGCAGCCTCTGTCGCTGCTGCCTGCGCTTCGCCCTCGAGGTCCACGAAAACCGCCAGCTGCTGCTGCAGGATAGTGGACGCGCGACGGATCGCTTCTTCCGGATCCAACGTTCCATTGGTCTCCAGATCGATGATCAGCTTGTCGAGGTCAGTACGCTGCTCAACCCGCGCCGAATCGACAACATAGCTTACGCGACGAATCGGCGAGAACGACGCATCCAACGGCAAACGGCCAATGGAGCGGGTTTCCTCTTCCGGGTTTTCACGTGCGTCGGCCGGCGAGTAACCGCGACCGCGCTGCACCAACAGTCGAATCGACAGCGGTGTCTTGTCCGTCACCGTGCAAATCACGTGATCTGGATTGGAGATCTCCACGTCGTGATCGACCTGAATGTCGGCTGCAGTCACCGTACAGGGGCCCTGTGCGGACAGCGTCAGCTGCGCGGAGTCCTTGCCGTTCAGCGACAGCGCGACACCCTTCAGGTTCAACAGGATTTCGATCACATCCTCCTGAACACCTTCAATCGCCGAGTATTCGTGCTCAACACCGTCGATTTCGACTTCGGTGATGGCACAACCGGGCATGGAAGACAGCAGAATGCGACGCAGGGCATTGCCCAGCGTGTGGCCAAAGCCTCGCTCGAGCGGCTCGAGCGTCACAGTGGCACGGGTATTGGAAGCCTCATCAACTTTGATGACGCGGGGTGTCAAAAACTCAGTGACAGAACTTTGCATAGAACACCTTCGATGATTTCAGGGATTGCGTAACCGGGTTAAATCCGAAGCCTTACTTCGAATACAGCTCCACAATCAGGTTTTCGTTAATTTCGCCTGGCAGATCCTGTCGCTCCGGACGAGACTTGAAGGTCCCTTCCAGCTTGCTGGCATCTACCTCTACCCAAATGGGCTCCCCACGCTGCTCGGCGATCGCCAGAGCAGACTGCACCCGAAGTTGCTTTTTGGCCTTTTCTCGCACAGAGACCATATCTCCTGGCTGTACCTGATAGGACGGAACATTCACGACCTGACCATTCACCAGAATGCCCTTGTGAGAGACCAGCTGACGCGCCTCTGACCGCGTGGAACCAAAGCCCATGCGATAAACAACATTGTCGAGGCGACTTTCGAGAAGCTGCAGCAGGTTTTCACCCGTCGCGCCTTTCAGGCGGGCGGCTTCCTTATAGTAATTACGGAACTGCTTTTCCAGCACTCCATAGATGCGACGCACCTTCTGCTTCTCGCGCAGCTGCACGCCGTAGTCAGACAGTCGACCGCGACGCGCGCCGTGTTGCCCGGGNGGTGTCTCTGATTTGCACTTCTTGTCAAAGGCAGCCACACCACTCTTAAGCTGCAGATCCGTACCCTCCCGTCGGGAGAGCTTGCACTTCGGTCCAATATATCGAGCCATTTGCTAAGTCCTCTCTGGCGCGCGTTATACGCGACGCTTTTTGGGTGGGCGACAACCGTTATGCGGAATCGGTGTCACGTCCGTTATGTTCGTAATCTTGTAGCCGCAACCGTTCAGTGCGCGCACTGCGGATTCACGGCCGGGCCCGGGTCCTTTCACCTCAACGTCAAGGTTCCGCAGCCCGTACTCCTTGGCCGCCTCACCTGCGCGCTCTGCCGCGACCTGCGCTGCAAACGGCGTGGACTTACGTGAGCCACGGAAACCGGAGCCCCCCGCAGTGGCCCAGCTCAGGGTATTACCCTGACGGTCGGTAATCGTGATGATGGTGTTGTTAAAAGACGCGTGAATGTGCGCCACACCGTCGACCACCTGCTTGGTGATCTTTCGCTTCGTTGTCTTGGCGTTTTTTGCCATTTATCTACTCGCTTTAATATCGACGCTACAAAAAGTGATGTAGCTCCACCAAAGTGGTCGCCCGCCTCGCAGGCGACAGCCTGTTTACTTGCGAATGGGCTTTCGTGGGCCCTTACGCGTCCGTGCATTGGTCTTGGTACGCTGACCGCGCAGCGGCAGACCCTTGCGGTGACGGAGACCGCGGTTACAACCGAGGTCCATCAGTCGCTTGATGTTCATGGACACCTCGCGTCGCAGGTCACCCTCGACATTCATCTCGGATACCAGTGACCGCAGTTGGTCCAATTCACCCTCCGACAGTTCACCAATTTTGGTGCTCTCGGGAATGTTGCTTGCCTCACACAATTTNTTGGCCTGGGTTTTACCAATGCCATAAATATGGGTCAGCGAAATGACCGCATGCTTGTGATCGGGGATGTTGACTCCGGCGATACGCGCCATCTTCTATCTCCACACCTGTTGAGTGGTGCACCCGAAGGCACACGCGACCCGCGCACCAACAAAAAGGGCGCGCATNTTAATGATTTGAGCGCTGGGCTTCAAGAATCAGCCCTGACGCTGCTTGTGGCGCGGATCTGACGAGCAGATCACTCTGACCACACCGTTACGCCGCACCACTTTGCAGTTNCGACACATTTTCTTGACCGAAGCTCGCACTTTCATCGGAAACTCCTGATTCCTATCTCACCCNACCCGCGGGGCTGAGGCTCCCNAGGTTGGCTTTCTTCATCACACCCTCGTATTGGTGCGACATCAGATGNCTCTGTACNTGNGCCATAAAGTCCATNACNACCACCACNACNATCANCATGGAGGTNCCGCCCAGATAAAAGGGCACGTTAAACATCACCACCAGAAACTGGGGCAACAGNCAGACCAACGCGATNTAGGCAGAACCAAAGACCGTCAATCNTGTNAGCACGCCGTCGATATAGTTCGCCGTCTGCTGGCCTGGCCGGATACCCGGTAC
>FUFK010038169.1_pt1 | contig 27790 bp, 33 predicted proteins | sample 1021851 | NCBI WGS metagenome assembly FUFK01 (sample SAMEA51879418, study PRJEB19060) | metagenome
ACGGTGAAGATGCGATACCGATCAACATATACATGGGTGTTGACCTTGCGGCAACAGCTTCAGAAACTTCTGACTATCAAGTCATACTGGTCATGGGCATTGATTCCAGCAATAATCGGTATGTANTGGAGTATTTTCGTGAGCGTATACCAACATTCGATGTTCCGAAAGAGATTATTAGACTTGCAAACAAGTATACTCCAGTACGCAGAGTTACGATTGAGACAGTTGCGGCACAGGAGATGGTTCGGGATATGGTTACACGGCTTTCCGCANAAGAGAAAAGACTTCTTCCGGGTATATTTAAGGGAGTTAAGCCTCCGTCTAGAATCAAAAAACAAGATAGGTTGGANACTACCCTTGGCCCTATTGTCAATTCTAAGAAGTTGTATATACAAAGAGAGATGACAGAGCTAGTAGATGAGTTCTTTGAACATCCTAAACCTAGAAATGATGATGTTATGGATGCTTTGTACTATGCAGACTACTTTGCAAGGGCCCCAAAGAGTAGCAGAGCCAAACTAGAATCTATTGAAAACGTTGATAATCATCCTATACGCAAGATACAAAACAAAGCATANAACTGGATGACAGGTTCTAGACTTTAAATGTTGCACTATTACATTGTTTGTTGTTAACATAAGATAGCTAAATACACACATGCCAAGGTACTCAACAAGATCAAAGAAAAGATTAGCAACTTGTGACGAAAGGTTGCAAAAGGTGTTTAATGAAGTTATTAAGCACGTAGACTGCTCTATACTGGAAGGTCACAGAAGTAAGGAGAGGCAAAATAAACTATATGATGAAAAACGTACTAAGGTTAGGTATCCTAATGGTAGGCATAATTCTAGCCCTTCTAAAGCCGTTGACGTTACCCCTTATCCTGTGGATTGGGAGGACAGGGAACGACAAACCCTCTTTGCTGGGTTCGTTATTGGCATTGGTAGGAGCATGGGCTATAAGATAAGATGGGGTGGAAACTGGGACATGTATGAAGAGAAAGGTAGATGGGAAGTCAAGGANAATCGCTTTGANGACTTTCCACATTTTGAGATTAAAGAATAATGCCCGGCACTACAGATACAGTAAAAACAATTTTAACACCCGGTGAATTTGTTATTCGCAAAGAAGCCGTAGATATGATAGGAGTTCCTATGTTGAATATGATAAACAATATGCCAGAAAAGGGTGGGCACTCCAATATTGATAAGCTCATTGAAATGGCAACAACAGAAAACATGAAAGGCATGTACGGTGGTGGCATGGTAAAAGCTGGGCCTAAGCCTATGGGTCATGGCGGTATGGTAGATGCATATCGTGGTGGCGGTATGGTTATGGATCAGTATGGCCACGGTGGCATGGTAAAAAACAAAATGATGAGCTATGGTCATGGTGGTATGGTCAAAGATAAGATGATGATGATGGAAAAAGGTGGACAGTTAAAACCAGTAACAGAAGACAATCCCGGTTTAGGTAAGTTGCCAGAGATAGTAAGAAACCGTATGGGTTACATGCAGATGGGTGGTATGGTAGATGATTCACTTATGGGTATGCGATATGGTGGAATGGCCAAGAAAAAGAAAAAAATGATGGGCTATCAAGAAGGTGGCTCGATTAGAGGGGCAAGTCCTTATTCTGCAAACATGAACCCTGAAGGAGAATTTCAACAAATAATGAGTGTTCCAGCATCGGAAGTTGGTGAAGGAGAGGGTTTAAGATTTTATTTAGGTGAGGCTGTTAAACCCCAGCTAGAGCTTGCAAGAAGAACCGCTCAGGATAGGGCAATGGTAAAAATGGCAACTACGCCTCAAGACTCTATACCTGCGGCAATGATAGCTAATTATTTTTCTGAAGAGCAACCTCAAGCTAAAAAACGTGGTTTGCGTGCTTTATTAGGGATGCAAGATGGTGGTGCGGTTATGTTGCCACCTCAATCTAAAGACCCATTGCAGATTGGTGCTAGACAAGCAGACCCTTCTATGTATGAAGGTAGTACATTGGGTGCTATAAGAAACCAAGCTATGATGTTGCAAGATAGTATAGAACAGGATACAGTTAACAAGGCAAGAAATAGCTTAAAGCTAATGGCTTTGATAGATAGCTTGAAGCAAGCTGGTGCAGGAGAATCTGTAGACTATATGCCAATGAACCCAATGCCTCCTACTAGAGCAGACTCTATGAGAGTAAGAGATTTAATGGAGTTTTTAAATATGCAACAAATGCAAAGAATGTCTCAATAGGTTTACATGGAACAAGACCCAAGAGCATTATACAACGATGAATTGTACCGTCAGTGGCGTGATTCACGTTCTGACTGGGACACAGAAGCTCGTAAAGATATTGACTTCTATCTTGGTAATCATTTTACTGCGGATGAGTCTGATGAACTAGCATCAAGAAACCAAGCAGATATACCTATGGATCGTGTATCTGCGGCTATAGAAAAGTTTAAAGCTGTGCTGACATCACGTCCTCCAGCATTTACATTGACTCCAAGAGAAGACTCAGACGTGCAGGTCGCTACTCTATGGAGAACAATTATGGGTTATGTGTGGCAAAACTCTGATGGTGACTGGCAAATGAAACAGGCCATACAGGATTATGCTACAACAGGAATGGGTTATCTATATGCGTATATAGATTCCGAATCAGATTTTGGTAGAGGTGACGTTAAGTTTACCTATGTCGATCCGTTTAGAGTATATGCTTCTCCTAGCTCTCGTGATCGTTGGTTTAGCGATTCTGATGGTATTATCCTTTCCACCATCTTAACAGGTGAGCAAGCCGTCAACCTCTACCCAGAATTAGGAGACAGGGTTGATCCAGAAACAGGAGAAACTATACCCGGAATTATTAACGATATATCTGGTTTTACATACGATGAAGAGGACTATCCTTCATCTCAAAACAGAAACTCTATGACTGTGTTTACTCCAGCAGATGTAAAAGACAAAGATTACTACCAAGTAAAGAAGTATCAAGTGCTAGAAAGATTTTTTAAAGTAAAAGTTCCTTATTATAGAATTATTGACATGAAGACTCAAGATGAAGAAATTCTATCTCAAGAAGAGTATCTAAAGTTTTTTGAAGAAAACTCAGATGCTTTTGACATTGGAGCATTTACCGCAGTAGAAGTTTTACAAACTCGTGTAAAAGTGTGTGCATCGATGGGTGAGGTTGTGCTATATGAACAGATACTCAATACCGATGAATATCCCATAGTGCCCCTTCCAAATATCTGGACTGGCACTCCTTATCCAAAATCAGATATATCAAGAGCTAGACCTATGCAAAGACTGTTAAATAAATTATGGTCTCTGGCATTGTCTCATGCACAGGCTTCAGCAGGTTTAAAATTATTAGTCCCCTTGGGTAGTGTGGAGGATGTTAATCAGCTAGAAAAAGACTGGGCAAACCCAAATGCGGTGATTGAAGTAGACTCTTCTCAAGGTGAGCCGCACTACCCAGCCCCTCAACCTTTAGCTGGTGAGTTTTACAGATTGATACAGCAGTCAGAGTTTTATATAGATTTTATATTTGGTCTTCCTGAGATGATGCATGGCTTTGCAGANAAAGCTCCAGAGACCATGAGNGCTACAGAAAGAATGATNGCNTTGGGTAGNGAAAGACCAAAGTCTAAACTTAGAGNCATAGAGTTTAGTATTAATAAGTTGGGTAAGGTTNTGTATAACTTGTCTAANGGTCACTATACCTACAAAAAGATTTTCCGTCTAGCACAGCCAAATAACAATATAACTGAAGTTATGGCAAATTTCTATACAGATGTTTCTCAAGCTGTGTTAGATTTAAAGAANGAAAGACACATGTTAGATCANCATGANGTAAGAATTGAGCCCGGATCAACTATGCCTTCTAGTAAGTATGCAGAGCTCGCTGTATACCTAGAAGCTTTCCAGATGGGAATTGTTGATCGTTACGAGGTGTTNAAGAAGAATCCTGAATTGTTTGATAAGGAAGGTATTATGCGTAGAACAGAAGANAAGCAGTTGNTACAGCAACAGGTTCAGGCAATGCAGGATCAAATAAAGAATTTGCAGGGTGACTTGCAAACTGCCCAAAGAGAGTCTGTCAGTGATAGAAAGAGAGTTGAAGTTGAGAAGTTTAAATCTAGACTATCTGAAATCAATTCTGAGTCTAAAGCAGATAGAAGGGTACAACGTGGAAAACTAGAAAATGAGGTGAAGCTTGAGGTTGAGAAATTGGCTAANAATCTGAAAGATGTTCAGAGAAAAGTCAGTTCTNCTCCAGAAGCCTANAGACATCTAAGGAGAAAACTATGTCAACACTAGAACAACAGGAAGTGAATGTCCCTAGCGAACAGCCCGGTGCTAATAGTGCTTTTGAAGAGGATATTATCAGTCAGCAGGCAGGCCCAGAGCTTGTAGCTGAAAATCAAGAACCTACACAAGAAGAGTCTACTTCTATAGATTATGAAGCAGAAGCTAAAAAGTTTCAATCTATGTATGATCGTGCTCAGGCCGAAAATGCTAAATTGCAACAAGGTGCTCAAATNCTTCANNTACTGGAGCAGAGACCAGACTTGGTAAAAACTCTTGAAGATGGTATTGCCGGAAAACAAACACAACAGCAACCAGAGCAAACAGTNNGNAAGGANGANTTCAATCCTTGGGATGCTTTNACNGATGAAAGNCNCTNANNCTGGANGATGCNTNTNNATNACNAAATNNANAATATGGTTCAGCAGAGATTGCAGTCTGCATTATCCCAACAACAGCAACAGATACAGTCTGAAATGCAAATGCAAAACACTGTGAATGAATTAAGAGGAACATATAAAATGTCAGATAATGACATAAATAGTTTCTTACAATTCACAACACAGCCAAAAGAAAAAGTAGGTTTGAACAATCTAGTTAAACTTTGGCAGATGCAAAACGGTCAGTCTGTTGCAAACAATGATACAATGGAAGCGGTAACTGCGGCAAAGCAGGCTCCTCGCACAGCAGGAGTGCTTCAAGGACAGCCACAGGCATCTCAACGCAATGATGCTGACAAGATGTTTGATTCGATCATATCGACTGGAGGTTCTGGAAGATTACCGTGATTAATAATAACCACATAACACAAAGGTAATAAAATGGCAATATCATACAATTCTGGAGTATTAAAATCCAGTGATATAACAGCTACTACCTCTGATGCAAGTGTAGGTCAAAGACCGGATAGAAGACGGATATTTAACTTCGGTGACAGAGTTGCCGAGTTAGTTCCAGAAGAATCACCATTCTTCGTATATCTTAATCAGGTCGCTAAGTCACCTACCGATGACCCAGTGTTCCGTTATTTAGAAAACCGCAATCGCATTAGCTTTACAGATAGATCGTTTCTTCTTGCGGCTGATGTAAATGGTGGCTCTGCTGTATCCGCAGGATCGTCTTATTCGTTCACTGTTGATACTGCTGGTGGAGCGGCTGTTGAGTATTTAATTAAAGGCATGGTTTTTAGTGTAAATACACTAGATTCAACTGCTGGATACTCACAGGTTCTAGTAAGGGTAGAAACTGGGTTAACGCATGCAAGTAGTTCTTCTTCGTTTACAGGTAAAATTATTGACATCTCTGCTAATATTGGCTCAGGTTACAATATTATATCTAATAACGATACTGCACAAATCATAGGTTCTTCATTTGAAGAAGGTTCTGGTTCACCTGATGTATTTTCTTCTGAGTTAGAAGATGATTTTGGGTACACCCAGATTTTTAAAACAGCGGCAGAGATGACAAATACTGCTTATGCAACTCGCTATCGTGGGTATGCTGAAGAGTGGAATCGTATCTGGGCTACCAAACTACGTGAGCACAAGATTGACATTGAAAGAGCTATGCTTTTCGGTCAGAGAGCTCGTGTAAGCGGTATCCAGTACACAGAAGGATTGGTAGGGCACATTGTTAAAAATGTATCTCCAGTTGCTGATGATTCTGCATTTAGCTATTCATCTGGAAATGCATACTATAGAAGTGTTGCTCAAGCAGAGTTAACTTACGATAGATTACTTAGTGATCTTGAAGTTATCTTTGATCCAGCTAGGGGTGGAATGTCAGAGAAACTGGTTCTATGTAGTTTGCCAGTAATCACATTCTTCAACAAGTTAGGAAGTAACGCTTTTCTAAGTGCTTCTTTAGCACACAATGCTAATGAAGCATTAGCTGGAGATGACGTGCCAAACCAGTCACCATTAAGAATGAACATGGACTCTCGTCAGGGTTCTTTTGGTCATCAGATTATGGTCATTGATACAATACACGGAACATTGAATCTTGTAAAAGAACCATTGTTCAGAGGTATTTCATCTGGTTTTATGCTTATGGCTGATATGACTCAGTTGGCATATCGTCCGTTAATTGGTAACGGTATCAATCGTGATACACAAGTTATGACTAACGTACAAGGTGCTGATGAGGATTTAAGAAAAGATATGATCTTGACCGAAGCTGGTCTCGAAGTAACTCTTCCTGAGTCACATGCATTGTTTAACTTAGAAGGAGTGTAAGATGAGAGGTGATTTTCTAAACTCAAGTAGTGGCTCAACTTTTAGCCATAAAAGAAAAGTAGAAAAGCTAACATCTGCATATCAACTTCTAGAAAAAGACAGTGGTAAGATATTTATGCTTAACTCCGCTAGTGAGTTTGCTACTACCTTACCTGCTGTTGCAGATGCAGGTTCTGGTTGGTACTGTAAAATAGTTGTAGATGCCGCACCTTCAGGTGCTTCTTATACGGTTGTAGAGAAAGCGGCATCTGATACTGATGTTATCGTAGTAAACGGTATCAATGAGTTAGAAGTTGATACAAATGACGATGGTGTATATAGTGCTGGTTGCACAACTATAACATTTGCCGATGGAGTAGCCCTTCAAGGTGATTTTATAGACATCTGGTGCGATGGATCAAAGTACTATGTTTCAGGTCAAACTAAAGCAGACGGTGGTATCAGCGTAGCTTAATCCAAATCAATAAGGATAACAGTTTTAGGTACTGTAGGGGTTGTCAATAAAAGACAGCCCCTGAAACCTAAAAAGGAGAAAATATGAAAAAATGCATACATTGTAACGAAGACAATAAAGAAGGTTGGTTTTACTGCAAGTCTTGCGGTAAGAAAGCTTCTGAAAGTAAATTTACTACAAATCTATGGATGACATCTGATTTAGGAAAGAGAACAGATGTAGAGTTATCAACTCAATCTATGGGTGATAACATACAGAAAATGAGAAAGAATTTAGGTTATGCCAGCTAAAAAGAAGGGAAGTAAAAAAGATTCAAGACTTGCAAGGGCAGGTGTTAGCGGGTATAATAAACCAAAGAGGACTCCAAGTCACCCTACAAAATCACATATCGTGGTTGCGAAAGAGGGCAGTAAGATAAAGACTATACGGTTTGGACAGCAGGGAAAAAGAGTTGGAACTTTGTCTGGAACAGCGGGTAAACCAAAAAAAGGTGAGTCTGCTAGGATGAAAGCAAAGCGTAAATCATTTAAAGCACGTCATGCTAAGAACATTGCAAAAGGTAAAATGTCTGCGGCATGGTGGGCTAATAAAGTAAAATGGTAGGATGTTATGAATAAAAAAGTAAAAGCTCCACAAGGTTATCATTGGATGAAGTCTGGTGCTGGATATAAGCTAATGAAGAACCCTAGAGGTGGTTATAAGGCACACAAAGGTTCCAGTCTAATGGCCAACTTTAAAGTTCAAATGAAACACGCATCACCAAAGAAGAAGAAGTAATGGCTAAGACAGTTAGTTGGATGTGGGGCGGTAAGAAACATTATGGAACCTTGATAAGAGAAACAAAAACCCATAAGTTTGCTAGAACAAAAAATGGTAAAGTAAAAAAGATTAAGAAGTAGTGGCTAGGAAGTTTAAAAAAGTACCAAAAACAAAACGAGGCGTACCAAAAAAATATGTTAAAGGTTCTAAGAACCAAAAGAAAACACAGGATGAGATATTAAGAACACGTAAGATGTACAGAGAGGGTGCATTGACACCTGCAATGATGGATATGATATCGAAACAAAGGAGTAAGAGTGGCAAGAAAACCAGCAAAAAGAAAACCAGCAAGAAAAAAAAGCGGAGGAAGTAAAGCCGCAGTTCTTGCTAAGTATTCCAAAAGCTCTGGAATATCGAAAGGAACTTTGTCTAAAGTGTACTCAAGGGGTTTGGGTGCATACTACTCCAGTGGTTCTAGACCCGGAGTCAGTGCTCATCAATGGGCCGCTGGCAGGGTAAGAAGCTTTGCTACGGGTAAAGGCGGGGCTAGAAAAGCAGATGCAGATTTAATACGTGGTGGTAAAAAGAAAACAGCTAAAAAGAAAACAACCACTAGAAGAAAGAAGAAATAATACATGGCAACATTTGAAGCACAGGTAGAAGGGTTAACAAGTTTAAGTATAGATGGTAGCAGTGCACCAACTCAAACTGAACTAACTCAGTTCTTAACAGACGGTGCGGCTGAAGTTATTAATGCTATGCCAGCACCTTTAAAGTTTTTATGTGCAACAGAAGATACATTTACAAGTACAGCGGTAGGTAGCGAAGCAGAAACTTTAGAGTCTTCCTCTGTGTTATCTGTGACAAGAAGTGACGGAACTATAGATCAGCCTTGTCGTGAGATACCTGCTGTATTAAGAGGTAAGGCTTCTGATAGTGACGACATGATAGCGGCTACAACTACAGACCCAGTGTATTACATTTACAATGGAAAGCTAAATGCTTTACCAGCATCAGGAAGCTGTAAATACCTAGAGGTTAACAATCCTGCTGTGGCTTATAGTGATTCTGCTATAAGTAATTTTCCAGATGAATATGAATATCTAGTACCATTATATGCTTCAGTAAAATCATTACAAAATGTTTTAGGTAGTCGAAGTTCTAATGCAGATATAACCACTGCTCTAACAGCTATCAATACAGAGTTAGATGAGACTCAAGCTGTTTGTGACTTAATCAATACGCAAGTTGATAGCTCTGTATCTAATATATCAAGTGCTTTAACAGAGATAGGTTTAGCTAATGCTGAGGTTGATAAAATGTCTGCTGAAGCAGATTTAGATAATGCAGAACTAGACAAAGCAACAGTAGAACTAGCAGAAGCTGTTACGTTAGTAGATGGTGCTATAGATACTGCAACTGGTGCCATGACTACAGCGGCAGGCAGGATCAATACAGCCGTTCAGCTAGCAAACTTAGAATTTGATAAGTCTGATACCATATTGGACTTAGGTGAGGCAGACACAGAGGGCGATGTAAATACTGCTCTCACTGCAATAAACACTGAATTAGATGAAACTCAGGCTGTAGTTGATTCAATGAACGCTGATCTAGTATTAGCAAAAGCAGAGATTGTTCTTGCAAAAGCAGAAGCGGCTGAAATAGCAACCTTAACGGATTCAGCATCAGGTAGCTCTTCTTTTAATACTGCACTAGCGGCTATAAAAACAGAATTAGATAAGGTTGATGACATTATTGATTTGGCAAATGACGAATTTGATGAGGTTTCTACTCAGGTTTCTGGTAGCAAAGATTCTCCGATTGCAGATGCATTTACTGAGTTTGATAAGGTAGATGCTCTTCTTGATCTCGCAGAAGTAGACAGCGAAGGCGATATAAACACTGCGTTGAGTGCAATAAAAACAGCGGTAGATCAAGCCGCTACAGCGGCAGGTAAGTTTATAACAGCAGATAGTGATTCTGTATTTGGAGATGAGTCTACTTTTTTAACAAATGACTCTCAGCTAACTAGGGTTAAAGCGGCTTTAGATGCGGCTGAAAGCGTTGTAAATGGCAATCAACCCTCAGCAGACACTGATGCGTTTGGTGCTCAAGCTAGTGAGGACATAGAGCTTGTAACAAGTGCTCTAAATATATCTCAAGCTGAAATAAGTAGAGCACAAGCTCATTTATCAGAGTGGAACTCTATAGGTGACATGAGAGTAAAAGAAGTTAATGCGGCTTTGTCTGAAGCAAATGGATACGCTAATGAAGTTCAATCAAGGTTGCAACAGGCTCAGGCAAAAAGAGAAGAAGCTCGTTCTAGAATAGCATCTGGAACTGCTTATTTATCTGAAGCTGATGCTATAGTTAAGTCTGGAAACGCATATTTACAAGAAGCTAGAGCTCGAATAGAACAAGCTCAAGGATATGCTACTGAAGTAAATGCTAGAGACAATTTCGCTAGTGCAAAAACAAAAGCAGTTCAGTCTTACATTAACACGGCTCAAGCTTACGTTTCTACAGCACAAGCATTTTCAAATGAGGTTCAAGCAAAGGTTAATATAGCTCAAGGGTATTCTACGGAAATAAATGTTAGATTAGCCCAAGCTCAAGCAAAAAGGGAAGAGTCCCGATCTAGAATAGAGCTTGGAAACGCATACTTAGCAGAGGCCAGAACAGCATCTGAAGAAGTTAATTCGTATGCCTCTGAGGTGTCATCTAGAGTTAATCAGGTTCAGGCACAAATATCTGTTGCACAAGGCTTTATTGCAAATGGAGCCGGATACTCAAGGGTTGCAGGAACCTACGGTCAAACAGCACAGGGATACATAACAACTGCTAATGCATACTTACAAGCAGTTCAATCTTATATTAATGCGGCTCAGGGATATGCAACAGAGGTGCAGTCAAAAATAGCCATAGCAGGCGGATATACAAACGAAGTTAGTGCTAGGCTGTCCGTAGACAGTGCTCAATATGCTTTTTATGAAAAACAACAAGCTAAGTTGCAGTTAGATTATGATAAGGGTATACAGATACTCAGGGGTGGATGATGGCTAAAACGTTAGTAACACTACCAACATCTCCATCATTTACTACGGTGTCTTTGAATACTTCACCTTCTGCTACAAAAGTTTCATTGCCAAGCGTTATAACATGGTTGCTACCGGGAACTTGGAACGGATTAGACAACAAAAATTGGGAAAGTGCTACTAGCAACTGGGAAACAACTGGAATATTAGGAGGAGATTCAACCTAATGGCTGTAAATAGATTAACAGTAAAAAAAATTATTAGTAGGGTACGACAGGTTTTTCCTGATGCACCTGAAACATACATAATAAATTTAATTAATGAAGCGTTGGTAGAGCTTGGTAATTATTCTACAAAGGTAGAGTACGCAAAGGCTACAACAGTTGCAGATCAACAGTGGTATACATTAAGCGATGCAAACTCAGGTATTGATGTGAATAAGGTTTTTAGAGTAAGTTTTATGGACTCTAGTGGCGAATATGTAAANATACCAAGGTTGTTGAATGGTGAAATACTAACAATGGATATAGACTAATGGCAAGTACATACAATCATCCAGAAGATAAGTTAGCTTACTTTATACGTGGTAATCATTTAGCAATCGTAACGACTAGAGGAGAAACAAGCGGAACTACACATTCATTAGAAGGTCAATACAAGCCAATAGATGAAGCAGTTACAAATGGTGTACTCATACATTATTACGCAGAGCCTGATTCTGTTTCAGCTATTACAGATATACCCGATGTTGATAACGTATTTCATACATCAATTATTGACTACGTAAAAGGAAAGTTATATCAGGATAGAGCAGGTACAACTTCTGATCCTAACATATCTGCAATTAGTTTAAATTTATCTAACTTACATCAGGCAAATTTCTTAAATTCTGTACAGAAAAATGGAATGAGGAAACGGGACAAGACTGGAGGTAGTAGGGTTATATTACCACCTGATTTAACATAAGATCAAGATGCCCATGAGAAAAGTCAAGCTCGGCAAGGCATAAGGAGGAAGAAACAAGATGGCTAGTTCTATTAACAAATATTCAGTAGTAGAATCTCTCAATCANATGATTTACGAGAGTGCGACTACGGTAACTGCCGTTCATGGTGGNTCAGATCAATCATTAGCAGACTTACATTCCGCTGTATACGTAGGCGTAGGTGGTGATGTAGTTCTTACTTTACAATCCGGTAGTGATGCAACTTTTAAGAACTTAGCAAGTGGTCAGATACTACCTGTTAAGTTTTCTGCAATCAAAGCAACAAACACGACAGCAACTAATATGCTGGCATTGAAATAATGTTAGGCGGTATTAGAACTACTATAGTTAATTTTGCTCAGATGATAGCCGATATAGGCTGGGCTGGAGCAGAGGCTATACAGTTAAAATGGCAAGATGCAACAACTAATTGGGAAGATTACACAGGATAAATTATGGCAACTTTAGCAGGTAATAGTATAGCGAGTAGTTACACCTCGCTTTTAAAATTAGATGGTAACACAGATTCAACTGTAGCTGGAGCAAGTGGAGCTGGAATACAGGTAAAAACTGGAGATAACGATGCAACTCCACTTTATTTAAATACAGATAGGCTTGGAATAGGAACAGCAAATGTTGAATCATTATTGCATGTTCAAAGTGATACAGCGGCTCAGATACAAATACATAATACTTCTTCTGGAAATGCTCCTAAATTTCTTTTTGATGGTTTAGTTGGTACAAATGCAGATTACGTACTTGGTTCTTTAAGAGCTTCATGGGATACGCATACTAACATAGTAAGTGAAATTAGATTTGAGTCTGGAAATGATACATCAAATAAAGACGATGGACAAATTACTTTCTGGACTTCACCTTCATCAAGTACAGTTGCTGAAAGACTGCGAATAGATGAAAATGGAAATATTGGTGTTTCTAATGATAATCCAATCGCTAAAATGGACATTGTAGGAACAAGAACAATCAACCTAACAAATACAACTTCAGATGATACCAATAAAAATGCAGTAATAACACATAGTCAATATGATTCTGGAACAGAAACAGAAGGCTTTATGTTGATGCAAGGTTTTAGTANTTCATCTACAAATAGAATAGATATTGGTGGTGGTAATTCTCAGCACAATGCCACTGAAGAAATTAAATTTCATACAGCGGCAAATGCAACAACTGCTACTGGTACAGCAAGAATGGTTATTGATAACAACTCCAGAATCTCACTAAGTAATAATGATGGTGGTGCAGACAATACTGTCTTTGGAAAGTTAGCTGGTAATGCACTTACTACAGATGGCGATGAAAATGTTTTGATCGGGCATGAAGCTGGTAATGATATGACTACAGGAGAAAGAAATGTGGTTATTGGCTATCAAGCTGGTGATAAAATGACAATATCCACAAGAAGTGTAGCCATTGGATATGGAGCATTAGGAACAGAAGATGTTGGAGATAGGTCGATTGCTATAGGTTTTAATGCTTTAAATCAGCAAAATTCTGATTCTAACAACGAAACAACAGGTAATGTAGGAATTGGAGTAGAGGCTGGATTCTACAACCAAACAGGACAGTATAACACTCTTATTGGAACTGGTGCTGGTTTAGGAGCAAGTGGGCAAAGTAATAACAATAATACAGCAGTTGGGTACGCTTCTTTAAATGTTGTTACTACAGGAAGTAATAATACTGTAATAGGTAGATTAGCTGGAGATGCAATTACCTCAGGTAGTAGTAATATAGTTATAGGAGACTCAGCATTAGGTACAGCTACAACTGCAACTTTAAATGTAGCAATAGGTGGAGATTGTATGTCACTTGTTCCAGCAAGTGTTGCTATTCAAGACGTTGTTGCGATAGGTCAAAATGCTTTTAAAGGTTCAGCAAGTACAACCACAGGAGCAGATGGAACTGTTGCAATAGGTAGAGATTCACTTAAATCATTAACTACTGGAACTGAAAATACAGCTATAGGATACCAGTCAGCAGATGGATTAACAACTGGTGGATATAATACATTTGTCGGTTATAAAGTTGCTAATGGTGGAACGATAACAGGACTTGAAAATACAGCTATGGGAGTTACTGCCTTACAACAATTAACAAGTGGTGGTCAAAATACAGCAGTAGGAGTTAGAGCTGGATTGGCAATGGCTACTGGTTCTGCTAATGTATTCATTGGAAAAGATGCTGGTGATAGTGCAACTGCCTGTAGTAATGTGATAGCTATAGGTCATAACGCAATGCATACAGTATCAGATTCTACCGCTGTTGATGGAACAATAGCTATTGGTGAATCTGCTTTAGATGCATTGACTTCTGGAGCAAGAAATTTGGCGATAGGTTATAGGTCTGGAACTGCCCTTACAACTCAAACAGATAATATCGCAATAGGATATGACTCATTATTATCTTTAAATACAACTAATGCCGCTAGAAACATAGCTATTGGTAGTTATGCAATGGAAAATTTAAACTCTTGGGCAACTGATAATATTGCTATTGGTTATGAAGCAATGGAAGGGTCTGGTAATGCTAATGATATTGATTATAATATTGCCATAGGTAGCTATGCTCTTGATGACATAGGAAATAATGGAGTTGGCGGCTGTGTAGCGGTAGGATACAATGCTTTAACTGATGTAAATAATTCAGCCGCTTATGGTACAATCGCTATAGGATATAATGCTGGTTCAAACATTTCAAATGGAGCAAGAAATACAATAGTAGGTTATGAAGGGATGCTTGATTCCGCTGGAGCTGGTGATAATGCAGTTTTTGGTTATCAAGTTTTAAAAGAAGGTTCAACGGCTGAAAGACAAACTGCTATGGGTGCTTATGCGTTAGGTGCGGCATCAGCGGCCGCTTTAACAGGAAATGAAAATACTGCAATAGGATACAAGGCTTTAACTGTATTGCAAGGAAGTTCACTTGAAAATACTGCTGTTGGTTCGTTAACATTAGAAAATTGTACAACAGGACAAAAAAATACTACTCTTGGATATGCAACAATGGCTCAATGTGTAGACACAAATAACTGTGTTGCGATTGGTAGATATGCAATGGGAGCTGGAGATGTAGCTGGNGATGGNCAAGTAGCGGTTGGATATGGTGCATTNGGTGAGTTAACTGGTGGTACTAAAAATACATCACTTGGTTATCAAGCTGGAAATTTAATTACAACAGGAGATACTAATATTGTAATTGGTTATGATGCAGATGTAGACAATAATAACAGAAATGGATGTATTGTAATAGGTTGCGAATTAACATTAAATACTGCAAGTGATAATGTTGTAGAAATTGGTAATGATACAAACTCTATGACTTATGATTTAGATGGTGGAGACATTACAGTTACTTCTGATGTAAGAACTAAAATGAACATTGAAGATTCTAAAATAGGTTTGGATTTTATTAACAGTCTTAGACCAGTTACTTATGAAACGAAACCAAGTGCTGAATACCCAAAAGAATTTGGCGTTAAAAACCCAGTCAAAAAGAAAAGTGGGAAAAAATGGGATGGTTTAATTGCTCAAGAAGTAAAACAAGTAATGGATGATATGGGTGTTGAGTTTAGTGGTTGGTCAGAAGGTCTTAATACTAAGCAAACTTTAGCTTATGGAAAGTTAATTATGCCACTTATTAAGTCAGTACAGGAATTATCTGCAAAGGTAGAAGAATTACAATCAAAATTAAAATAAGGAGTCTCAAATGAATTGGGCAAAATACGCTGATAAGAAAGGCAAGACAGCCGATTTTAAAAGCAAAGAAAGAGAAGTGCAACCAGCTCAAGAAGAAGTAAAAGATAGTAAGGGCAAGGTAGTACAAGAAAAGAAAGAAGCAGTAAAAGAATCATATATTGCTTTAGTGCAAAAGAGATGGGATGCCGAAAGTGGTGAAGCATTGCCAGATCAAGAAAGGCAGTATTCTTTATCAGAATTAGAATCTNAAAAAGCAAGANATGATGCTNANATNGCANANGCAAAAGCANAATCTGATGGATTNAAAGCGGCTATAGCTGACTATAAAAAACTTTAATTAACAAAACAAGGAGTTACTAATGGCAAAAAAACAAAAAGAAATGCCTAAAGAACAGATAATTACTCTTTTTGATAAAGAGTATAAAGAATCAGAACTATCTGATGAGCAGAAAGTAATGATTAATCATGTTGCGGATTTAGAAAGAAAGATACAATCTTCTGAGTTTAATCTTCAACAATTAAGGTTTGGTAAACAGGCTTTTGTAGATGCGTTACAGTCTAGCGTGGACAAGCAAAGTGAAGAATCAGATCAAGAAACTAAGTAACGGAGATTTTATCGTACTCNATGAAAANACTANTACNTCTTANNATATNCCTGTTNTTTACAGGGTGCGGAAGTCAAGGTTGGGTGGTAGCAAATATACCACTCGACTCGGAAGATACCGATATGAATACAGTATTCACGGAGATAATTGATGCTGATTCTGTGGTTCATTGGTTTCATGGTCGCATCAGCGATTATAGTAATTGGTGTTACAAGCATCAAAGACTGGAAGAGATAGAGGTACAGTGAGTGCAAAGCCAGATACCGCTAGAAGTTATAGGACTGCTATTCTTGATGATAATGCCATTGTTAGNATTAACCTTAAATGGTTGGGTCAGATTGCAGTCCTTATCGGTATGTTGGTCTATGGNTATTGGCAAATTGAAACTAGGATTGCAAANCTTGAAGATAATGTTCTTGTTGCAAATGAACAAATTGGGGATTTGCTTAGTAAACACATCATGGAAGAAAGGGCTGAGCGAGAAGAGTTGGCAGAGAAAGTAGCTTTCTATGAAAAAGAATTTAACATCAATCCATTAAGCTGGGGTAAGCGTAAAAAGAAATGAGTGAGTTGCAAGAGTCAGTAATTAGAGAAAGGGCTCTTGTAATGCTTGCAAGAAATCAAGGTAATAAGCAAATTACCAAAAGAATAATTAAACAATTTTTAAAATGCATTAGGGAGTAACAATGGACTTTTTGGCCATCTATGGTGAAGCGGGAATGATAGGAGTGGTCGGTGCTATGTTCGTATATTTGGTCATATCATTGTCAAACAAAAGTGCAAGACAGCAAGAGCAACTAGAGAGCTTAAAAGTAGAAAACAAAGGTCAATCTGAAACATTAGAAAATATGGAAGGCATGATTATAAAGTTGATTAATAGGTGGAATCAGTCAGACGATAAACTAGATCGCAAGTTTGATGCTTTAACAAAAGAGATAAATGACTTAGACAATCAAGTCTCTAGAATAGATGGTTCACTAAGCAGGATAAACGGTAAACACTAATGGATAGTTTAAAAGTAACTGGACTAAGCACGAGCTTAGGCGTTGTATACTGGACAGATTTATTGTCTGGTGTTCTTATGTGTATAATGTTTGCAGTGCAAATTTATTATTTGTATTTAAAAACCAAGAAAATAAAGGAAGATTAAATGGATATTAAGTCAATGTTAGTAAAGCTTGCTGAGGAGCAGGCAGATAAGATGCAGGAAGAAGCGTTAAAGCATTTAGCATCGGATGAGTTTACAAAAGATTTAGCTACAAAAATTAACGAGAAGGTAAACATACCTTGGATTAACGAAGAAAAAGAGCAAGAGCTTTTTGAGAAGTTGGTTGATGTAATGACAGATATGTTAGAAGGTGTATTTAAAAAAAAGTAATGCCTAAGCAAGCCCTAGTTTTAAACGACTTTTCTGGTGGTTTAAATACATATCAAAATGAAAGAGACCTGAATGTCAACGAGCTAACCGTTTGTCAAAATATGATCTCTCAGAAGGGAAAAACCCTTTTAAGCAGGGGGTCATTTATTGATCATTCAGAGGTTCCAACTCAGGGAGCTACTATATCTGGTGGATTTGGTTTAATTTCTTTTGAGTCTGATTATTCTCCAGTTCCTTATGAGGCGGTAGACACAAGTCAATCTACAAATATTCAGTTCGTTCAAGATAATGACGGTGGTGCAGGAGCCGCAGGTAGTGGTACTTTATTAGGAACTATGGCAGAAGCGGATAGCTTAATATTTAGTGCTCAATCTAATTCTGGTTTAAAAGATGACCTAGAAACAAATTTAAAAATTGGAAATCAAATCAAGATATCAGGCACGGCTAAAAATAATGGAATTTTTACTGTTAAAGCACTGGGAGACAGTATAAATGTTTTTGGACAAACAGGCGTAAATGCAATAGCGGTAAACCGACTAGAACTTAATCAGTTTCCTTTTAATGATGAAACCATAGCCGCTAACTCAACTGCTAATGGTGCTGTTAGCATACAATCATCTCAGATAGGAGAAAGCTCTCTTATTTTATCAGACGTTAATAATGGAAATCTAGATGTTTACAATAAATCAACAGATGCTTTTCTTCCGGGTGAAATAACACCAAAAACAGAAGCTGGAACACTTGCAACTTCTCCAAAATATTCTTTTTATGTGGTTGATAATGCGGTTAGAACTAGTGATAGTAGTACAAACATAGAAGGGCAGTCTGTAAGATGGTATGGTTATATAAATAGGCATCATTTTAGAGGAGTTCAACATAGCAGTACAGACATAGCGGCTAGTAAAACCTTGTTTAAGGGTTGGTTTGAAAAAGACAATTTATTATCTCCACCAACAAGTGCAAACGCATACACGGCCAATACTTACCCCTCTAGTGACAAGGGGTTTTCTATAGATTATGATTCTACAAATGCAAACAATGCTTCCTTTTTAGAAACAAAAACTTGGGACATAGCATTATCTTTTATTTATGATGGAAATCAAGAGTCATTGCTAAAGGTTCCAACTTCAAATAATACGTTTACGACAGTTCAAGGGAATGATTTAAGGCTTAGGGTTATGGCTAAAATTTCTAATGGCTACGATGCTAGAATAAGCGGGGGGAGAATGTATTGTAAGCCAAATGGAGATGACAAAGAACCTTGGACTTTGCTCTGCGACATTGATTTAGTAAGTGGAGTATCAGCATCAGTTAACGGTGAAAAAGTTGGTTGGACAGCGGCAAGTGCAACTACTTTTTATGTTGACATAACCCTTCTTTCTATGAATATAGATAGTTACGAAAGTATTAACGGTTATTCCCCAGACGTAAAGTCGAACAGTATAGGTGAACAGGGAGAAGGTTGGAAAAGCGGAACAATAACAAATAGAAGGGCATTTGTAGCAAATGTAAAAATTAAAAATACTTACGATGAAAATATAACTGCTTACGGGGATAGAATTATGTTTAGTTTGCCTAACAGATTTGACACATTCCCATCTTTTAATTTTATTGATGTTGTTAAGGGTGATGCAGAAAACTATGTTAAGCTAGCTTCTTATGCTGACAGGTTGATAGCTTTAAAGCAAAACTCAGTGCAAATAGTTAATGTTTCTTCACCGAGTGAAAGCAACTGGTTTCTTGAGTCGGACATAAAAAGTAACGGTGTTGAGAACCCTGCGGCTGTGTTTAGGTCTGATAAGGGAATATTATGGGCAAATAAAAAAGGTTTTTTTATTTACAACGGATCAAGGATTACCAACTTAATTGATAGTAAGATAGATCAATCAGACTGGAGTTCTTTTATAACAAGTAGTTCTTTGGTTGGGTATGATGGTCATTCAAATATGGCTATGGTGATTAGAAAAAGTGATTCTTCTGCTTCCAATCAGGGAGATGCATATATATATGACTTTAAAACATTTTCTTGGTCTTTTCATACAGACTTATTATCCGCTAGTGCTGGGGAGTACACTAATTTTATTACAGATTATAATGGTGACTTAGTTGTAGGTGTGCAAAATTCTAGTAATATAGAAATAAAAAAGTTTTCTTATGAAACGGTAGCGGCTGTATCAGCAGATGCTGTAATAATAAGAACAAGAGATATTGATTTTGGAACTCCAAATTTGTTAAAAAAAAATATATTCAGTTACCGTAACATATAAAAGCGATGCGGCTCAAACAACTCCTATTTCTGTTGCAGTTGACAATTCAGGTAGTTTTACTACTTTAACTGGTAATTTTGTTGATACTGCCAGCAGAGATAAAGTTCTTAGGGCAGTCCCAAGCTCTATATTTACTTGTCAATCTTTAATGATTGAAATAAAAAACAATACAAGTAGTACAAATGCAGGCGATAGCGGATTAGAGATAAATGACATTACTATTGAATATAGATTGTTAACAAATGCAAATGTACCAACCTCAAGCTAGTTATGTCAGAGAGGTTAATTAGGTCAATTCAAAACAGTAAAGGTAACTCGGTTAGCTCGGGAAGTACTAAAGGCACTATGTCACATGCTCCTTCAAGAGCAAATATGTCTGAGGGTGAAGAGGTTTATGCATTGCTNCCTAATGGTACTTTATCTTTATATAAAAAAATTAATGGGTTGCTGTTTAGGTCTGACTTCTCATACAATGGCAATAAAAACATTGAAGGGAAGCTAATTGTAAGAGACTTGGAGTATAAAAATTCTTTTATAGATTATCGTGTATTCATGCATAATTTTGAAGACGATATAGGAACTACTAAACATTACATGCCTTGGTGGGGAACAACTGAAAGTAGTGCTGGAATGGATGACCACAGGGTAGGCTTTGTTACTCCGTTTAGAATGACATTGCATAAAGTATTAATTAGAGCCGCTAATGGAACTGCCTCTGCTGATGTTACAATAAGAGTAGAAAAACAAGATGATGGAGATCAAACAGAAGACATTGTAGCAACTGCTGTGTATGACGTATCGGCTGTTGGTAACTTGGCTAATCATACGGTTTTTATTTTAAATCAAACTGATTTTGATAATAGTCCTACCGTGGAGGCTGGGAAGCTATGTGGTTTAAGTATACAGGCAACAAGTGATATAGTTGGTAGTAATAATGACTGGTATATTTCATCAGTTTGGCGAGTAGAGGTGGAAATAACATAAAAGTTGTATTAAATTCAAAGGAATTATATCATGATTGAACATTCCTCAAAATCAAAAGGTTACTTACCTATGAAATCTGGCCCTAATATGATGGGCTTTGACATGGGTAAATCTGGTAGCCTAATGGAGATGATGCAGACTGGTGGGCAACCTAGTCGTGGTGCGGCTATGCTTGCTCGCTCTAGACAAAGACAAAGCAGACATTAAAAAACTAGANGANCAACAAAGAGCAGAAGCCGAAAGGCAAAAGCGTGGTGGTTTATTTGGTAGCATTGGTGGTTTAGCTGGTGGTTTAATTGGTGCGGCTCTTGCTCCTGTTACTGGTGGTGCTAGCCTTGCGATAGCATCTGGTTTAGGTACTGCTTTAGGTAAAGGTCTTGGTGAAAAGTTTGGTGCTGGAAAGGCTGTTGATTACGATTCGAGTGGTACTGTTTTTGCACAGCAGGCTTTTAGAGATGTAGATGAGGCTAGTGAAGATTTTAACAAAGGAATATTAGGAAGAGCAGGTGCGGCTGGTTTAAAGGCAGGTCTTACCGCTGGATTAACTCCGGGTGGCGGTATATATGGAACAGCTAGGGCAAAAGCGGGCGGTTTACGTTCTTCTCTTGCCGACCTTGCGGGATTTGGAGGTGCTCCGTTACCTGTTGCACCTAGCGTAGAAAGAGTAGTTCAGGCAGGGGCTCCTTTCGGTGATCCATCTTTGTTTAGTGATAAAATATTTGATCCTTCTTCTGTTTTTCCTGCATCTACTTACAACCCAATGGCATCTCCTGCTGATACTTTACTAGGGGCTANTGATTATGTTCCTGATACTTTTTCTTTTACGCAAGCAACTCCTACGTTCTACGAAGATGGTGGCCTTATTGAATATCAGAATGGCGGTAGTGTTAATATAGAACAGATTTTACAAGATGCTGGTATTACCGCATCTCCAGAGCAATTAGCTTTATTTGAACAGTTTGATCCTAGTTCCTTAAATGAACTGGCATCTGGTTTACAAAGCAGTCTTCTTTATGGAACTCAACAGGCACAGCAACAGCAAGCAGGAACTGGCTTTGCTGGTTCTGGTGTAGTTCAACAACAACAGGCACAGCAAAGAGAAAGTGCTATGGATCAACTTGAGTCTGCACAAGAGAGAGCGGCTAGACAATTTGAGTCACAGACACTAGGACAAGCGGCTAGTATGATAGATCAGGAGGCAGAATTTGGTACATATACAGCTCCACCACCTACAGTTTCAACCTTACCAACATTAGATCAGGGTGATGTTACTTACAATGGTATTGAATATGTTTGGGATAGTGAGACAGGTAGGTATATTACTAGGGATCAATATGAGCAAGGTTTAGCAGATGAACAAAGTGACCAAGATTAGGAGTTTGTAAGTGCCCGGACACACTAGAAGTATATACAGTAGACAGCAAAGGTTAGGCCCTGCTAGGTTTGACAATCCCCTTGCAGATTTTTTAGATAGACTGCCAGATTATTTTAACGATTATCAAAGAAATCAATTAGCCCTTGAAAGACAGCAACTGGCAGATAAAAGGTATGAAGATTCAAAAGAAATAGCTAGACAGCAAAGAGAAGAAGAGCAAAGACGTTACGATACTCAACAACAAAGATTGGATGATAAGATAGCTAGGAATGAAAAAAACGAAAAAAGAAGGATCGCAAACTCTTTTATGTCTCAGGGTCAGTATGAACCTGCATTGCAAATATTTAAAAATCTTGGTGATGTGGATAATGTTGCACGTATTCAGTCTATTCAGGAAAGCACCGTTGGAAGAGCAGATAGATTTGCTGAGCTTAGGGCAAANGCAGGTAGATCAGACACTAATCCTTTCCAANATAAGTCAGAGTTAAAAAAATTCAGAGAAGATTTTAATATAAGACCCGGAGACAATAGTGATTTAGATGGTCAGTTGTTTCGACTAGAGCAATTAAACACTCAAAAAGTTAACAGGCAAAATCAAGGGATGATACCTTTAGAAGAGTGGAAAACTTTAAATGACCCTGAAGCTAGAGCGGATTATAATGCGGTGAAAGATGCAGAAAAAGTTTTAAGCGAGTTGCGAGAAGAGCAAGTAATGGGAGCGGGTGTAATTTCATCTGGTCTTGGTGGCCCAAGTATATCAGAGAGGATAGAAAACCAAAGAAATAAAATATCTCAAATAATGAATAAGCCTAAGTACAAACTGGAAACAGAGGCAGAATATAATTTTAGAACAAAGTCAGAGGCACGCTCTCAATTAGGTTTATNTCAACCTAATATAAACATGGGTGAAAATACTTTTAACATAGATGAATTTACGCCTTCATCTGAAGAATCTCTTGCTGGTATGGATGTCAATGAGGCTGTTGAAAAATTAATTGCACCACCGGAATCACAACCCGACAGTGTTCAAGTTGAGAGCAGGACTCCTATACAAGACATACTAAATATACCTAGTGCACAGGCTCAACCTCAGACAACAGAACAAGACACTTCTAAACCTGCTGATTTGCAACTTGGTGAAACTATTAGTGCACAACCAACATCTAATTTTAATGTAAAAGACATATCTGAAGCTAAAGATAATATGTTAAAAAATCCTCAAACAGCTCGCAAATACGCCAAAGATGTTAAAAAATTACAAAATTTATCTAACAGATTGTTAGATGTTCAAAACATACCAAATGAAAAAAGCAGAGATTTTACCAGAAAAAAAATAAACAAAGAAATTGAAAAAATATCTAACGATATTAAAAAAGAATATGGAGAGTTTATTGATCCAAACACAGGTGAATTTAGCAGTGGTGAATTTAGCAATGATTTCTTTTCTGTATTAAGTTTATATAGCGATGTTCCTCAAGATCAATTAAAACAATTATTCAAAGGTTTTTCTACAGCAAAGCCAGTACAACAAGCAATATAAAACATGCCAACAAACCCAGATTCATACAGGTCTTTTGCAGATGCTTTAAATCTGGCTTACAATAATCCAGACAAAATAAACAATACAACTTTAAATAGCTTACATGAAAGATCAGATTTTTTAGAATCTGACTCTGACCCTGTTACTGATACATTTGATCCAGATGCATACACAGAAAATTTTTTACAAGAATCAAATAAAATAAAAAAGTCATCTGAAGATGAATCTTTGTATGGATTTATACCCGGAGGATGGCTACCAGACTGGGTTAAAGATGGGTATAATAGAAGTATAACAGGCCTTTCAGAACAGATTGCATCTGGAGAGCAAAGATTTAATCTTGGCAACTATAATCCCAGTATATTAGAAGACGTAGGAGCTACGGTAATATCTTTTATACAGCCACTAGACTTTGCAACGATGGTGGCCGGTGGAGGTCTTGGGGGGTTTGCCGCTAAACAAGCATTTAAAACAGGGGCAAAAGAAGCTCTAAAAAAAGGATTGTCAAAAACAGCTACTAATACTATTGTAACAAAAAAATTAGATGATCTTGCAGTAAAACAAATATTAGGTAACGCCCCAAATAAAGCTATTCAAATTATGACTAGCAATGGAGTTGCACCTACGGTAGCTAAGAAAGCTGTAGAGCAAGCCGCTCCTAGAGTAGTTCATAAGGCATTAATTGAAGGTGCGGCTGGAGCAACAGGATTAGGATTTTATCAAGGTCTAGCCACAGGGCAAATGACAAAGATTGAAAGCGGTGACTTTGATGANGTTATGGCTTTNAAAGAAGGTATTAAAGGTAGTGCGTTAGGTGCTGTAACAGCAGGAACTGGGCCGATTGTAAGGTCTGCCCTAAAAGGTTTAAATCCTACAACTCAAACTCTTGCTGTAAAAGCTGTAGAGACTGCTGAGTTTGGTACTCTTGCTCCTATTCTTAGCGGAGAAGATATAAATGTAGAAGGGTATATACATGCGGCAGGTGTTATAGGTGGATTAACAGCACAGAAAGCGGCGTTAAGATATGCTAAAAAAGGTATAGATGCTGTAAAGTCTAAGCAGTACGANAANGCAATGGATGCTGAAACTACAGCAAGATACATAATGGAGGAGACTGGTAAAGACGTTCAGAAAAGAAGTGTTCGTAATATGATAGAAACCAATGAAGTTTTTACGGATAGATATGGAACAGAGTTTGATCGTTTGCGTTTTAATGATAAACAAAAAACAGTTCAGTTGCGAAACAAGCAGACTCAGAAAGTAGATAAAATTAATTACGATCAATTTGATCAATTATTATTTAGAAGAAAAAGCAAAGCTAGAACAGAAAAAGGTCTNGCTACATACAGAAATAATCAAATAAAAAACCTTACAAAAGAGTTAAAATTAGATACTAAAAAATTTAATGAGCGTATAGATGCATCAAGACTAAAGCCACCAGCAGAAGGTGTAAAAAATAAATACTCCTTAAACTCTTTAAGTGGTGTAGAAAGGTTTAAGCTGTTAAATGAACTTAGGCATGAGAAGAGAGTTCTTGATTTAGGTAAGCAGTTAACGGAAGCAGGTTGGGAGGGTAGTTTACTACCAAAGAAAAGATTTTTTGATGATCTGTTTCCCACCCTTCCTAAGTTCTACAGGCAAACAAAAAATAGAGGAACAACACAATTAGAAACATTATCGTTTAGGGATTTTGATCGCTTTAATATTAGAGAACTAACATTAACTGGTGACTTTATACAGCAGTTTAGAAGTGCAGGTGTGTTTAAAGGCGGTTTATTTAAAAGAAAAAAGTTATTAGAATACAATCAATCTTTAGCTGACAAGCTTGAAGACCCTAGATACGCCATTGCAAAAAATAAAAACCTACCAGACTTTCAAAAGGTACAAGAGATTAGAAAAACATTTGATAGTATATGGGAGTTGGCTAATAAGGCGGGTATTGATCTAGGCCCTAAAGAACAATTTTATTTTCCTAGAATGATAAAGCCTGAGTTTTTAGGAATATTTAATAAAGATATAGCAAATATAGCAAAGAACAATGCAGAGTTAGCATTTGACAGTAAGCTAGCAAATAATAAAAACTTTCAAGACTTACTAAAGTCTTACATAGATACAAAACAGTTTGATCCTGCTACTGTTAATGCACTGCAAAAAATGGGTGGGGTTGATCCTAATGTAACACCTAGAACAAGGGCACAGCAAGCTGAGGTCAATAGAAAGATGGCTCAAGCTTTTTACGACCTTAACCGTGCAGTTACGGTTCAGTTTGCTAACACAGCAAAGAACTTAGAAGTTGCTAGAAAAGGGGTTGACATACCAAAAGAATTTATGGAAAGAGATGTCAGATTAGTTCTTTCAAGGTACTCAAAACAAGTGGCAAACAGAATATCTTTTGTAGAAACTTTTGGCAAGAAGGGAGAGGTCATTACTAGCAGAATCAATGCACTTCATAAGTCTTCTAAGGATGCTTTAAAAGCAGGCGATTTAAAGCTCTCAAAACAGTTTAGCGAATCAAGTAGGTTGTTAAAACAGTTGTTTTCTGCCTCCACAAATAAAATTGAAATTGATCCATCTTATAATTGGAAGACACCAACTGCAAGAAAGTTTTGGGGAGATATTGTTGATTTCCAAATAGGTACAAAGATTGGTTTAGGTTTTGCTACAATACCAAACATAACACAGACTTTTATATCTACTGCAATACGAACAGGGTATAGGCCTTTGGTAAGGTCAATGTATAATTTATCTGTAAACCCTGTAGTGGATTCTAAAACTGGATTAAGATACAGAGATGCTATTAGAAAGTCTGGTGTTTCTAATTTGTCTGTCTTTCAAATGATTTCTAACTTGGAACCATCAGATAGGTTCATGGGTAGGTTTGCAGATATAACAACAAGGGTTTCTCAATTCCAAAGAATAAATGAGTACAACCAAATACTTTCTGCGGCGGCGGCTAGGGAATGGATACTGGCACTTAGGAAAACAGCTAATGGAAGAAGTGCTTTATTAGATACNGGTATTAAGTTACCTCAGTTGTTAGGCGGTGCTAGGATAAACAGAAGGCAGTGGGCGATTAAGACTCTAAATGAATTAGGCTTTGCNGANCATACAAAAACTCCCACACAAAGACAACTATATGAAGCTATGTATAAGTTCTCAAGAGACAGTCAGCTACAAAGAAACGTGCTCACAGAACCTTTAGTTTCTCTTGANCCTAGATGGAGACCTTTCTTTTTATTTAANAAGTTTGGTTATAAACAGTTCAACTGGATGAGAGAGCAGTTACAGGCAGAGGTGTCTCGTGGTAATTTATTTCCCATGTTAAGACTTGGTGTGGCAGGAATGGCAGGTGGTGAGTTTGTTGGATATGCAAGAGATGCATTTGCAGAATATATAGCAGGTAATGAGGTCTATGATAATAATAGATATATGTTTCCGTACCTACTAAAAGGAACCAAGCTATCAGACGTAGGATCAGATCAATTTGTAGAAATGTCTGAGTTTACCATAGACGATTATGTAGATAGGTTTGCATCTGTTGGTGCATTTGGTGTTATAGGAGATATTGTTGCTAATGAAAATAAAATAAGAGCTATTGAGTTTGCTTTCAAACCTGCAATCGTTCAGGACTTTGATAAGATATGGAGTGCTATGACTAGAACAATAGAAGATACAAAGACATACGGATTAGGAACAGCTAAAAGACTTCCAAAGTATGTGGCTCCTATACTTGGTACAGTTCCTAGAAGGTTTGCTGAGAAGTTTGAACCCGTGGGTCAGAGAAACGCTTATGTTTTAAGAATTAAACAATTAAGATTAGGAGATATAAGAGATGCTATTATAGAAGGTAATAGCGACAAAGCCGTTAGATTGATACAAGACTACAACAGAACTTATGGATCAGAAAACCCTATACTATACGATGACTACGATGCAGATGCGATTACAGAAAGAATTATAAACAGAATAAAGAAGAGGCAGGAAAACGTAAGGAGAACTAATCCGTAACGTACAATAAAGTTTCTTCTGCAAATTCTGGAAACCCATGCTTCTCCCAGAACTTAGCTAATCTTTTGTAATATACTTTTGTTGTAATACGTTTCTTTTTTAAGTCTTTTATCATTACCATAAACTCAGAAACCAATTCAGGTTCC
>FUFK010040830.1_pt1 | contig 27783 bp, 41 predicted proteins | sample 1021851 | NCBI WGS metagenome assembly FUFK01 (sample SAMEA51879418, study PRJEB19060) | metagenome
ACCTACAATGGCTGGACAAACTGGGAGACCTGGCAGGTTCTCCTCTGGGCCGACAACGAACAATCCCTGCACCGGGAGGTCTGCAAATTNGTGANATGGGCCGCCCCTCTGACAGCCTTCGAACTGAAGTGCAAGACGTTCTTCCACTCCATGTTCCCCGAGGGCACGCCCGACATGGACGGACCCCAGGACATGGCGNAGGTCAACTGGACAGAGATNGCNGAACACCTTGAAGATTGGGACGTATGAAAGACCACTACGAAAAGAAAAGCGGCGAGACGGTCGTCAAGGACGCCCTCGACTTGCCTTCGGTTTTCATGCCGGACAATGGTTTGCAATTCAAACCCGACCGCATGGCCGAAATGGGGTACACCTTATACTTGGACACCCAGCATAAGGACCGCGACTACCCCACCCGCTGGTGGTTTCGCGGCGAGCACAACCGAGAACGAGTAATTAAAGGCATCGAAGCACAGGGCTTNGAGGTCATAACTATAAACCCCTAACCAATGGCACAAGCCAAAATTACGCGGATTGAACCCGCCAACCCCCCAACGTGGCAAGGAAGCCACGGCCTCATGTATGCGTTTGACGTCGAGCTTTCCGACGGATCCGCAGGCTCGGTGAACTGCAAGACGCCCAACAAATGGAATGTGGGCGACGACGTTGAATATACGTCGCAGAGCACCCACCACGGCACCAAGCTGCGGCTCGACAAGCCTGGCTACAATGGCCTCCCGCAACAATTCAGCGGAGGAGGAAGCAACAGCTCGGACAACACAAAGGGCATCATTGCGTCGTGGGCAGTGGGCGTGGCCATGCAGGTGGCCGACGTCACGGCACCCAACTATGACCAACAGGTCATGCAGTACGCCCGGATGGCTTTGGAGGCCCGACGCTCCATCAANAACGAGGTGGAGCCGTGAGCGGTTGGNNNTTCANGTGGAGGCAGGACGAACCTACAGAGCCGGGNCTNTACTTGNTNTGCTGGNACNTNCCNGTGCCTGACATCAATCCCAGGTATGAACTTTACCAATGGGATGGCAAGGANCAGTTTGGGATTNGCTANGCCTTCGACCCCACCCATTGGCAGAGGGTGACGAGCCCTGCCGAAGACTACGAACAAATGAAACAATACGAAAACTCTGTGTTATGAACTCAAGCAAAAAGTGGACCTCCCAAGAGGTCAAGACCCTGACAACCCGTTTCAAGGACGGCGTTTCTGACGAATTGATCGCCCAAGAACTGGGTCGCACGGTGAACGCCGTGAGGCAGCGCCGCGCCGACCTGGGCTTCCATCTACGTCAGCGCAAGGCGCACCTCAACAAGAGGATCCAACCAGCCAACAGCGCGCGCTTCACTCGATATGAACGGACGCCCAAAAAGCACACCAAGTGGTTGTGGGGGATGTTGGAAGTGACAAAATACTGAACCGTGAAGGAGTTCCTTGTAAAACATTACGGCAGCCTGGAAGAGTGCGCCGACGAGCTCAAAGTTGGGCGGTCGACGGTCTACAGATGGATTCAAAGCAACCCCCGTGGTATTTTGTTCCATGCGCCGGAGATCCTGCGGGACAAGAACACGGTGGCCTTGGAGCTCATTACCGAAGTTGTGGCGCGTGAGCAAAAGCTCGCAGAGGAAACAACAACGGCATGAGCGACAAGAGCCTCGCACAAAGTTGGATTGACGGAGGGGGCTACGGCTCCCTCCCTCCCAACTCCCACAAGAAAAGCAGCCGCTACCACGGCGGACCACAGAAGGGGTTTTACAAAGGCGTCAAGACCTGGGACCCCTGGAAAAAGCGGTGGTGGACAATTCAAACGTACCCGTGAAAGTCCTGGAGCTTTTCGCGGGAAGTCGCAGCTTCAGCAAAGAGGCGGAACGCATGGGCTTTGAAACATTCACGTGCGACAAAGAGCCTTTTGACAGAATAGACTACGTCTGCGACATCCTAAATTTTGACGTTGAAAAAGTGCCATTTCGACCCGACATCATTTGGGCAAGCCCTCCTTGTACGTATTTCAGCGTTGCAAGCATTGGCCACCATTGGCACGCCGATCACACCCCCAAAACTCAGAACGCGTTGCTTGGGGTGAAAATTGTAGAGAGGACGCTCGAAATCATACGACATTTTCAACCGACGTACTTCTTCATGGAAAACCCAAGAGGCAAGCTGCGCAAGCTCCCCGTCGTCGCTGGCATCCCGCGCGCGACGGTGTGCTACTGTCAGTATGGAGACATGAGAATGAAACCGACCGACATTTGGAGCAATCACATCTCGGAAGGTTTATTTTCGGAGGGATGGACACCACGACAAATGTGCTTCAACGGGAACCGACAATGCCATCACGAACCCGCACCTCGCGGCAGTCAGACAGGCACGCAGGGATTGAAAGGCAACTACAACCGCAGCGTTATACCTCAAGCGTTGTGCATTGAAATTTTAAAGTCATGTAAAAATGGAACGAGAGTTTAGAGGCGTGTGGATTCCTGCGCCGGTTTGGCTGGATCAAAGGTTGACGCTGGTGGAAAAGGCGCTCCTCGCGGAGATTGACAGCTTTTCCGGCAACGGGAAGACCTTCCACAAAAGCAACGACACCATCCAGGTGGAGTACGGAATAAGCAAGAACACCATTGCCCGGGCGCTGCGAAAGCTCGAAGCCCTGGAGTATATCAACGTGACGTTCAACGGACGCGTTCGCCATTGCTCGGTGCGGTTGGGCTGCATCCCCAAAACCGGGAAGGCAGACTCGCCAAATTGGGAAGGCAGCCTCCCCAAAATGGAGAGGCAGCATCGCCAAAATGGGGACGCAGCCTCCCCAAATGTACCCGCTACTAGTACAGTAGAGAACACAGTAGACAAAACAGTTAAAACAAGTAAGGCGCGCCCCAAGGGATTGGAGGAGGTTTTGGAAGCGTTCCGCTTGAGCGGTTCGTCCGACGACGAGGCTTCCGCTTTCTTTGACTATTACGAGGCCAACGGATGGACCCAGGGCCGCAACAAAAAAATAAAAGACTGGAAGGCCGCCGCGCGCGGTTGGATGCGTCGAACCAAACAATTCAAAACAAATGACCGCAGTAGAAAAGGCACGTCAGGAGCTGGTCCAGCGGACGGCTCACTCATTGAACAACATCTCCGCCGCCTCGCGGATGGATCCGGTGGAGGCATGGCGTGAAGGCGTCAACGTCCAAGCCGCCTACAACAACCCGGCCACGCAGGCCGCAGTCGAAGCCGCCCTCATTGCGCTGGTGGCCAAGACGCTACGCTACCTCGACTATGGCCGAACCATNACCGCAGACCANGACATCATTGACGCGGTGGAGCACCTGCGCCTGGAGTTTCCGGCCATGAAGNTGGAGGAGTGGGCCATNATTTTTCACCGCCTAAAGACGGGCCATTACAAGCCTGGCTACGAGCGGTTGAAACTTCCGGAACTTGTGTCTATATTCCAGCAGTATGAAGGCGAGCGCGCAGAGCGCCGCGAGGAAACATGGGACGAGCTCAAAAAACGAACCCCCAACAACCTCGACGACGGTCAGGTCAAAGCCCTCTANGANAAATACGCACAANAACGCCGTGAAGCGAAANAAGCCGCTGCAAAGGAAACCGAAGTCAAGCGCGTCCAAACGGACGAGCGAGGCCGGTGGGACTTCATCCCGTACCCGAACTCGAAAGACCACGAACCCCCGGGGGGCGATGGTCAAGAAAGTTGACGCGGTCTTCTCTCAATACGTGCGGCTCCGCGCCACCGACGANACCTGGTCANGGACATTGCTACACGTGCAATTCGAGGCGACATTGGTCCGAGGTAGACGCGGGCCACTTCATGTCGCGCGCTTGCATGAGCACCCGGTGGCATGAGGACAATGTTCAGTTCCAGTGTAAACGCTGCAACGGGTTTCGATCGGGTGAACAGTTTCTTTTTGCCCGCAACCTGGACGCCCAGTTTGGGAAAGGCAAAGCCGAGGAACTGTTCATTCAATCCAAGCAAACGCGCAAATGGACGCGCGCGGAGTTGGAGACCATGTATCACCACTACAAACGCCTCGTTGATGAGCTCCGCAGCTCGAAGGGACTTTGATGCGTGGTTCACCAAGAACTACGACGACCTGGTGGCAAGCGCTCGGTCCTTCCATCCCGACGGCTCCGATTTGGTCCACAGCACCTACGTCCGCTGCGTGGATGCCTTGGCAAACACTGGCCGGCCCATTGACAAGTTTGACGCATATTTTCGGAAGGCCATGTGGATTGAATCCACGCGGGGCGTCTTCAAGGCGCTTTACACCTACCTGGATTGTCCCGAAATCGAGGTGCCCAACCCCGAGCCTTCCCGCGATCCATTCGAGGACGAGAACGCGCTAATTTTGACGCGGCACCTGGCATGGTTTGACCGCACCGTTTTGCAGCTTTATCTTAACGGCTATAACCTGCGGCAAGTTGCCAGGGAGTCAGGCATCCATCACGACACCCTTTATCAATCGCTCCACAGGAGCAAACAAAAAGTTCGACATGTTTACCGTCAGCGCACAAACCCGGGCAAATAGACTCAACACCTGCCGAGGCTGCGAGCACTTTGTGGAAAGCACGCAGAGCTGCGGCCCCCTGGTGGTTGAGGCTTTCACCGACTCCGAACTTTGCGGCTGCCATATGCCAACCAAGACCCGTCTCAAATGGGCGGAGTGCCCCCTGGGCAAATGGGAGGCAGTTATCACGGCAGAGCACGTCGCGGACGTGCAAGCGTTTGTGGATGCGGTCGAACACGGATCCGAAGAGCCTGACCGACCAGGATCTTGCCGACCTTTACAACCGCGTCTTGGGCACCCATGAGCAAGCCACCAGTTGCGGGGGCTGCAACCGGAAGATGTTGAAAACACTGAAAAAACTACTGAATGAATACAACAAAGCAAATCCCCAGTGAATCGTTTTACCTGGCCGTGGGCAACCTCGCCCATCAAGGCGGTTACTTTATGAGCAAGCACGAGGCGCTGCAACGCTGCCAGCGGGGCGTTGTCGAACTGGGCTTNNCCTGGGAGGACATCGTCAGCCCCACGAGAAGGCGCGAGCTGGTCGACGTTCGCAANATGGTGTCCTATTTTCTGCGCGATCAAGGGTGGACCTACAAAGCCATTGGTGAAGTTATGCGCCGCGACCATGCCACGGCAGTGCATCATGTGCGTACCTTCCGGTGGTTGATGGAAACNTACAGCCAAACGCGTGGTGCCTACACCCAATTTTGCGGAGCATGACAGACAAACCCCTCACATATCGAAAAGCCAAGCGCCTCCTCGGACAGTGCGACGACTGGGTGCTTTTCACATCTAAAAACAACGGCGACGACACGGCCAACTTGGAGTGCGCAACCATGTGTGCCACATCCTGGGCGCTCCTCATTGACTTTGCCTCTGCCGACGAAAACTTTTACAATGCCCTTGAGACCATCCTCCACACGGCCCGTGACATACGCGAAAACGGCGGAGCTGAAGACCAACCCTAACAACCCGCGAGCCATCCGAAAGGACCAACTTGACAAGCTGGTCAAAAGCCTGGAGGAGTTCCCGGAGATGTTTGAAGCGCGNCCGATCGTGATAGACGCGGACGGTGTGGTTCTNGGCGGCAACATGAGGTTGCAGGCCGCAAAAGCCGCAGGCCTTGAAGAGGTGCCCGTCTTTGTGCGAGAATGGCACNAGAGCAAGGACGGTCAGTTCATCATCAAGGACAACGTGAGCTTCGGTGAATGGGATTGGGACGCTCTCGGCAACGAGTGGGACCCCGGGCAGCTCAACGAGTGGGGTTTGGACACCTGGCAACCCGACCTCGATGGGGACGACCTCTCCGACGAGTTCAGCCTTCCCGATGGAGAAAAGGAGCCGTTCCAAAGCCTCACGTTTACATTGGCTGACGAGCAAGCCGAGGTGGTCCGGAACGCTCTTGCCAACGCCAAGGCATTGGACGAGTTTAAGTATATCGAGACAATGGGCAACAGCAACCAAAACGGAAACGCCCTTTACTTTTTGGTATCGCAATGGGAAGGGCAAAGGACATAACAGTAAAGGTCATTCCAGCGCGGGTGGCCAATGAGTTTGTCAAGCGCCACCATTACAGCGGTAAAGTGGTCATGAACTCCGTGCTGCATTTTGGCGCATTCCTGGACGGAAAGCTCGGGGGCGTCATGCAGTATGGAAACCCGATTGATAAGCGGAACGTTCTCAACCTTGTCGAAACGGAGAACAAAGGCTTCAACGCCAAATGGAACGAGATGTTGGAGTTGAACCGGATGGCCTTCTCCCCCATCTTGCCCAAGAACTCCGAAAGTCGGTGCATCGCGGTAAGCCTTCGCCTCATCAAAAAGAACGCGCCCCATATTAAGTGGATCCTCTCGTTTGCCGACGGAACGCAATGTGGGGACGGCACCATCTACCGAGCCTCGGGCTTCAAGCTGACAGCCATCAACAAAAACAAGACCATCGTCAAACTGCCCAATGGTCAAGTCATGGCAAAGCACGGAACGTCAAAAAAGGACATGACGGGCGCCGTGCCTTTGGGAGGCCACCAGTTTCGTTATATTTACGTCATAGACAAAGCGGCCAAGCTCGCCGTGCCCTCCATCCCCTTCGAGAAAATCAAGGAGTTGGGAGCCGGAATGTATCGAGGCCAACCACGCGCATGAAGCACAGCAGGCGGTGCGCCGGGCATCCAGTCCGGAGGGGGCGGTTCGATTCCGACCCATGCGCTCTAATTTTACCGTGATGGAAGCAGTCAAAGCCAACAAATCCGACACCAAAAAAGAGGCGATGTTGGAAGCCCTGGAGAAATCCCTGGGTATTGTCACCACGGCTTGCAACGCGGTTGGCATCAACCGGTCAACGCACTACGACTGGATGAAAAAAGACAGCGACTACGCAAGCGCGGTCAAAGCCATTGAGGGGCGGACGCTCGACTTCGCAGAGAGCCACCTTCACAAGCTCATCAAAGACGGCAACCCTGCGGCCACCATTTTCTTTCTCAAGACCAAAGGGAAGGCCCGAGGATATGTGGAGCGTCAGGAGATCGAGGTCGCAGAGAAAAAGCCGCTCTCTTGGTTTGGAAACGACAACAGCACCACCACATGACCTATACCATCAACACAAGCGTCCGCAACGTAGCCGAGAACGGCACGGAGGAGGAGCGCACGTTCTACATTGTCACAGGCACCCAGGACGGACAGGCCACCATCATTGGGCAGTATGACAGCCAAGAGGCCGCCGAAGCGGTCAAGGCCGAACTGGAAGCCCTCGACGAGGATTGAAGCAAGCGGCGACATACTACCACGTTAAACAGTCGCCGGCCAAGATTCAAGTTCACCAGGGAGGAACGCGGAGCGGGAAGACCTACTCCATCCTCACGGCGCTGGTGGAACTCTGCCACCAAAACGAGAACGCAGGGGCTGTTATAACCATCGCGCGGAAAACCTTCCCGGCCATCCGNGCGTCGGTGATGCGCGANTTTTTNACCATCCTGGANGCGGAGGGCATCTATAACGTCGCCAACCACAACAAGAGCGAAGCCACCTACGTGCTNTTTGGCAACCTGGTGGANTTTATAAGCATCGACCANCCNCAGAANGTCCGAGGGCGTAANCGGGACATCCTNTTTGTCAATGAGGCCAACGAGCTCAACCTCGAAGATTGGCGGCAGCTCGTCCTCCGGACAACGGGGCGAATCCTCATTGACTACAACCCCTCCGACGAGTTTCACTGGATCTACGACGAGGTCATCCCCAGGGAGGACGCCGAGTTTTTTCAAACGACCTACCTTGATAACCCGCACCTTCCGGATGCCGTCGTTGCAGAAATCGAAAGGCTCCAAGATGCAGACCCCGACTACTGGAAGGTCTATGGATTGGGCNAGNGGGGNCAGAGCCGCGCGACCATCCTGACNCATTGGAAGGAATTTGACCAAATCCCAACGGACTACAAGCTCCTCAACATTGGCCTCGACTTCGGTTATACCAATGACCCGACGGCCATTGTGAAGGTTTATACCGACGGGCACGGCTTCATCTTGGACGAGGTTTGCTACGCCACGGGATTGACCAACGCGGCCATTTCGCAAACGCTGCGCGACGCCGAGGTGGGGCGGGGCACCATGATCATTGCAGACAGCGCGGAACCCAAGAGCATCGACGAAATCCACGGGCACGGATTCAACGTCCACCCAGCTCGCAAGGGACGCGACAGCATCCGGGCAGGGTTGGACTTCCTACGCTCCCGACCGTTGGGCATCACATCCCGCAGCGTCAACGGCATCAAAGAACTCCGGAACTACAAATGGAAGGAGGACAAGAACGGGCGCCAACTGAACGAGCCGGTGGACGCATTCAACCACTTCATTGACGCCAGCCGCTACGCCATCACGCATACGCAGACCAACCCCAACTTCGGTAAATACGCCCTCGGCTAAAAAAAAGTGTCCCATAGCTTGGACAAAGGGGAAACTTATCTTACCTTTGAGACATCATTAACCCCAAAACAAAACAAATGGGACACACACACACCACCCGCGTCAGCTTCGGCGGCGCCTTCACCACCAAGTTGAACGAGGCCGGCACCCTTGAGGTCTACTACCAAGGACAGCTCGTTGGTGACATCCACAACACGGACGACAGGCCGTTGGTCACCGAATGATTGACGACCACCACAAGAGGCCCCCAAGCGGGGCCTTTTTTTTTGCCTTAACTTTCACANCGTAAGCAATCCACGAAAACGCGTCTTATGAATGTGAAGCTGTCCCTNCCCGCCACTTTTGCCGACTTGACNCTCCGCGACCTTCAGGTGCTGGAGACAAGCGAGGACCCCATGACCTGCGTCGGGGCCGTGACTGGTATTGACTGGGACGAGCTTCGGGAGATGCCGCGTGCTTTGATCCAGGAAGGGTTCAACCACCTGCAAGCGCTGCGCAAGGCAGAGACCCAACGGCACCTTGAGACATTCGAGCTCCACGGCACGCGCTATGGCTTCGTCCCCAACTGGGACGAGTTCACCGCAGGCGAGTGGATTGACGCCGAGCAACTGTGCGAGGACTTTTGGAAGAACGCGCACAAGGTCATGGCTTTGCTCTTTCGCCCCGTGACGCGATCGGTCGGCGACCGCTACATGATCGAAGCCTATACGGCCAAGGAAGACCCCACGCCGTTTCTCGATATGCCAGCGGACCAGGTGGCGGGTGCCTTGCTTTTTTTTTCGACTACCAAAAACGAACTTCTGACCACTTTGGAGTCCTCTTTGATTCAAGCGGCGAAGAGCCGGGCGATGACTTCAGTGAAAAGTGGGGGTGGTATCCTGTCCTCTATTCTCTCGCGGGTGANGACATTTTGCGCGTCGAAGCTGTCACCAAACTCACGGTCGGCCACGTTTTNACCCACCTGGCTTTCCTGAAGGACCTCGAATTTAAACGCAAGCAAGCCACCGCATGATCACCTACACCAATATCGTGAACCGCTTCGAGGCCTTCGTTGCTGCCAACCCATTTGTGCAGACGTTCAGCTTCGGCTCGCCCTCCGACGTGGATCTCGACAAGCTGGAAACCTACCCGATCCTGCATCTTGTTTATACCGGCGCCACATATCAAGGCAGTTCCAAAACCTACTCGTTCGAGGTNTACATTTTGGACAACCCGCCCAACGACGAGTCCAAGGTGGACTTTCAAAAGGGCGCCATCACAAACGCCGAACAAATCGCCGAGGACATCTTGGCCGACATGGAGCGCGGTGGGGAGGTGTTCACCTTCGCCCATCGCTTCGACGTCGCCAGCGCCTCGACCGTCCCCCTTGAGGAGGAGGGGAGCAACGTGCTGTCCGGCGTCCTCTTGAACCTTTCCGTGACCGTTGGTTACGAACACGACTCTTGCAACTCACCACTCACATGAACAACTGGAAACTCCGAGCGCTCGTCAATGATGACGACACAATGGACCTCTACGAGGCCAACGGCCACCTCGGTCTCTTTTATACGTCCGACGTAAGCGTCGCCTACGTTCCGTTTGGCGACAAATTCGCCCACCCTTTACGGACCACGGCGTCGGACGACTTTGGCCCCGTGTCAAACCAAGTGCCGGGCATTTGCAACGGCACCTTTACCCACACCGGGTCGGGCTCTGCAACCGTGTCCGCGACCACGCTGTCCGGCAATGGTGCAAACGCAACATTTCAATACACGTTCCTTGCTGACGGCACGCTCTCAACCATTGTAGCCATCTCCGGTGGCTCCGGCTATCTCGTGGGTGACAAGCTCCGCATCACCACAAGCGCCGCGCATGGTTCACAGGTTATCGAGTTTCGTTTGGTTGATGGTTCCAACGCTTGCTTGCGTTATGCCACCCTGAGCCACGACCGCACGGCGCCTTCGTTGCCCTTTGCGGTCCACAAGTTTCGCATCAATAACTCATCCGCGCGCCCGGTGGCCGTTTTAGACTACCGGAGCTCGCAGGTCTTCCCACGGCCACAGGACAAGCTCCTCGACAAGTACCCCGACGCGGCGGCGGCCTACGGCTTGCGCCTCTTGCGTTCGGCCTACCTCGGCCCTGCCATCCGCGTGCGCATTCCGCAGACAAACGAAGAAAAGGACATCTACTTCGACGGGCAGGGCAACCTTGACACACAGGCAATCCACGACTTCCGAGGAACGTACACAACCATTCGCGTCAAGACGTGGTACGACCAGTCCGGCAACGGGAACGACGCGACCTCAAGCAGTACCGCAACGTCACCTGTCATTGTCAGCGGTGGTGACGTTATTGAGGTCAACGGCAAGCCCGCCCTTGAGTTCGACGGAAGTGACGACAAGTTTGACATTGACAGCTCCGACGTGTACGGACAGGCAAGGCTCGACGCTTTCATGCACTACCAGTCGGACGACAATGCCTACGTGTTTTTCGCGGACCCTGACAGCACCAACCGCTTCAGCTTTGTTCCGCAAGACGGCTCAGACACGACGGCTCTGTCAGGTCAATACAAAAATGGAGCCAATGAGCCAACGCTGTACGTGAATGGGGTTTCCATACCTGCCGTCCCGGGGGCCGGCAACAACACGCGCGACGAGTTGCACACGGCACTTATCACAAACGGAGCCGAACACAGCAATGGGGCCGTGGTCGTTCACCAAGGTGCAGGCACTTCAGCGTGGACGGATTTTGGCATAAGCGCGTACCCCCAAGGAACGACCTACCTGTTCGGCGGCAAGGTGACGGAGGTCGTCCTTTACAACACCGACCAGTCGGCCAACCGCGAAGACATCGAGAAGGACATGGCCCTGCACTCGGGAGCGTTCCAAGTGGAGGACGCGCCATTGCTTGACGCCTACGGGGGTGCCCATGCGGCCTACTCCCTCCGCAAGCTGAACAGCGACTACACGGGGGCGGCGGTGCGTGTGCGTCGAGCGAGTGACGGCGCGGAGCTGGACGTGGGCTTCAATTCTGACGGTACCCTGGACGAAAGCATCCTAACTACGTGGCCGACAGGAGCCGTTTACGTCAAGAAGTGGTACGACCAAAGCGGCAACGGCAATGACTTGGTGCAAAGCACGGTAGCCCGGCAACCTAATTTGCGAAACAGCTTGGGAACGGTGCAACGCGTGGACGGACGTATGGCCTTGAGGTTTGACAGCGACGCATTTGACATTGACAGCACGGGCCTTGACATCGGCAACCTTTCGTCGTTTATCGTGTGCAAGTACACTGGACTAACGGGCTCGCAAATGGCTCTTGCCCTGAGTGGCACAACCGGTAACAAGCGGTGGTATGCGCCCTACGTCCAAGCCGAAAACTTTAACTACAGCTACGCCAACACCCTCAGCTCTGTCAGCACAACGGCGAACACCGACAACAACCTGCACAGCGTCATTGCAGGCGCTACCCAAACCGACATGGAGGCGTTTCTAAATGGCGCAAGCGTTGGAACGTTGACCCTCGCGACGGGCATTGACAGCGCTAACGATGGTATCGGGAGCTACGCGGGCGCCTACTTTATGAAAGGCTTCATCCAAGAGGTCGTCGTCTACTCCAGCGACCAAAGCGAGCGCCGCGAAGGCATCGAACGCAACATCTCAAACCACTACGACTTATGAGCTACATCCTAATCTCAGCCAACGACGACTTGACGTCGCAGGAGCGCGCCGAACTCATCACCCGCGAGCTCTACAACATCACGGCCCCTGAAGCNATGCAACACGACTACCAAGCCGACGGCACCGTCTTCGGCCTCGTGGAGCACCCCGACGGGGGCGACTGGGCCATGCACATCGACGAGGACTGGGTCATCTACTGCCACGACGACGTGGACCTCGACCGCCTCGTGGGTGCCTTCCCTGAAGTGCCCGCCGACGAGGTAGCCACCCTTCGCTCTTTGATCGAATCAAGCGAGAAGGTGACGTTCTCCGACATCATCCCAAGCACCGCCACCGTCCGCGACCACGACTACATGGTCGACAACGGTTGGTTCACCGAAAGCATCTAAACCCAAACACATGGAATTCATCGCACAACACTGGGCCGAGTTGGCCCTCGCCATCCTCGGAGCCGCAGGAACCTACACCGCCCTCACCGAGTCCACCAAGGACGACAAGGTGGTGGACGTACTGAAACGAATTGTGAACGCCATCGTCTTGGGCCGTTCGCGCAAAGCCGACGACAAGTGAAGGACTACGACATCATTGGGACCTTCACAGGCCAAGCCACCGACGGCTTTCAAGACGTGAACGGGTACATCATGTCCAACACCACCTTGGACGTTGAGGTGCGCGTGGTGCCTTTTGGTACCGAGTTTGCCGCGCCTTTGGTGACGAGCTCACAGCCCAACCAAAAGGACGGCATCACCAACGGCACGTTCACAAGCGACGCCAACGCCACGGCATCGGCACGCCCTGCCACCACCATCTCCGGCAACGGAAGCGGTGCGACGTTTGTCTACGTCTTCGACGCCAACGGCGACCTCGAAAGCATCAAAGCGGACGGGGCTGGCGACGGCTACTTGGAGAACGACCATTTGAGCATCACGACGACGGCGGCTCACGGCTCGCAGACCATCAAGTTCCGGCTTGTGTTGGGTAGCAACCGAAGCGAGCAAAACGTGTACCTCGTTCACGACAGGACGAACCCCTTGGCCTTTCCAGTGCGTGAAGCCCGCGTAAATGGGTCGACCGACCGGACCCTTTTCTTTTTGCGTGAACGCTCGTGACCAACTATGAGGCCATTTTGGAGGAGTTCGCAAGGGAAACAACCCTCGCGGCAAAACGCGAGCTTGGTTCGCGACGCATTGGTCGCAATCGCTCGTATGGTGTTGCGACGCGTAAGCTCCAAAGGTCTCTCACGTTTAGCCGTCAAGGCTCTCGTGTTGCGTTCGGCTCTCCGCTTCCTTACGCCGGTTTTGTTCATTGGGGTGTTAACGGCACCAATCGTTCGCACGGTTCGCCGTATTCGTACACGACGAAGCAACCCCCCACCGACGCCATCTTGCAGTGGATGCGAAACAAGCCCGTGCGACTGCAAAAGAAAGGAGGGAAGGGCTTCGCGCGTCAAACGGCGTCGGCTCTCAAATCGGCGGCGTATCTCATCGCGCGGGCGATCAAGAGGAACGGCGTACCGGGGGTGAAATACTGGACGGAAGCCTACGACACCATGTGGCCTCGCTACGCCCAAAAGATAGCGGAAGCAAAAGCCGAAGACGTGGCCCTTCAACTGGAGGCGATCGTTGGAGGCATAACCATCAAAGCGAAGTAACCAATGGCCGTTGCCTTTACAAGTGAGCCGGTTGACGACCTCAACCTCAGCAACCAGCACCTCATTTTTGCCATGTACGACTCGGCCGAAGTGCCGGACCGCTACATCGTGCAGGTTTACGAGAACAACTACTTCTCGGGCGACGGCACGCTCATCGCCAAAATCTACCTCACCCCCAATGAGGCAGACCGTGGGGTGTTCAACTTGGGCGACCTTGTGAACAACCGCCTGTCAGCACCCACTACGTTGACTTATCAAGGGTCGGACCGCTTCGTCATGACCGGGCAAGCGTCAGCGGAAAAGGCAGCGACCACGGACATGGTGGCGCGCAAGTACACGCTCAAGGCGGGACGCATCAAGGACGGGACGGAGACGCTGGCCCAAGACACCGCCATCAAATACCTCATGGGGGGGGCGTGGCAACTAAAGGACGGCAAGCACCCCAGCTTCGCGGACTACTACACCAACCTGTTGTCGAGCACAACCAAAAAGGCGTGGCTCACTGACCTGCCCAACAACTCGGGTGTCATCGAGAGGTACATGGCCGACGACGACGAAGGGCGCGTGGGCATTGTCCACACGTCGCTCATGGGTCAAACCAGCTTCCTCAACAAGGTCACCATTCAAGCGTTTGAGGCGGACGGCACGAGCATCCACACCGAAACGTTGTCAAGCATTGGCTTTGGACTTTTCCACAACCAGTCCCTCCACTGGGTAGCGTGTGGACCTGTCAACGTCAAGGCGTTGTTTGGTGCGGATTGGTCAGACGACTGGGACTATATCGAAATCATCCCGCGCAGTAGCGGCAACAACCAAATCGGGGCCAAGTACGTCGTGCGTAAGGACTGCCGACCCATTAAGCACGAGCCCGTCCAACTCGCGTGGACAAACAGCGTCGGCGGGTGGGATGGTTTGCGCTTTGACGGACGAGCCCCCAAGACCATTCAAAAAAACGAGAAGCGCTTCCGCAAAGACCCGCTGACATGGCAAGAGAGCGCCCCGTCGTGGAACACGTGGGACCGTCAAAACACAACCTTCCACAACGAGGGCAAGCTGCGGTTCACGTTGACCCACGACCAGTTCACTGCGGACGAGCGCGCCCTTCTCGAATACTGCATGAGGTCGCGTCAGGTTTACTACCGCTATGGCACCGAGGATTGGTTGCCGTGCGTGGTCGACACCAACTCCTTGGTTATTGAGCCCGCAGGTTCGAAGATGTTCCGCGTTTCCTTGACCATTGAAGACGCAAACCCTGTGAGATGTTGAGGCTCAACGTTTCTGACGTCGACCTCGACCTCTACCAGGACGAGGCGGTCAACCTCACCATTCAGTTCTCGGACCTTGAGGGCATCAACAGCCCCGTGGGTTCGTTCTCGCAGACGTTCCGCGTGCCTGGCACGGCCAAAAACATGGACGTGTTTGGACCGATCAACACAGCCGATCCAGGAAGCGTTAACCTCAAAAGCAAGAAAGCGGCGGAACTCTTCAGTGGCTCCGTCTCCATCCTTCGGGGATTTGTGCAGGTGAAGCGCGTGGTCATTCAAAAGCAACACTACGCCGACATCGAGCTGGTGTTCTTTGCAGGCGCCGTGGACCTGAAGGCTGCCCTGGGCGACGCCCTCCTTTCCGACCTGGACTTGAGCGCCCACGACCATATCCTCAACTCCCAAAACATCCAGGCCTCGTGGGGTTCCTCGGGCATCGCGCCGGAGATTCGTTACGGCCTCATTGACAAGGGCTTCAACTGGAGCGACACTAACCCACCGTGGGCTGACGACGACGGCTTGGAGCAAGGCGAGTTGACGCCGTTCATTCAGGCCAAGGTCTTGTTTGACGCGATCATGGACGAGGCGGGTTATACCTATGACTCGGACTTTTTTGACACCACCGGCGAGGGCAACTTCGACCGGGTGTATATGCCGTGCTACAACGGCGCCATTTCGCCCGAGAGCGAAGGCGACGAGGACAACACCATCCACGTCGGATTGGGTGCCGACATCACTGGGCCAACAAGCGTGGCGACTTTGCCATTGCTTGACACCATCGACGACGCGCGTGATGCGTCAGAAAATTGGGAGAACGCGGCAAACTTCCGATACACCGCACCATTCACGGGTCTCTACTCCATGCGGCTTCACGTGCCCCATGCCATCACAGGGTCGCACAAGCTCGAAATGTGGGCCTACAAAAATGGCAGCGAATACGAGAAAATAGTTGACATCAACAGCCAAAGCGCCACGGGTTCGGTCGAGTGGATTTACGACGGCGACGGCACCGGGTTCCCCAATGGCGGGCCAGCCGTTTACCTTGAAACGGGCGACACCTTCTCCATCCGCTACAAACTGCACAGCTCCCACGTCACCATCTACGGCGACATCCCGGGAGGCAGCGTCAGCAGCGTCCGAGGTTATTACAACACCAACCTTGAAATTTTCAACGTGGTCGAGTTGAGCGGCCAGGACGTGACCATCTCGCAGAACCTGCCCGAGATGAAACAGTTGGACTTTGTGTTGGGCCTTCAGAAAATGTTCAACCTTGTTTTTGTTCCCGACAAGAACCGAGAGAACCACCTCCTCATTGAGCCGTACGTCGACTACATGGACGCAGGGACAGAGAAGAGTTGGAACGACTTGATCGACTACGGCCAGGACATCACGCTGACCCCAACAACCGACCTTCAGGCCAAACGCTACGAATGGACGCAGGCTCCCGGCCAGGACTTTGTGGCCACCGCCGTCCAGGAGCAACGTGGCCGCGTCTATGGAAGATACCAAGTCCTTGACCCCGAGAACGACTTCGCCACAGGGGACAAGGTGATCGAGTCTCCCTTCGCCCCGTATATTGTTAGCCTTATTCCGGGGACGCCCTTCCAAATCTACCGCAGCATCAACGCGTCGGGTCAGCGCATCGAAAACCCGAAGCCCATGTTGGCCTACTACGGAGGCTTGACGGACAACTTCGGCGAATACTACGTCAAGGCCGACGACGGCACCACTGGCAGCGCGGCGACGCTCTTCCCCTACTTCTCCCCGTTCTCCACGGATCAACCGGCCCTTGACGACAACCAGCTTCAATACGGCGTCGAGCGGCCCTTCGTGCCAATGGCAACGCCGCCCATCAACACGCTGTTTGTGAAATATTGGTCGCAATATGTGACCGAGCTTTACAGCGAGGAGGCCCGCGTCATGACGCTGCACGTGAAGCTGGATCGGGTGGAGTTGGCCGACTTCGAGTTCAGCGACAAAATTTGGATGCGAGGGGCGCGGTGGCGTGTCACCAAAATGACGTATGACGCCAACGTCGAAGGCCTGGTGAAAATTGAGTGCCTCAAGGTTCTGTCCGACATCGCATATTGCGAGGACGTGCCGACAAGCCACGCGGCCAAGGTCAACTTCGTGCTTTTCAACAACTCCACCGCCCTCTCGCCCGACTACGGGTCCAAGGCGTGTTGTGAAGCCTATGGCTACAACTGGGTCAAGAACACCACCGTAATAAACGGCGTGACCCCTGCCAACCTTTGCAAGCCGCCCAACTCCGAAATCAACCCAACGTAAGCAAATGGAAAACCCGCGTCATATCACTGAAGCCATTGACCTTTTGGTGGCAACCAAGACACGCAAGCCGTCCCTTTGGTGGGCTCTCCCTTTGGACATCTTGCTGACATTGGCCTACCTCGCGGCGTTTGGCTTGCTCATCTATAACGTGGTCCAATGGCTGTAACCAAGCAACAGGTAATACTTGAAATCGACGCGGACACAGGCCAGCTGACGGCCTCGCTCGACGACGCCAAAGAGGGCGTTGAAAAGGTCAGCGACAGCACCTCCGCGCTGACCAGCCAGCTCGACAAAATGACGGGCGGCGCCGTTTCCGGGTTTAAGAACGCGGCCAACGGAACCAAGGCCTTCATCAAGGGGCTGAAGCTAACGCGTGCGGCCATCATTGCCACGGGCGTCGGGGCCTTGGTTGTGGCTGTGGTTGGGTTGGTCAAAGCATTCACCCGTTCAGAGGAGGGAGCCCGCAAATTTGCCCGCGCCTTTGAGGTGATCAAGACCGTCACCAACGTGGTGATTGATCGGCTCGGGATGTTGGGCAAGGCGGTGGTCCAAGTTTTTGAGGGGGACTTTTCCGGTGCCTACGACACAGCCACGCAGGCCGTCACAGGATTCAACGAAGAGATCAAGGACGAGGTGGCGTTGTTTGACGACTTGATCCTGCGTGAGCAAGCATTAGAGGACGCCCGCATCAAGCAAACGGTGGCCACGGCCAAGACGCGCGCAGAAATCAAGGAGCTGAACCTCGTCGCTGAAGACACCACCAAAAGTTTGGAAGAGCGCGAGGCGGCAGCGGCCCGTGCCGGCGAACTGGAACGCGCCCTTTTTGAGGAGCGCAAGCGCTTGGCCGAGGAAGAACTCGCCATCGCAAAAGCTCGCCTTGAGAACACCGCCAGCACCACAGAGGATCGCGAGGCCGTGGCGCAGTTGGAGGCCGAAATTTTCAACTTGAGCCGCGAGTCGTTGGAGCTTCAAACCACGCTCAACAACAAGCTCAACATCATACGCGCGGAGGGAGCGCGCAAGCAAGAGGAGGCCCGCAAAGCGGAGGAGGCCGCAGCACAGAAGGCCATCGAGGACGCAGAGAAGGAGGCCGAGGCCGCCAAGAAAGCCGCAGCGGAAAAAGAGGCCGCAGAAAAGAAACGCCTCGAAGAGGAAAAGAAAGCGAAGGACAAAGCCGCCGCAGAGGACCAAAAGAGACGTGAGGAAGAGTTGGCCGCAGAGCGTGCGCTCATCGAGCAAAAACGCGCCATGACGTTTGCCGCCCTCTCTGCCCTGCAACAATTAAACGCGGCGTTCGCCAAAAACGACGAGGAGGGAGCGCGTCGCGCCTTCAAGCGCAACAAAGCCCTGTCCCTGGCATCGGCTGTCCTCAACACAAGCCAAGCCATCACGGACGCCCTGGCAAAGGACGCCACGTTCCCCGGCTCTCGATTCATTGCAGCCGCCACGGCAGGTGCCGCAGGTTTGGCGCAAATTCAAAACATCCGCAAGACGCAATACCAAGGAAGCAACCCACCGCCTCCAGCCACTGAAGAGCGCGGGCCGGCGGCAGGCTTTGCCGCTGGAGCCGTCGGGGCACCGGGAGCGCCAGCCCTCGACCTTGGGTTCCTTGGCGAAGGGGCCGGGCAAGCTGGACCGATCCAAGCCTACGTCATTGCGCAGAACGTCAGCAACGCACAACAAGCAAACCAACAGGTCCAAGACCAAGCAACACTCGGGTAATGAAAATTGTGGAACTTATAATTGACGAGGAGGCCGAGGTCTTCGGTATTGAAGCCATCTCCTTGGTTGATCGTCCAGCCATCGAGTTGGACTTCGTGGCATTGGCAGAACAAAAGGTCGAGTTTGCCGAGGTGGACAACGACAAGCGTATCCTCATGGGGCCAGCCTTGGTTCCCGACAAACCGATCTACCGCAAAAACGCAGGCGGGGAGTTCTACGTCTACTTCTCAAAGGACACGGTGCGCCGCGCTGCGGAGCTCTACCTCCAGCAGGGACGCCAAACGGCCCACACCCTGGAGCACGAGCACGCCATCAACGGCCTCACCGTGGTGGAGTCATGGTTGGTTGAAGACAAGGCCAAGGACAAGTCTGCGGTCTATGACCTCGACGTTCCCGTGGGCACATGGATGGTTGCCGTCAAAGTTGACAACGAGGCCATTTGGCAAGATTGGGTGAAGGAAGGCAAGGTCAAGGGGTTCTCCATCGAGGGCTACTTCGCCGACAAGATGCAAAAGCAAGAGGAGGACGCGGTCCTGGGCTATGACGTGGTGGACGCCGTTTTGGATTTGCTGGAGATGGAAAGCTACAACGACTACCCGGATGCGGTGGTCAATAACGCCAAGCGAGGTATCGAGCTCAACGAGAAGCACGGCAACAAGTGCGCCACGCAGACCGGCAAGGTTCGGGCACAGCAGTTGGCCCAAAAGAAACCGTTGAGCCGGGAGACCATTGGCCGCATGGCGTCCTACCTCGCGCGGGCGGAGGTCTATTACGAGAAGGGCGACACGAGCGACTGCGGGTATATCTCCTACCTCCTTTGGGGTGGCAAGGCTGCCAAGCGTTGGGCCGACGCCAAGATGCGTGAGTTTGAAACGCTGTCCGCCCTGGAGCAAGTGGCCGTGGAGATCATGGCAGAGCGCTACGAGGCGGCAGAGGTTGGACCGCGTGGTGGCGTCAAGCGCAGCAAGAAAGCCCCCAAGAGCGACACCCCTAATAAGAACCCCAAGCGCGGCAGCTCCAAAAACAAACCAGGCGCCGCAGCGAGCGAGGGAAAGGTCAAGGTTCCCAAGGAAGTGGAAAAGACGCTCCAGAAAAAAAGCGACGACTTCAACGAGCGCTACAAGGAGAAGTTGGGCTACGGCGTAAGCGTGGCCAAGCTGCGCGTTGTTTATCAAAGGGGCGTGGGCGCATATCAAACGTCGCACTCCCCCGAGGTCAAAAGCTCGCAACAATGGGGGTTGGCTCGCGTCAACGCGTTTCTTTACCTCGTGAAAAACGGACGCCCTGAAAACGCGAAATACACCACCGACAACGACTTGCTGCCCGCCAAGCACCCCAAGGCCAAAAAATAAGTGGCTCCGTTTGTCAGCATTAGGGTGCCAAAACCGTCTAATAAAAAACGCACAAACATGAACATTCAACAACGCGTTCAAGAGATCCTCAACAAGTTTGACGTCAACCTGACTGTCACAGAGGAAAAGCGCACCGAGATGGCCGAGGTCACCTTGGAAAATGGCACGGTTCTTTACGCCGACGACGAGTTCGCCGTTGGAGCGGAGGCCTACATTATTAACGACGAGGGTGAACGCATCTCCGTCCCCGCTGGAGACTACGAGCTCAACGACGGCCGCTTGCTGGTCATTGGAGAAGGTGGCAAGGTGGAAGAGATGAAGGGCGCCCCGGAAGCCGAGGAGGCCGCCGAGGAGAAGGAAGAGGAGCGCGTCGAGCAAAGCGCCGAGACCCCCGAAGCGGAAGAGACCCCCGAGGTTGAAGTTGAGGTGGAGGTCGAGTTGGAGGACAAGGAGGAAGAGGACAAGCCCACCTACGTCACCCGCGCCGAAGTTGAAGAAATGATCAAGGCCGCGTTTGAATCCCTCAAGGAAGACGAGGACAAAGAAGAAATGTCCGACGTCAACCCCGAGGCACCCAAGGCAGAGGCAGAGCCCGCAGCCGAAGAGGTGGCAGCCCCCGAGGCTGACCCCGTTGTTGAGGAACTGGCCGCCGTCAAGGCCGAGCTTTCAGAGATGAAAGACGAAGCCGTTCCCATGTTGAAGCACGCCACGCCAACGGCGCAGGCGGAGCCCATTGATTTGTCAAAACTTTCATTACAGGAGCGCGTCGCCGCCCTCCACTCTAAATTCTCTCAGAAATGAGCCAATACAAATTTGCCAACGCCAGCATCGCAGCCGGCACTTACGCAGGTGAGGCGGCCCGCCCATACGTGGCGGCGGCTATCCTGTCAGCTGACACCATCGCCAACAATTACGTGCAGGTGTTGCAGAACGTTCACAGCAAGGCCGTCCTCCGGAAGTTTTCCGGCGTGGACATTGAGCCCGCTACTTGCACCTTCACCCCAGGTCAGAACAACGCCCTCACCCTCGGTGAGCAGGTTTTGACCGCGACCTCTTTGCAGGCGCAAGAACAGGTGTGCAACAAAGACCTCCGCGCTACGTGGGAAGGTGCTTTGATGAGCGGACAGAACTCCGCCGCTCCTGCCGACTTCACCACTTACGTGGCCCAGTACGTGGCCGCTCGCGTGGCTGCCCAAATCGAGGGCAACTTGTGGCAGGGCAACTACGACGCCGACGGTTCCGGTGGTGGTTCTGCCAGCTACGACAGCTTTAACGGTTTGTGCGAAGTCATCAAGGACGACGCTTCCAACTTGGGCTACAACGGCACTGCCGCTGGCGCCTTCACCGCTGACGCCGCTTCCGCTACTGGTATCTTGACCCACTTGGACGCCGCTGTCAACAACGCGCCAAGCGAGGTGCAGAGCGACCCCGACGCGGTGATCTACATGAGCCGGAAGTCATTGTTCTTGCTTCAGCGCGCTATGGCCGGTGTCATCACCACAAGCGGTGGTATTTCTCCAACCTTTGTTGGTGAATCTCGCCCCATGTCTTACCTCGGCTTTGCCATCGTGGCGCCCGCTGGTATGCCAAACGACACCATTGTGATGTGCAACCCCAACCAGTTGTACTTCGGTACCGACTTGTTGACCGACCACATCAACGCCAGCATCTTGAACCTCCGCGACGTGACTGGTGACGACGTGACCCGCGTCATCATGCAGTTCAGCGGTGGCACGCAGATTGTGGACGCTGGGTCCATCTCTGCCGTTCGCCGCACATCGTAAGATTAACCCGAAGAACGCGGGGGAGCGAAAGGGCTCCCCTGCATCTTCTCAACCTCTGAAATCATGGCTTGTAGCCTTACACTTACAGGACGGTCTTTACCTTGCCGTGACGCCCTCGGGGGTGTGAAAAAGGTGTGGATGGCCGCGTTTTCCGACGGCCTTTGGGACGCGGTTGCTTCGGGTGAAATCCCTGACAGCGCCGCCGCTTTGACTTTGCGCGACTACGTGTCCCCAAAGAACACGTCGAGCCTCACGCAAACCGTGAACGCATCGGTCGAGAACGGGACGGTCTTCTACTCGCAGGTCTTGAGCTTGGTCGTAAACAAGCCCGTGGCGGCTGACATCACCGAAATCCAAAACCTCGCCAAGGGACGCCTCGCCATCGTGGTGCAGGACTTGAACGACAACTACTTTGTCATGGGCCATACCCGTGGCGCGGAGTTGACCGGCGGAAGCATCGCCACCGGCACCGCCATTGGCGACCTCAACGGCTTCACGTTGGAGTTCACAGCGGAGGAGGCCATCCCGGCTCCATTCCTTGACGAGTCAGGCGCCAACTTGACGTTCACCGTCACATCGTAATAAACACCGGGCCAAAGCCTTGGGACCGTTTATAGTTACAAAGGAGGGGGAGGGCGTTGGCTCTCCCCTTTTTTGATACCATGATACACCTCACACCAAACGCCGCCTCGAACGTTGTCAGCCTTTCGCCCTACCAAGCGCGGAAGTACCTCGCAACGTTCACGCACTACCTCATCGTCCTAACAAACGAAGCCACCGAGGCAACCCACGCGGCGGTGCTTGCGCCTTCGGTTGACAATGATCGCGAGACCAAGTTCGACCTTCCGACGGACGCGGATGCGGCAGGTGAGGTGCTTATCACCCAGTCCGGCCTTTATACGTATACCGTTTACGGCCAAAACAGCGCAGACAACACCGATCCATCCGACGCCTCCGTTGTGGGCGTCTGCGAGACCGGCGCAGCCCGCGTGACCGCCGAGGCCGCGTGGACAACCCCTGCCATCTCCATCCCTGACAACGTCGTATATTACCAGTGACATGGATTTACTTCACCTAAAAGAATACCAGGCCAAAAGCTACGCGGAGTCCGCGAGCCGTGAAGGCTGGATAAAATACGGGGACGACAACCTGTTCCCGCAGTATCTCATTGACCTCTACCATTCCAGCGCCACGCACAACGCCCTTTGCACGTCCATTGCCTACATGATATTTGGCGACGGCGTTCAGGCCGACGAGCTGGACGCGCGGTTGAAGTTTGAGGAGTGGGGGTTGGACGACGAGATTCGCAAAGCGTGCCTGGACCTGAAGATTCAAGGCGGCTTCGCTTTGGAGATCGCCTACAACCTGGGGCGCACGTCAATCAAAAAGGTGAAGCACTGCCCGTTTGAGCGCATCCGCTCCGCCGAGGTCAACCATGACGAGAAGGTGGAGTTCTACTATTACTCCGAGGACTGGAGCGACCCCCATTGCGAGCCCGTCAAGGTTCGGTGCTTCAATCCCGAGGACAAAAAGGAATACCCCCACCAAATTCTCTACGTCAAGCCGTTCTCGCCTGGGTCATATTACTACCCGAAGCCCGACTACGTGGGGTCCATTAACTACATTGAGCTTGACAAGGAGATTGGCACCTACCATATAAACAACATCAAGAACGGCCTGGCCCCTTCCTTCACCATCCACTTCAAGAACGGGGTGCCATCGCAGGAGGAGCGCCACCGCATCCGCACCGACATCGAGCGTCAGCTCGGAGGGGCAACCAATGCCGGTAAGTTCATTGTCACCTACTCGGATCAACCCGACAGGAAACCCGACTTCGAGCCTTTCCCGTTGAGCGATGCCGACAAACAGTACCAGTTCTTGAGCACGGAGGTTTCCGACAAAATTATGGTCGGGCACCGCGTGGTGTCTTCGGCCATGTTTGGCGTCAAGACGGCCGGCCAACTGGGCAACACCCAAGAGCTCGAAATCGCGTCGGAGTTGTTTGACAAGCAAGTGGTCAAGCCCTACCAACGCATCCTCTGCACGGCCATCGAGAGCGTCTTGGAAGCTGCCGACGCTCCGGCCAACGTCACGGTCGAGGTGGTGCAGACGGACGAGGAGATTGTTGCAGAACAAGACAACACCGAGTTGAGCGCCGAGGTTTTGAACCTGGCCTGCGACTATTTGATCGAGATGGGCGAGGAAGAAAATGACGACGAGTGGGAGTTGATTGACGCCCGCCGCGTTGACTATGACAGCGAGGCCCAACAAGACGCCATGTGGACGTTTGCGACGGTCCCAAGCGGAAAGCCGCAAGCCAAGTCGGAGCAAGACAACGCNGTTATCAAAGTGCGCTACGCATATATGCCCAAGAAAACGGGCACCGCAGACCACGACAGCCGCGACTTTTGCAAGCGCATGGTTAACGCCGGCAACCGCGTGTGGCGTAAGGAGGACATCGCCGCAGCTTCAGAGCGCGCCGTAAACCCCGGGTGGGGTCCAAATGGAGCCGACACATACGACCTGTTCCTCTACAAGGGTGGCGGATCCTGTCAACATTTTTGGGAGCGCCGCACCTATCTCCGCAAAAACAACAAGAAGGTCAGCGTCAACCGCGCTCGCGCCATCATTCGCGAGGCCGGCCTTCCTCCTATGGAACAAAATGACTCGCGCGTTGCGCAGCGCCCACGCGACATGGTGAATCGTGGGTTCCTCGAACCTAAAAACTGGAAAACCCCGCAGTAATGGCACTCTCCGCTGAAGTCCTGTTTGTCAACCCTGACTACCTCAAGCGCGTCACCCAACTCAACGGAGGCGTGGAGGAGGCGGTCATGGTTCCCGCCATCATTTTGGCCCAGGACAAGTACCTCCAACAATACCTCGGGACCGATCTCCTCAACAAATTGAAGAGCGACGTCAGCGGGGGCACCCTCACTGGCAACTACGAGATCCTCGTGGACAGCTACGTGCGCAAAGCCACGGCCTGGTGGTCAATGGTGGAGTTGATGCCGAACCTTTACGTCAAACTGGACAACGGGGGTTTGGTGATTCGCACGGCAGAAAACACCGCAGCGATTGGTCCGGACGACCTGCATCGCGAAGTGGAAAACGCGAGGCAGAACGCGCAGTTCTACACCACGCGCATGGTCGAATACCTGTGCAACAATTCAAATTTGTTCCCGGAATACAGCACCAACAGCGGTGCCGATATGTTGCCGCAACGGACGGCATATTACCAAAACGGTATGACCATCTCCGGCGGCTATGACCAAGTTGACCCAGACCTCGCACGCCGCTTGCTGGAATGACAAGGAAAGAAAACGAACGCGCCCTCCGTGCGTGGTTAAAGAAAGAAGATGAGCGCAAAGCCAAGCAAAAAGAAAAGCCTACGTCAGTTCCTCCGCCACCTCGTGGGGGCGTGGCTGGAGTTTAACCGCTACGTGTGATGCCATTACGTGACAAGAAAGGTCTGGCAAGGGCGAAGGCCATCCTCAAGTATACCGACAGCGAGTCCAACGAACTCATGATCGGGTTTCTCCACATGGCGATCCTTCCGTTTGCAATGTTTGAGTTGGGCAAACCCTGGGCCATCCTTCAAGTGGCCGCCCATTTGGCCGGTGCCTTTCAAGTGTTTTGTGCCCTGTGGGACGGTCGTTTGTTCATGCGGAAGGTGGCCGTTCAAATCGCCTGTGTTATTTCGATAGCCACCGTGGCCAACTATACCACGGCGGGCATGATGAAGGGTAGCCACCTCGGGTGGTTGCTTATTTGCGGTATGTCCATTTGGAACCTATACCGCGTCACCAATGAAGAGTTGTCAAAAAGATGAATGACTACACCACCATCATTGTCACGTTGGCCACCGTCCTGACCAGTGCAGGCGCGTGGCAATTTTGGCAGAAGCGCCTCAAGTTGAAGCACGACGAGCGCGTGGTGGACAAGAGCGAACAGACCATGTTCCGCGACGACCTGCGGGAGCGTGTGGCGATCCTTGAACAAAAATTAGAGGAAGCATATACCGACAAAGCGCAAACCGAACGTAAATTGACGGAGGTGCTCACCAAGCTCGCAGAATACAAGGTCCGCCTTGAGTTCTTGGAGAAGGAAAACGACCGCCTCAAAACCCGGTAAAATGTACAAGTACTTCAAGGTCGAAGAGTTCGACAGCCCCGACGAACCAGGGTCGGGTAAAATGATGGAGCCCGCAGTCATCGAGGCGTTGGACAACGCGCGAGATTTGGCGGGTTTCCCGTTTGTGGTGACAAGTGGCTTCCGCACCGTTGCCCACAATCGAAGTTTGTTGAAGGCNGGCTACGCCGCCTCGCCCAAGTCAAGCCACCTCCTGGGATGGGCGGTGGATTTGCGCGTGGACAGCAGCGAACGCCGCTACCTCATGGTTGAGGCGTTGCTCGACGCTGGCTTCCATCGCCTGGGCATCTCGGACAACTTCATTCACGCGGACATGGATCCGAACAAAACACCCAACGTATTGTGGACATACTAAGGAAAAGCCGCACGGTTCACCACGTCGACCTCGACTTCAAAAAGCGAGGGACGGACAAGAACCTCCTGTTTATCTCGGACGTCCACTATGACTCCGTGAAATGCGACCGGTCACTTTTGCACCGCCATCTTGAAGAGGCGCGACGCATTGGGGCCGGCGTTTTCATTTTTGGCGACCTCTTTGACCTCATGCAGGGGCGGTTTGACCCCCGGGGCAACTATTCCGAGCTGCGACCCGAATACAAAGCGTGCACCTACGTTGACGAGGTGATCCAGGACGTCGGCGAGAAGTTGGCAGAATACAAGGACGTCATTCGGTTCATCTCCAGGGGGAACCACGAGACCAACATCGAGAAGCGCATGATGGTGTCCCCCATCGACCGCGTGGCGCAAATAATCAACGCCGCAGGGGGACGGGTGGAGACGGGAGGATATGCCGGGTGGCTTGGCATGACGTGCCACCGTGGCGGCAAAAGTTGCAAGCGGTTCTTGGTTCACTATCACCACGGCTATGGCGGCAACGCCAAGCGCTCCAAGGGCGTCCTCAACAACGACCTGGATTTGGCGCAGTTCCCCGACGCCGACTTCATTGTTCGCGGCCATGACCACAACAAATGGTATCACCCCGTGACTGTGGATCGCATCAACCAAAAGATGAAGCTCGAACAAAGCACGCGCTACATTATGCGCCTGGGCTCCTACAAGAAACTGGGGGACCGCTTTGCAGGTTGGGCCACAGAGAAAGGGTTCAATACGCCAACCCTTGGAGGATGGTGGGTGCGCTTTGTGGAAAATAGAGACGAATACCGCGTCGAAGTGAGGGACGCCTCGTAGTATATTGGTACCGGCCATCAGGTGGTCGAATCATTTGTTTTTTTCAGTCGAGGAGCCTCCGGAACGCCGGGGGCTCTTTTTTGTCCCGATGTTTGGAAAATACCAAAGGAATTTCCTACCTTTGGGACATGAGACCGACACCCGACAACATCAAGGCCTTCATTTCGAACCAAGGATACGGCGCCCTCGAACGCGCCATCAAAGCGACCTACTGGGACCTTTACAAAGCCGGCTACAACCGCAAGGAGATGAAAGAGGCCATGAGCCGCAAATATGGAACCGAG
>FUFK010065012.1_pt1 | contig 27780 bp, 23 predicted proteins | sample 1021851 | NCBI WGS metagenome assembly FUFK01 (sample SAMEA51879418, study PRJEB19060) | metagenome
GAACCCGAGCAAGTTCCGTAAAAAATGTAATAAAAAACACAGCCTGCCAAACTGGCTCGCCTATCAGCTTAAGCAAGATTGGTCTGAGCATTACGATGAGCTGATGCAAGGTCTACGCCAGCCTGCACCGATGTTCTTGCGAGTAAATACGGTTGATGCTTCAGTAAGTGACTACCAAAAAACGCTACAGCAAGCCGATATCAGCGCTGAATGGGTAGAGGTGAAAACAGGTCTGTCACTATCACAAGCTACTGATAATAAGGATAGAGTAAACACAGTCATTGATCATCAAGCGCTGCGCTTAGAGCAGAGCAGAGCAGTCAGCGGCTTACCTAGTTTTGCTGAAGGCGGCTTGAGTATTCAAGATCTATACGCTCAGCTAGCCGCGCCTATTATCCAACAAGCGCTTGTGCATAAAGAAGCTACTGAGGCGAGTGTAGGCGAGGACAGGGCGGTGTCTAAGCTTACGCTATTAGATGCTTGCGCCGCTCCCGGTGGTAAGCTGGCCCACTGGCTTGAGCTATTAAATAGTGAAGATGGGTCAGCATTGTTTCATGTGAAACAAGATAAGGCTGACGATGCTAATATCAAGCTAGTCGCTATTGATAATGAAGCACCGCGTATAGAGCGCATTCACGATAACTTGCAGCGCTTAAATCTTGAGCAAGCCAATAATAGTATCGATCTAGATATTGTCTGTGCGGATGCGACGCGTTGGCAGTTGGCTGAAAAGGGCTCTGATAAGTTAGCAGTGTTTGACGCTATTCTTTTAGACGCGCCGTGCACTGCGACTGGGGTCATCCGTCGGCATCCTGATATCAGTATTTTGCGTAGTGAAGAAGACATCGAGCAAACCGCTGCGTTGCAGGCGGATATTTTGCATAATCTGTGGCCACAGCTCAAAGTCGGTGGTTATTTGCTTTATGTGACTTGCTCTATATTGAAGCAAGAAAACACGCTACAAATGCAGGATTTTTTAAGCAAGAATAACGATGCGACAGCTATCGAATTTACCGATGACAGCAATTGGGGCATTGAGCAGGACATCGGCCGTCAGTGCTTGCCGATAGATAGCANAGGCGGAGATGGNTTTTATTATGCGTTGTTGCAAAAAATAGCTAANTAAACGTGCTTTAAATTACAGATNGATAATCGTGATTTGCGTCANCCTACAAAAGCCATTAGCGAATTAGTAGTTTAATTAATAAATTAAAGACAGGATAAGACATGAAATATATCAGTACTCGTGGTCAGACAGCACCNATGGACTTTAGTGATGTNCTNNTNATGGGNCTTGCNCCNGACGGNGGTTTGATGCTGCCTGAGCATTANCCAACNGTTGCCAGCGATGTGTTAGAAGAGTGGCGTCATCTTAGCTATACCGATCTAGCACTAGCGATTATGCAGCGCTTTGCTACGGACATTCCTTATGCGGATCTAAAAGACATTATTGATCGCACTTATACGGCTGATATATTTGGCTCTGATGACATTGTTCCTGTCCGCAAGCTCGAAGACAACTTATACATTTTAGGATTATCAAACGGTCCGACTTTGGCATTTAAAGATGTCGCAATGCAGTTCTTGGGCAATGCCTTTGAGTACGTGCTTAAGCGTCAGGACGCGCGTATTACTATTATCGGTGCGACCAGTGGTGATACGGGTAGTGCTGCCGAATACGCCCTGCGCGGTAAAGAAAACGTCGAAGTCTTTATGCTGTCACCACATGGCAAAATGAGTGAGTTTCAGCGCGCGCAGATGTATAGCTTAACCGACGACAATATCCACAATATCGCCATCAAAGGTATGTTTGATGATTGCCAAGATATCGTCAAAGCGCTGCAACAAGACGCTGAGTTTAAGGCAAAATATAACCTAGGAACGGTCAACTCGATCAACTGGGGACGGATACTCGCGCAGATTGTTTATTACTTTAAAGCATATTTCGCAGTGACGGATAGCAATGAGGAGACCGTTAGCTTCAGTGTGCCCTCAGGTAACTTTGGTAATATTTGTGCCGGCCACATTGCGCGTGAGATGGGACTACCGATTGAGCGGCTCATCGTTGCGACCAATGAGAATGATGTGCTCAACGACTTCTTTAATCAAGGTGCTTATCAGCCGCGCACCACGGACAAAACTTACGTCACCTCAAGTCCGTCGATGGACATCTCTAAAGCTTCCAACTTTGAGCGTTTTGTTTATCTATTATTAGAAAAAGATAGNGCGCGTGTTCATGAGCTGTTTGAAGGGGTGAAATCAGGGCAAGGTTTTGATTTGTCTGAGGTGATGGAACAGGTCAATAACCGTTATGGCTTCGCGGCAGGCAAGTCCACTCATGCCGATCGTCTGCACACGATCAAAGAGGTATATGAGCAATACGGAGAGCTGGTNGATCCGCATACCGCTGACGGNATTAAAGTCGCTAAAGAATTNCAGCAAGAAGGGGAAGTGATTATCTGCGCCGAGACGGCATTGCCTGTGAAATTCGCTGAGACCATTATTGAAGCGGTTGGNCCGATAGAGATTGCTCGTCCTAAGCATACTGAAGGTCTAGAGGACTTAGAGCAGCATGTAACGGTGTTAGATAATAAAGCTGAACTAGTCGCTGAACAAATTCGCCAGCATGTTNCGNCAAATGGCTAGTTAATTAGTTTCACGTGAAACTACGTAATAAGGTTTTAGCCATAAAAGTTATGTTTTTGTAAGTTTGTGTCGCGTATTGTGCTATGGTGCATATCATTGTAAACTGAATTGTCGCAAAAGTTGGCAGTAAGCCTNTGAGATATCTTTAAGNAGGCTTGACTACAGTTGAATAAAGTTATGCCTGTGATTTAATTATACCTTGTGGATATCGCATGAATACCAGTCTAAAAACGATAACAAAGATGCTCGTTGCTACTATGTTTAGTAGCGCTTTACTGATGACTACGGCTCACGCCAATAATCCTGCGCCTGCCATCAAGGCAGATGCTCCCAACCGCTATATCGTCAAAAAAGGCGATACATTATGGGACATCTCCGGACGTTACTTGGAGAGCCCATGGCGCTGGAAAGAGATTTGGGCGACCAATAAGCAAATCAAAAACCCTAACCTTATCTATCCTGATGACATTCTTATTTTATGTATCATTCAAGGCAAGACCTTAGTTGGTATCGATACCGGTGAGGGCTGCGCTGGTATTGAAAAGCAATTGATGGGTAAGGTGGAGCAAGAAGTCGTTGTGACCTCAGTCGCCAATAGTATCCCTGCGATTCCTTTGAGCTCTATTCAGCACTGGTTAGATCGCTATACCGTCGTGCGACCAGAGGATTTTAATAGTACTCCTTATATTTTAGCTTCCAAAAACCGCAATTTGATTACCGCGAGCGGCGATAAAGTCTATGCCAAAGGCGTACCGCTTATCGTAGGTCAGCGCTATGGTATCTACCGTGAAGGCGAACGCTATGTCGAACCTAAAACCCAAAAGGTNATCGGTTTAGAGACCATGCAAGTGGCGAGCGGCATAGTTACTAGTGTCGCTGAAAACGGTATCAGTAGTCTGCAGTTGTCNGANTCTTATGGTAAAGAAGTGCGTGAAGGTGACAGNGTATTCGTTGAGCTAGATAACTCTATTCCGCCAGTGTTTTATCCAGCGCCCGCGCAAGTGAGCCGCGGCGGTATGATTGTACGAGTGATGGACTCTATCAGCTCAGCGGCGCGCGGCAGTGTCGTGGCTATTAACTTAGGTACGGCCCAAGGCGCTAAGCCTGGCGATGTATTGACCGTCTATCAAAAAGGCCCACTGGTACGCGATACTTTAGATAATGATAATGCTGTACGCCTGCCTAGTGAAGAGAGCGGCATGGTGATGGTGTTCAATAGCTTTGATGACATCAGTTATGCTTATGTACTGAGCTCAGAGCTGCCACTGANNGTCGGTGATCAATTACTACCACCGCCTTACTTATAAATGCAAATTAGCTAGTTTATGAGCCGAAGGTCAGTAGTTAAATTCAGTTTCTTATTTGCACAAGCACTTCTCTTGTATGAGCTAGACGACTATGACGCCACCGCCTTCATCTCATTTAGATTCTAATCAGTGTGCAATATTAGCGCTGTGGTATGAGGTGAATGCCTCCTTATCCGCCTATCATAAGCTACTTAGTGCTTTTGGCGGTGCTCAGCAAGCTTGGGAAGCTGGCTTTGAGGCTTGGCAAGCATTAGGGATACATGCCGCTCATTTAGCACGTCATAAAAATAAAGAGCAGACATCCGCTAGTATCGATAGGATTGAGCAAGCGCTTACCGCTGGACAGTATCAGCTAATTTTTGCCGATCAAAGCGAGTTTCCAGCCCAGCTACTACAGATTTACGATCCGCCGCCGCTACTGTTCTGCCGAGGTAATATCAACCGCTTGCAGCAAGCACAAATCGCTATAGTAGGAAGCCGAAAGCCAACCGCTCATGCCCAAAAAACCACATTTGATATTGCTCAGTATCTAGCGCAAACCGGCTATGTCGTCACTAGCGGTTTGGCTATGGGAGTAGATAAACAAGCACACTTAGGAGCGCTTGCGCAAACCGATAGCGACTATCAAGGGCGTACGGTAGGCGTGATGGGTACAGGAATTGAGGTCTTCTATCCTAATCATCACGATAAGCTATTTAGTCAAATTATCGAGCAAGGCGGTTGTATCATCAGCGAGCTATTGCCGCATACTCAGCCCCATAAGCACACTTTTCCGCGTCGCAATCGGTTAGTTGCTGGCCTAAGTCTAGCGACGATAGTGACCGAAGCTACTATCAAGAGTGGCTCGCTAATCACTGCCAGACTCACCTCCGAACAAGGCAAGCAAGTCTTTGCGCTGCCAAGCCACATCGATAATAAAAATGCTGAAGGCTGTCATCATCTGATTCGTGAAGGCGCGACGCTGATTTATCATCCCGATCAGGTGCTAAGCGATGTAAACGTCCAGCTTGATTTTTCAACCAATCAATCATCACTTACTGCACCCTCTAAACCATCGACACCGCGCCGTTCATCGCCGCAATCAGCGGCTGATAAGACATCGTCAACTCATAGCATGCCAGCCCATACCTCTTCATCAATCAAAGTGCCTGAGCACCTGTCATCCATTTATGGGCTGCTCGACTGGCATGGACAGGATTTAGATGCTTTGTTGATAGCTTCGAAGCTGACAGCGCCTCAGCTTATTAGTCAGCTCATGGAGCTAGAGCTACTCGGCGCTATCGACGTCCAAGGTGGCCGCTATNTACGGTNATAAGATGTGTTTTTGACCTTCTTTTGACGTTGTTAACTTCTTAATCGTTATTAATACACGCACACTTTTATTTAGAGCGTTTAGTTTATGTCTTCCTCTGCACCCTTTGTTACTGATTCAGTCGTACAAGCTGCCCATTGGCTAAACCAAGGCCAGCTATTAGCCTATCCGACCGAAAGTGTCTGGGGGATCGGCTGCGATCCATTCGATAAAAGCGCTGTGCAGCAGCTATTNACCATNAAGCAGCGCCCGCAAGACAAAGGCATGATCGTCGTCACCGACAGTNTTGAGCGCATTGCGCCGCTACTTGCGCCTCTCAGCCCNNAGCAGCGACAGACGGTACTTGCCAGTTGGCAGCCTAGTGCCGATGTCCTTGTGCAGCAAGCGCATACTTGGTTATTGCCCATCCCAGACTCACTTACCACTCCCATACCGGAGTGGATAACAGGTGCACATGATAGCATCGCCGTACGCGTCATCACTCACCCCTTAGTACAGAATCTTTGTGCGCAGCTGGTAACAGCAAATAACCCCTATGGATTTCTTGTCTCTACGAGCTGTAATCCGTCAGGGCAGACGCCGGCGTTGACGCTTGCTGAAGCTCAAAGCTATTTTTTAAGTGAGAGTAGCCAGTTGCTCAAGCAAGTGGGCTATCTACGCGGTGCGACTTTAGGCTATCAGTTACCCAGTCAAATTGGCGACGCGCGTAGCGGCCAGATTATCCGCTAAATCTTTCTTTTTATAGTTACCAAATAAGCTGAGTTGTTAATTATAGTCTACAAAGATAACGTTTTATAGTCGAACCACTATTAAAGTGTTACGGCGTTAGACTCGTTTAGCCTACTACTGTAGTACTTGCACTCGTCTGCCTTGTACCACTTTTAATATTGATTGACTATATCTACTGATTTCTGTCTTGACAGAAATAAAAGAAAAGCGCAGTATGGCTTATAAGCTGTTTATTTCTTGACAATAAAAGTTATGAGTTACATATTTTAAGGCACTACAAGTATCAATGATAAGCATCAATAAAAAATAATATAAATAAGTGTGAGCCAATATGAAGCTTAATCCTGTCACCGAAAAATTCGTCTTACACTGGGGTGAGATGGGCCCTAAATGGGGCGTGAACCGCACTATGTCGCAGATACATGCGCTGCTATATATCATCGGTAAACCACTAAATGCCGAAGAGATCACTGAGACGCTAGGCGTGGCGCGCTCTAATGTCTCAAATAGTATCAAAGAGCTACAGAATTGGGGCCTAATCCAAAAAGTCTCTATCTTAGGCGACCGGCGNGATCACTTCACGACCAACACTGATGTTTGGGAGCTGGCACGTATCATCGTCGTNGAGCGCCAAAAGCGCGAGCTGGAACCTACCGTACAGTTTTTACAAGATTTGATGGATAGTCCTGAGTTTGAGTATGAAAACAGCGAAGTTAGAACGCGGATAAGTGACACGCAAGACTTNGTAAACACATTAACCACTTGGTCGTCCGAGATGCTTAAACTCCCAACGAGTATGCTCAAAAAGGTGCTCAAACTCGGCGCTAGTATTAAAAAGTTTTTGAGTTAATGATGACTCAGAACAATACAAGCAATAAGNNCACAACAAGGATAGAGATATGAATATTTTAATCAGCGGTGGCTCAGGGTTCTTGGGTAGTGCGTTTAGCAAGGAGATCATAAGTCGCTATGAGAATAAAAAAGAGCAGATAAAGATCACGTGGCTGACGCGTGATAAATCTCAGCAGCACCCTGCTGACGTCAACATGATGACTTATGATGAGCTTGCAACGAGTGATAAAAGCTTCGATGTGATTATAAATTTAGCAGGGGCGGGGATTGCCGATTCGCGCTGGAGCGATGAGCGTAAAGAGCAACTGATGGCAAGCCGAGTAAAACCAACAGAGTCGCTGCTTGAGTTCATCGCTCGCAGTCGTGTGAAACCTAAGCTTATGCTAAGTGGTTCGGCTATCGGCTGGTATGGTACCCAAGGCGATACCCCATTGACTGAGCGTAGCGATTACGAGACAGATTTTTCGCATAAGTTATGTGATGAGTGGGAGAAGCTTGCGCTCAAAGCGGCAGATTACGGCGTGCCTGTTGCCATCGTACGCACTGGGGNGGTGATGCATCCTGAGGGCGGGATGATTGGTAAATTGTTATTACCTTTTAAGTTCGGCGTAGGTGGTCAGCTGGCCGATGGCAAGCAAATTATGAGCTGGATCAGCCGTGAGGACTGGGTCGGGGCGGCGATTTTTATTATTCAAAAGCATCTGGCTGAGACGAGCGAAAAGCAAGTTACGCCCAATAATGAGCTGAAGACGACTAACGATACTCCAGCAGTGGTTTATAACTTAACAGCGCCCAATCCGGTGACCAATCACGAATTTACCAAAGCTATGGGCGCTTGGCTACATCGTCCTACTATTTTTACTTTGCCAGAGTTTTTACTCAAATTGATGTTCGGTGAGATGTCGACTTTACTTATTGATGGGCAAAAGGTACTACCAGAAGCTTTATTAGAAGCAGGCTACGAGTTTAAGTACACTGACATTCAGCAAGCCTTAGAAGAGCAAAGCACCTGATATTTCCATACTTGTTTCATGTGAAACACTACTAGTCACTATAGAGGTACTTGTTAAGATATTGATAAGGCTTGATGAGCTACATCATTGATGCAATCTTTAAGTAAAAAAGAATAAGAGTCAAAAGGTATCAGTTCAATGACTACCTCACCTCGTTATCCTAAAGCAAAAGTAATAAGAAATTATGGATTATTTGGCGGGATAGTAGGCGGTCTAATAGTCTTTGTATATTTAGTGATACCGATGTCGATAGAGATTGGCATGTCGCTACTAGACTCACTATTTATAGATTATGTGCTAATCCTCATGTACTCACCTACAACGCAACGGGAGTCATAAAATGACAATATCGCGTCAGACGAATCAAGATAAAAGTCAGCAAGACCAAGGTCAAAACCGTGCTGCTATCACTATGTATTACGATGATACTTGCGTGCTCTGTAGCACAGAGGCCTATAACTTGCGTGCGCGTAATCCTGATGCTATCACTTTGATTCCGGTAGATGAGGGCTTAGAGACTTTGCAAGCTGCGGGGTTTAGCCGTAGCGATGCTATGACTTATTTGTGTGTACAAGACTGGTATGGCGGTTGGCATACCCATATGGACGCAGTGCGATTACTGTATAGAACCAGTGGTCTCAAAGGCTCTACGCTTCTGTATCTACCAATTGTCAGACAGCTTGGCGATTTGGCTTATCCTTATGTGGCGCGTAACCGTTACCGAATCCCAAATTGGGTGACTAAACTGATTTATGGCAAAGCGGTGACGCAGGCCTGCGCAAATGGCATTTGTAACATGCCGCCAGATAAGCGTTAATTAAATTCAAACGCATACTATTTTAAGTACCAGTAGAAATGCTTTTCGTTGTTTTAACCATGTTCTCTACTGTATTGCTTAACCTTCTCAAGTCATTCGTTTACCTAATACTAAACCTCTCTTTAGGATCCTAGATGCGTTACGCCTTTTTTATTACTATCATTGCTCTATTAGAGCTGTTTAGCCTTGGCGCTGCGCTATCTCTTCAGTGGTGGCTGCAGCCTTGGCTGACATCGAGCTTAACTACCGCCGTTTGGGTTTTAGTGTTTGTTGTGACTAATGCTCTGCTAGCGGTGACCTTTAGCAAGCGCTTTAATAATAGCTATCGCTGGATGAGCGCTTGGATGCTCGTTATGCATTATCTGATACTCACGGCATTATTGATGAGTTTGTTTTATGGCGGGTATCTACTTTTAGTTTCATCGATTTCTATAGAGGGGTATAGCGCTGAGACAGTAGGTTTTGGCTTACGCGTACTGGCGGGGGTTATGTTTATAGCGCTGTTTATATATAGTCTATATTGCGCTTATGTGCCTGTGGTGCGCCGATTATCTATCACGATTAANAAACCCTTAGCAAACTCATTGCGTATCGCAGTAGCGAGTGATTTGCATTTAGGTCAGCTATTCGGTAATAAAGCGATAGATAAGCTACATCATCTGATCCAAGAAAATAAAGCGGATATATTGCTGATGCCAGGCGATATTATGGATGACAATATAAAAGCTTATACCGCTCACAATATGGCGGCTAAATTGACCAAGCTTTGTAGTAGCTTACCCTACGGTGTCTATGCCACTTTAGGCAACCATGACTTATATGGTCATGAGCAGCCGATCAGTAACGCCTTGCAGGATGCTGGCGTGCAACTGTTAAATGATAAAGTGCTGAAGCTTGATTATAAAGGCGAGATAATTTGGCTGATAGGCCGGTTCGATAATCATAAACGCGAGCGCGTCGCTACTACTGATTTGTTGCAGCAAGTTGATACCAGTAAGCCGGTTATACTGCTCGATCATCGGCCAAGCGATATTGATAAGCATAGTCAGCTGCCGATAGACTTACAGGTCTCTGGTCATACTCACAACGGGCAGATATTCCCAGCTAATTTTATCGTCAGAGCGATCAATCGCTTGGGCTATGGTTATAAACCCATAGGCAAAGGACACTTTGTTGTCTCCTCAGGCTACGGCTTTTGGGGTATTCCTTTTCGCTTGGGGTCGCGCTCTGAGATTTGGCTGATTGAGATGACAGGTCAGCACATAGCGTAAACACTTGCTAAGCGACCAATAACGATTGGGCACTGATGACCTCACGGACAAAACGTGCAAAGTCATTGATAATATATCGCGTTTCTTGCTCTAAGCCATCGTGGACACTCATCAGATGCATAAAGCCGTGCGGCGCACCTAGTACCGTATAAGTCTCAACCGCTATATCAGCAGCCTTTAACTGATCTGCATAAGCAAAGGCCTCATCGCGTAACACNTCAAGCTCAGAGGCAACGATATAAGTCGGACATACTTTACTATTATCACCAATCATAGGTGAGATCAGCACATGCTCACGTGGTAGCGGGCAGTTCTGCATAAATGCTGCATCAAATACGGCTACGTCAGCATGATCTAATAGCAGGCCTTCGCCGTATAGCTCCCAGCTTGGATAGTCGGTCTCAATATCAGTAACTGGATACAGCGGCATCTGTGCAAGCGGCGCAGGTAGAGTCTGGAGCAGCTTATACATCTGCTGACCGGCCACTCCCAAGTCTGACCATGCCGCCTTAGTTGGGTGAGTCAGCTGCTGCGCAAGTAACGTCGATAAACCGCCACCAGCACTATCTCCTGCTAGAACAATACGTGACGGCGACGCGCCAAGGCTACGACTATTATCAGCCAACCAAGCATAAGCTTTGATCGCATCTTCTAAGGCGGCGGGNGCTGCATGCTCAGGTGCTAAGCGATAGTCCACACTGACCACTGCCCAGCCAGTCTGCGCGCAGACGCGGTGACAAAACTCGTGATGAGTGTCGATATCACCAATACAAAAACCACCACCATGAAAGAACAGCATCACTGTCTCATCAGGATTGTGGTTGGTTTTTGCGTGGACGCCCGCCTGATAGCAGCGAATCGTCATATCACCCTCATCAGCATTGGCTATGGTTTTATCTTGCCAATTAACAGCCGCCTCACTGCTTTTGTTAATGAGCTTCAAAGTAGCAAGCTTATTGCTACTTGCTTGTTGCCAGACTTTTGGGTCTTGCATAGCGACCGCATCGGCTGCAAACCTCTTACGCAGCTCTTGCATTTTAGAGAGCTGTAAAGGGGTTTTAAGTTTACCATTGACCGCGATAATCAAGCGTAGATGCGCATTAGCGTTTGGATACTGCTCAGCCGTTGGACCCTCTAGATAGCTTACTAATGCCTCTAGCATGGTATCAGGTAAGTAGCCTAGACCCTTTAGGACATAGTGCAGGGCATGCTGCTGATAGTCGGTCGCTGGCAGCAAGCTTGCAAGCTTTTTACCGACGAGTCTATATTTATTGTCCCCTTCGTTTAGGTGCTCAGCCTCAGCTTGGTTTTCATGCGCTTGATAGCGTTTAACGCCTTCTAGAGGAGCTAATGTCGGCTTAGAGTTTAAGCTCGCCGCCGCTTTATTTATCAAAGCATTAAGCGATGTGATAGAAGAGCTTGGCATGGTGTTCCTCATTATTGAGTACCGGTCTTTATGACTTTTTATAGCCTTTTATGGTTTGGATTTATGGTTTCGGTACTTTCTATCGTTTACTATCATTTAGTTTATAGTTCAGTATTTTTTATAAGTAATAATTGGTAAATAGTCAGTGAGGTCATCATAAATCAATCAAAAGTGAATTTAAGTATCGTTTGGTAATCGTTTACGAGCGAAAAGTAAACTATAAATAATGAGTTAGCTTTAAATGCGGTTTGAGTTGTCCTAGTTTGGTTTATAGAGGTTAAACCTCAAAATTAAAAAAATCCTCGGTTTTAAGCTTGAAATATGGCCTCATAACCTTTATCAATCAGCTATTGAATATGGTTTATAGCGAAGACATTAAAAAGACACTAAACCCTAAATGCATTACAAAATTATCATAAATAATCAGGAGTTATCATGAGCGAACAAAACCCAAACCTACAAGCTGATGACAATAGCGCAAAAGCTGCACACAGTAACCTTGAGCGCAATGAGAGCGTCCTACAAGAAACGATGGATGAGTTTGACCCGCAAAACAACTCAGGCGATGACGCCACTATCGATAACGAGATCGATATNAGTGTTTATGAAGCGCGCATTGCTGAGCTTGAAGGCGAAGTCAAGCAGGCCCGTGAGACCACTGCCCGTGCTAATGCTGAGACTTATAATGCGCAAAAGCGTATGGAGCAAGAGGCCGATAAGAGCAAAAGATTTGCGCTACAAAAGTTTGCCAAAGAGTTGTTAGAAGTCGTTGATAACTTAGAGCGCGCTATCGAAAACGCCACCTCAGACGACCCTGTTACCGAAGGGGTACGCTTAACGCACAAAGCGCTATTAGATGTACTAAACAAAAACGGCGTAGAGGTTGTCGAACCACAAGGTGAGACATTCAATGCAGATCTGCATGAAGCAGTCGGTATCGATGAAAATGCCGAGCCTGATACGGTTGGTACGGTATTACAAAAAGGCTATAGCCTAAATGGTCGTCTGCTGCGTCCTGCTATGGTTCGCGTCGGCCAATAAGCTTAGCTAATAAGTGAGAGTAGTAAAGAAAACAAGCGAATAAACCTTATTAAATGTAAGGGTATTCACAAAAAATCACACAAAAGCAAATTTTTGCGCTGTTATTGACTTGAAAAAATACTAGCGCAAACCGATATAAAGCAACAAGTGACCATATATGGTCTGATAGTTTGATTTTAGCTTGAGTTTTTGACAGTTTTTTTTTGATAGTTTAAACGCAAAAATAGTTTGAACGCACAAAAACGGCAAGCAACCCCAATATAAATTTAACAACATTTGGAGCAAATAATTATGGGTAAAGTAATAGGTATTGACTTAGGAACCACTAACTCATGCGTGGCGGTAATGGAAGGCGATAGCGTTAAGATTATCGAAAACGCGGAAGGTACGCGTACTACTCCTTCTATCGTCGCTTATAAAGATGATGAGATTTTGGTCGGTCAATCTGCCAAACGTCAAGCAGTGACTAACCCAAACAAAACCTTGTTCGCTATCAAGCGTCTGATTGGTCGTCGTTTCGATGACAAAGTCGTGCAAAAAGATATTGGCATGGTACCGTACAAAATTGTCAAAGCTGATAACGGTGATGCTTGGGTCGAGATTAATGACAAAAAACTTGCGCCACCACAAGTCTCTGCTGAAATCTTAAAGAAAATGAAGAAGACAGCTGAAGACTATCTGGGTGAGAGCGTATCAGAAGCGGTTGTAACCGTACCTGCCTACTTTAATGACTCACAGCGTCAAGCCACCAAAGACGCCGGTAAAATCGCAGGTCTTGATGTAAAACGTATTATTAACGAACCAACTGCCGCCGCTCTTGCTTATGGTATGGACAAAAAGCAAGGCGATAGCACCGTTGCNGTTTATGACTTAGGTGGTGGTACGTTTGATATCTCAATCATCGAGATCGCTGATGTAGACGGCGAGCAGCAATTTGAAGTACTCGCGACTAACGGTGATACTTTCTTAGGTGGTGAAGACTTTGACTCCGCGCTTATCGATTATTTAGTTGATGAGTTTAAAAAAGAGCAAGACTTCAACCTAAAAGGCGACTCTCTTGCGATGCAGCGTCTAAAAGAAGCGGCAGAAAAAGCGAAGATTGAGCTATCAAGCGCGCAAAGTACTGAAGTAAACTTGCCTTATATCACAGCTGATAGCAGTGGTCCTAAGCATTTGGTCATCACTATTAGCCGCTCAAAACTTGAGAGCTTAACGGAAGATCTTGTCAAGCGTACGATGGCTCCTTGTAAGATTGCTCTAGAAGATGCTGGTCTAAAAGTTGGCGATATCGATGATGTCATCTTAGTTGGTGGTCAGACGCGTATGCCATTAGTACAGAAGCAAGTAGAAGACTTCTTCGGTCAAGAGCCACGTAAAGACGTTAACCCTGATGAAGCAGTAGCAGCAGGTGCAGCGATCCAAGGCGCAGTATTGTCAGGCGACAAAACCGACGTACTATTGCTTGATGTCACGCCATTGACGCTAGGTATCGAAACGATGGGCGGTGTGATGACGCCAGTTATCGAGAAAAACACCATGATTCCTACCAAGAAATCACAAGTGTTCTCGACGGCAGAAGACAACCAGCCAGCGGTTACCATTCAGGTCTATCAAGGTGAGCGTAAGATTGCTAACCAAAATAAACTATTGGGTCGTTTTGACTTGACTGATATTCCACCAGCGCCGCGCGGTCTACCGCAAATCGAAGTAACTTTCGACATCAACGCTGATGGTATCATGAACATCTCAGCGACTGATAAAGGTACGGGTAAAGCACAAAGTATCCAGATTAAAGCAGACTCTGGCTTGTCGGATGAAGAAGTCGAGCAAATGGTACAAGACGCTGAAGCGAACGCNGCTGAAGATGAGAAGTTTGCAAATCTTGCGCAAGTGCGTAACGAAGCAGACGGCCGTATCCATGCAGTACAAAAAGCCCTTAAAGAAGCAGAAGATAAAGTCACTGAAGAAGAGAAATCATCAGTAGAGACTGCTATCTCTGATCTTGAAGCCGCGACTAAAGAAGACGACCATGACGATATCAAAGCTAAGCTTGAAGCGCTAGATAACGCTTTCTTACCTGTCAGCCAAAAGATCTACGCTGATAGTGGTGCTGGCGCGGAAGGTATGGACCCAGGTCAGTTCCAGCAAGGCACAGAATCAGCTGACGCTACCCAAGCGGATGATGATGTCGTAGATGCTGAGTTCACTGAAGTGGACGAAGACAAAAAGTCGTAATTGACACTACTGGCAGTACCTTAAAGCTAGTTTTATGATAAATATAAGAAAAACGCATCTNTCGAGGTGCGTTTTTTTATGGGTGATATTAGGGCATGTCCTCAACCTGAGCAAAAGCGACTAAACAGACGAAAAATGGCCAAATATTGTTAAACTGTATCAAATAGTCGGACAATATCTCGATATTATCTGTACTATTTTCTTTGTTTAACGATTATTTATTTCATTTTTATCACCATTTCCAAGGTGAGGACACGTCATAAGGTCTATTGAAGTGCGCGCAAATAATATTTGAAAACGCGGCATTAATCGCTTTATGCCTCTAAACCCTGCTTTATCGAATGCTGATTGCCATTCGAATATCACTGAATAAATCAGCCTTTTATTTGCAAAAAATTATTGAGGTGTAGTGGACGCAGTACTACTAGGCGTAGCGCTAAGGTGTTTTATAGTATTTCTTCAGCCTATTGTTTTACAGTAATGAATAAAGTCTAGTTGCCATCATATTGTTACGTGCGCCATCAAACGCTCGCAGTCGGCATGGGTGATGGCGGCGTTCAATACCAAGCGAATACGTGACGTATTGGCAGGGACGGTCGGTGGTCTGATGGGTAGGGCATAAAATCCAGCGGCTTGTAACTGCTGTGCCTTGGCTATAGTGCGCGCATTGTCACCCAAAATATAAGGCACAATAGGCGATTCATAGATAGGATTGGGTGCTGCTGATGATGCACGATGTTCAGGACTGATCGCTTTGCTTAATTGCAAAGAAATCTGTGCCAAATGCTGTCTGCGCATCTGTAACTGCGGCATTTTTGCCAAAATAAACCGTGTCCATGCATGATTGATTGGCGGCAGGGCCGTACTAAAAATTAGCGAGCGCATATGGTTAATAAGCCATGACTTAACCGTTTCATCACATAAAATATAAGCGCCAACCGATGCAAACGCTTTACCAAAAGTACCAACCAAATAGTTAATATCAGCAAGGGTTTGCGTTTCCTCAGCCAATCCTAACCCTTGCTTGCCAAGCACACCGACTGCATGCGCCTCATCAATATACAGCTCAATGCGGCTGTCAGTGGCTTTGAGCTCGACCAAGGCCTGCAAATCAGCTCGATCACCATCCATGCTAAAGATGCTTTCGGTGACGATAATGATACGCTCAACATTATTTTCAGCTTGCTCGATCAACTCCGCCAAATGAGCGTAATCATTATGTCGATAGCGACAATAATCGCATAGCTTGCTTTTGCTAAGCCGAATACCATCAATGACACTGGCATGTATCAGTGTATCTGAAAGAATAAGTGTCTTGACAGGTAGCGCCGTTAACGCTGGTAATATGCCAATGTTGGCATGATAGCCGCTGTTTAGTACTAGCGCTGATTTTGTCGCAGTTTTGTTTGATGTCTCTGCCATCTCATACCATGCTTGCAGCTCGTCTTCTAGCGCTTGTAGCTGCGCATCATTGCCTGTCAAGAGCCGTGACGATGTGGCGCTCATTTTTGGCAGGTACATTGTTGGTTGCTGCTCTATATAGTCAAAAAATTCACGCTGAAGCCCAGTATCACTGCCCAAGCCTAGATAGTCGTTGCTGGCAATATTGAGTAGAGTATTACCGCCACTGACCACATATCGGCCCTGATGCTCAATACTTGGTAGCTGACGATACTGCTGTTTGTCTTTGAGTTGTAAGAGCGCGGTGTGCAGCCGCGTGTTAATAGAAGCTGGCATATAGAATTGTCCTTTAACTTGTTTTTCTTTAAAAATGACGATAACTGAAAGCTAATGAGTAGGAATTATTGCACAAAAACGTGATGTGTAACAAAAAGTTTCATATATCAGCCTTTGTAACCCACACACTGATAAACGCTTTCAAATCTTAACTCGCATACCATTAAACACTGACAGAGTGTTTGAAATACTTTGTTACTATGTACTCATCGTTAGCAAACAGGACGATAGAGCAAAAAGCTCACATAAATACATAACTTGTTTGTCATATTTAAATTAATGGAGAATACAATGAAAACTCTACAAAAAACCATACTTGCACTAGCCACTGGTTCTTTACTGACTGTAGGTGCAAACGCCGCTGTCACTTATGGTAACGGCTACACTGGTCAGCCATACGTTGGTGCTAAAGTCGGTCAATTTGATCTAGATATCGACAATGCTGATGATCCAACTGCATACGGTGTTTATGCTGGTTATAACTTCGATCCTAACTTTGGTATGGAAGCTGAGTATGTTGGTTCAGATGATGCTGATTTCAGAGGCGGTGATATTGATGCTAAAACATACGGCGCTTATGGTACCTACCGTTACGCGTTCCCAAACACTGGTTTATACGCAAAAGGTAAACTAGGTGTAGCAAAAACTGAAGTGGAAGCATCTAATACCGTTGCAGGTTTATATGATGGTTCAGATGACGATACTAACCTCGCTGGTGGTGTAGGTCTTGGTTACGCAGTAAACCCTGACTTCAGTGTCGAAGCTGAATACGACATGCTAGGTAGCGATGCAGATCTTATGACTGTTGGTGCACAACTAAAATTCTAAGAATTATTTATTCGTCAACTATATTTTGACTGAATAAGTAGAATAATAAACGATCGCTTTGGCGGTCGTTTTTTTTGTGCCAATTTTAATATTCACCATGCTTGTTTTATTGAAACAACGCACCATAAATAATAATAGGTAATTGATTTNTAAGATAATATAAGCTACAAAACTGTGCTACATTGGAAGGTGAGCAGATACAGGAGTAGACAGCGATGATTGAGACTATCTGGATGATTGAACCTTGGCATTGGTTGGTGTTGGGNTTCTNNTTGATGATTGCTGAGATATTCATTCCGACCTTTGCTAGCCTCTGGTTTGGTGCGGCTGCGGTGATCGTTGCTGCCTTAGCATGGTTGCTGCCNATTTCGCTATTATTTCAGGTATTGATCTGGCTTACGCTATCGGTTTTATTCATGTTTGCTTGGGTCAAATACATCAAGCCGTTGTCCATGAGCCGTAAAAAGGCTGCGCAACATAGTAATTTAATTATTGGTGAAACGGGCATGATCGTGGTCAAACCACAAAAAGGTATTTCAGGTACGGTGCGCTTTAATGTGCCCATTTGGGGTGCAGATGAGTGGCCATGCCGCACAGCAGGCGTGAAAGTCGAGGCAGGAGATCGTGTGGTGGTTATAAAGGTGGTCGGCGATGAGCTAATCGTTGCGCCCTCGCAGCGCCTCCAAGCACCTAAAAGTATGCACCCCAATATCACCCCGACGATCAACAGTGAAGTACCTGCAAGTAGCCAAATGCCGACCAAACAATCTAAAGCGAGTAGACTGAGCTTGCACAAACCCGATCTCAAAGAGACAGGNACTAGCAAATAAACGTTATCAGGTACTAAAGATTTTTAAATTAAGAAAAAAAGGACATAAATCACGTCGCTGGCAAATAAAGCAAGGGTCAAGGAGAATGAGATGAACAGTATCTTGAGTAGTTTAAATGGTGTCGGTATCGTGATGCTGGTATTAATAGCATTGGTGATTTTTACCGTTTTTAAAGGCGTTTGTATTGTCCCGCAAGGATACAAATGGGTCGTGCAGCGGCTGGGTAAATATCAGCAAACGCTGGAGCCAGGATTTAGCATTATCATTCCTTTTGTGGATAGAGTCGCTTATAAAGTCACCACCAAAGACATCGTACTTGATATTCCATCGCAAGAAGTCATCACTCGTGATAACGTCGTGATCATCGCCAATGCCGTGGCATATATCAACATCTTGCGTCCAGACAAAGCGGTCTACGGTATTGAAGATTATGAACATGGTATCCGCAATTTGGTACAAACCTCTTTGCGCTCGATCATCGGCGAGATGGATCTAGATAACGCTTTATCGAGTCGTGATGAGATTAAAGCCTTGCTCAAACAGGCGATCTCAGAAGACATCGCAGATTGGGGTATTACCCTTAAAACCGTAGAGATTCAAGACATTAACCCCTCGCAAACCATGCAAGCCTCTATGGAAGAGCAGGCCGCGGCAGAGCGTCTACGCCGGGCTACCGTAACGCGCGCCGATGGTCAAAAGCAAGCGGCTATCTTAGAAGCTGATGGTCGTCTTGAGGCTTCACGCCGTGATGCTGAAGCGCAAGTGGTACTAGCTAAAGGTTCTGAGGAGTCCATTCGCTTGATTACCGCTGCGATGGGCGATGAAGAGATGCCCATTGTTTATCTGCTAGGCGAGCAATACATCAAGTCAATTCGTGACTTGGCAGAATCGGACAACTCAAAAATGGTGGTACTGCCTGCCGACATCTTGAGCACGGTCAAAGGTATGGTNGGCGATAAGTTTAAGGTGTAACAACGCTACGGTTGAGCGCTCATATTGACATAACAAAAGACCTCAAAAACGAGGTCTTTTTTGTGCATAAAGTATTTTTTAAAGTACGTTAAATCACTTTAGAAAAACGATTTTTATGTTTCTTCCCTAAGTATTCATCAAACACCATAGCGACGTTACGGCCCAAAAAGCGACCTTTAGGCATAATACGGATACCTGCCGCATCCATATCGATAAGCTTGTCTTCTTGCATTGCGCCAAGCTGCTTTATCTCATCGATAAAGTAAGTAATCGCATCGATACCGAATTTTTGATTGACGTCTTTAAAATCAATATAGTCATGGCAGAGTAAGTTCATAATCACATACTCACGCAGACGATCTTTGATAGAGGTTTTAATGACTTTCGCTGCGGGCATAACATTAGGATTGCTGCGGGCTGCGTTAATCGTCTCTTGATAAACCGTCAAATCGGTATGATTTTGTAAAATATAGCGGGTGNTAGCATTTGCAATCTGACTGATGGCAGAGACGCCAAAACCTAACAAATCACAGTCNCCCATNATAGTGTAGCCCTGAAAATTACGGTGCAATTTGCCCGCACGCTGGGCTATCGCTAGCTCATCATCAGGCAGGGCAAAATGGTCAATCCCTATGTACTGATAGCCGGCCTCGGTCAGCGTGTTTACGGTACCTGCAAGCATAGACAGCTTATCACTTGGGCTGGGCAGATCTTCGTCTTTGATTTGTCTTTGGGCTTTAAAACGCTCGGGCAAATGCGCGTAGTTAAATACCGATAAGCGATCGGGTGCCATCTCAATAATACGTCGTACGGTATTATGCANCGTCTNGGGCGTTTGATGCGGCANACCATAAATCAGATCAAGGTTTATGGAATGAAACCCAAGCGCTCTTGCTTCAGCCATAATATTAGCGATGAGCTCTGCGGAGTGGACACGATTGACCGCGATTTGTACCGCTTCTTCTAGNTCCTGTACGCCGAGGCTAATACGGTTAAAGCCAAGACTACGTAGCGTCTGCAAGGTGTTATCACCCAGCTCACGCGGATCGATTTCAATAGAATAATCGCCTTCGTCTTCAGGCAAAAACTCAAACTGGGTTTGTAAAAACTCCCACAGCTGTACCATCTCCTCGTCACGCAAGAATGTCGGCGTACCCCCGCCTAAATGCAGCTGCTTGACGACTGGGTTCTTGCCACCTTCAGTGGTCAGCAAGCGCCGCTTGAGTTTAATCTCAGCGATGAGATACTCTAAGTAGTCGCCTGANTCGCTATTTTTCTTAGTGATGATTTTATTACAAGCGCAGTAATAGCAAAGGTGACGACAAAAGGGAATATGAAAATATAGCGATAAGGGCGCGCGTGCTTCACGGCTTTGAAGGATTTTAGTCTCTAAACCATCAGCTATCTCTGTAAATTCTAAAGCAGTCGGATAGGAAGTGTAGCGTGGCCCTGAGCGATTATATTTATGAATAAGTGCCTGATCAAAAGTAGGCAGCTGCTTATTGCTGCTATCGCCGCGTAAACTTGCATAAGGGTTTTGGATTTCAACGACAGGACGTGCGGTAGTCGGTTGCTCACCTGCATGATTATAAGGCTGCTGAGTGTTCTGTTCTGAATAGTCTGTCATGCGGTATTCCTCGTTTTGACCCATAGTGGCTATAGCATCGCTTTTTTGTGCTGCCAGATGATAACGTTTGCAGTAACAGCTTGGCTATTATAGCAACTGTCTTAAAATATGGTCATTATTATACCAAATCCCTACTTTTAGTATGGTATATCGTGATGGTTTTTAGCATCAATATTGACGGCTTTGGTTTGAGATGATTGTTTTAATGTCCTACCTATATTTTTTATAAAACACGACATTTGCACGCTGATAAATAATACTTTATCATCGATTAATCTCTAATATTAGGAAACGCTCATGTCGTTTGCGCAAGTTTATACCCGTTCGGTCGTCGGTCTACATGCGCCAAAAGTGATTATAGAAGTACATTTATCCCAAGGTCTGCCAGCGCTTACTATCGTCGGCTTACCAGAAGCGGCCGTACGCGAGAGTAAAGATCGAGTACGCTCCGCTATTCTNAATTCTGGCTTTCAGTTTCCTAATCGGCGACTAACGATAAATCTAGCACCTGCTGATTTGCCAAAGGACGGCGCCCGTCTTGATTTGCCAATTGCTATTGGTATCTTAGCCGCAAGTGGTCAGCTCGATCCGGAGGTGTTAGCAGGGTTTGAGTTTATCGGTGAGCTGGCGCTCAATGGCGATCTGCGGCAGGTAACGGGAAGTTTGGCAGTAGCGCGAGCNATAAGAGCAGAGGCCTTGGCGGCAAAGACTGCAAAAGCAGCACCAGCGCAAACAAAAAATTCAGCAGACAAAATCGCCGCAAACCCGTCTATACAATTAGTCGTGCCTATCGATAATGGTATGGAAGCCAGCCGCGTTGAAGGTGTAGAGGTACTAGGCGCGACAAGCCTACAGTCGGTATGTCAGCACTTACAGTCGTTAGCAGACCCAAACGCAAGCACTGAGCGCTTAGAAGTCGTCACTCCTAGTACAACGCAAGAGCGAGTAGGTTATAAAGTGGACTTGGCTGATGTTAAAGGTCAACACCATGCACGGCGCGCGTTAGAGATTGCAGCGGCTGGCGGGCATTCACTACTATTCACAGGACCGCCGGGTTCGGGCAAGACGTTAATGGCGTCAAGATTGCCAACGATTTTGCCAGACTTAAGCGCTGAGGACGCGCTAGAAGTGGCGAGTACTTACTCCGTCGCCGATAGCGATTATGATTATGGTACGAGGCCTTTCAGGCAAGTTCATCACACGATATCAGCAGTGGCACTCGTTGGCGGCGGCTCACGCCCAAAACCTGGCGAGATAACTTTGGCCAATAAAGGCGTGCTGTTCCTTGATGAGTTGCCTGAGTTTGAGCGCAGCGTGCTTGAAGTATTGCGTCAGCCATTGGAGGCTAAGCAAATCACCATTAGCCGCGCTAACTCACAGATGACTTTTCCGGCTAACTTTCAGCTCGTTGCGGCGATGAATCCTTGTCCTTGCGGTTATGATGGCGACGTCTCTAACCGCTGTCGCTGTCGTCCTGAACAGATTAAGCGCTATCAAGATAAGCTTTCAGGACCGCTATTAGACCGCATTGATTTGCATATCACGGTGCCGGCGCTCCCTATAGCCGACTTGCAAAATAGTAGTCGAGGAGAGAGCTCAGAAACCGTTAGAGCGCGCGTCACGGCTGCCAATGAACGACAAATCCGCAGACAGAATAAAGCGAATAATGAGCTAAGTCCTAGTGAGCTTGATGAATACGTGGAGCTCGGCGCAAGCGAGCAGCAGCTATTACAAATGGCGCAGCAGCGCTTGAACCTATCAGCGCGTGGTTACCACCGGGTACTGCGAGTGGCGCGTACCATTGCTGATCTGGCAGACAGTACTGATATTACTAGTGCTCACGTCTCTGAGGCGCTCAGCTATCGCAGTAAGTAAATTATTATAAAAACCTAGTTGGCGTAGGCTGCGGCTTTAGCCCAGCTCAAAGTTCTGCAAAAGTACAGGGCTTGGCTAAAAGCGCCAGCCTACAAAGTCTAAATAAATTCAAAATTTAGCTAATCAGTATTTATCAATGGCTATACAGCCTCTAGTATTTAAAACAAGCCCATAATATGACCCGTATCATCGACATCGATACGCTCAGCTGAGGGGTGTTTAGGCAAGCCAGGCATTTTCATAATAGTGCCACACATCACTACGATAAACCCCGCGCCACTTGAGACGCTGATGTCGCGCACATGAAGGGTAAAATCAGTTGGTCGTCCTAGCAGCTTGGCATTATCGCTCAGCGAGTACTGAGTCTTAGCAATACAAACTGGCATCTTATCTAAATTCAGCTGCTCCAACTGGCGTATCTTTGATTGAGCAAGCGAGCTGATATCGATATCAGCCGCGCCATAAATACGCTGCGCCACCGTGCGGATTTTATCGGCAATACTATTATCACTATCATACGAAAACTGAAACTGGCTTGACGGGTTTTCTTCGTTCTCAAATAACTGTAGTAGCGTATTTGCCAACTCCTCACCGCCCGCGCCGCCTTTTTCCCAGACTTGCGTTAAGGCAACCTCGACGCCTCTCGCTTGGCAAGCCTGCCGAACCAGCTCAACCTCTGCGTCAGTGTCGCTGACGAAGTGATTGATAGCGACGACGACGGGTAGGCCGTACACCTCACGCATATTTTCAATGTGTTTAAATAAATTAGGCAAGCCTTGCTCAAGCGCCGATAGGTTCTCTTGGGTCAGCTCGTTTTTAAGGGCGCCGCCGTTATATTTTAAGGCGCGAATGGTGGCGACGATAATCGCAGCATCGGGCGCAAGTCCTGATAGGCGACACTTTATATCACAGAACTTTTGCGCGCCAAGATCAGCACCAAAGCCCGCTTCAGTAAGCGTATAATCGGCTAAATGCTGTGCCACACGGGTCGCGATAACTGAGTTACAACCATGAGCGATATTAGCAAACGGACCGCCATGTACCAAGGCTGGCGTGCCTTCTATCGTCTGTACCAAATTAGGTTTGATCGCTTCTTTTAACAGCGCTGCCATAGCGCCTTGTGCCTTAAGATCACGAGCATAGATAGGCTGCTTATCTGTATCTAAAGCGACTAAGATATTCCCTAAACGCTGCTTGAGATCACTTAAATCGGTAGCCAAACAAAATATAGCCATCACCTCTGAAGCTACAGTAATATCAAAGCCGTCTTCTCGGGCAACGCCGTCAGTGCGCTTGCCTAAGCCGCCGACGATATTACGCAGTTGTCGATCATTCATATCTACCGCGCGCCGCCAAAATACTTGCTTGGGATCGATGCTGAGCGCATTACCTTGATAAATATGATTATCAATCAGTGCCGCTAATAAGTTGTTAGCCGCGCCAAGCGCATGGAAATCGCCCGTAAAGTGCAGATTGATATCTTCCATCGGTAGCACCTGCGCGTAACCGCCACCCGCTGCGCCGCCTTTCATCCCAAATACTGGGCCTAAGGAAGGTTCACGTAAAGCCACGGTGGTCAACTTACCATCGCCTTTTTTTCTATGCAGACGATTTAGCGCGTCGGCTAAGCCTATAGTGACTGTGGTTTTACCTTCGCCTGCGGGCGTCGGATTGATCGCTGTGACTAATATTAATTTGCTGTTTTTGGCTTTAGCGGGCCTGCTCAGCACCTCGCTGACATTTATTTTCGCTTTATGATGGCCATAAGGCTCAATATCATCTATCGATAGATTTAACGTTTTGACGATATCTTTTATAGGGTACAAAGTTGCATTTTGGGCGATAGCAATATCACTAGGAACGTCCATATTAAGGCTCTTTTTTATCTAAAAGGTAGCGAGTCAAAGTGGCAAAGTTATCAAAGGCCTGCGTCGGCTGAAAGTCGCGAATATCTTGACCGTAGTTATACCCATAAGAGAGCGCGAGGGTATCCATGCCAGCATTTTGCCCGGCTAATATGTCGTTCTTTGAGTCGCCTATCATCACCGCCTTATCTGGCATGACTCCTAACTTATCACAAACGTGCAATAGCGGCGCAGGATCCGGCTTTTTGGTTGGTAAGCTATCACCGCCGAGCACTACTACAAACCAATCCTGCCAGCCAAACGAGCGCAAGATTTTGGGTACAAAACGAATGGGCTTATTGGTCACTAAGGCTAAGGTAAATCCGGCGTCATGCAGTTGTTTTAGACCTTTATCAACATCAGGGTAAGCGACCGTTTTGCTCGCTTTAAGATTGCTATAAGCGTCAAGAAACAGCTGCTCAGCATGATCGGCCTCTAACTGGGTCAGCTCGTTTTCGCCGACTTCTGTCTTGCCAATCAAAGCGCGCTCTACTAGTAGCCGTGAGCCATTACCGACCCAACCTTTTATAGTTTCAAGTGAGTAGGTGGGCAAGCCTAGCTGTTCAAGCATAATATTAATCGCTGCTGCCAAATCAGGAACGCTATCGATCAAAGTACCATCAAAATCAAAAATCAAAAGTTGCTTATTTTGCATAAGTTTTTACTCATCATTACGGCGTGTTATTTATTCAAAGAAGCCAAAAAACAGCTGTCAGCTGCACCACTCTAACACAGCAAAAGTTTCAAATTATTCAGTTATAATGATATAAGTTACTCAACGTCNTTATAACGCTCGCGGTGCTGTTTTTTCATTCTTAAGTAGTCCTCATTTTTGCGGCACTCGTCCCACTTAGCTTTAAATATCCGCGCCGATTCTGCCTTAACGGGGTCTTCCTCTTGACGAGGTAATTCCTCGCGACCATGCGCGCCGCTTTGACCTTTTTTATCATCGGGCACAGGACCTTTGTACTTTTTACCGCCTTTATGGTTGGCATAGCGGCGAGCACGAGTGTAACCCATTTGGATGAACTTACGTGCCATATCCGCGCCAACGAAGTCATCATCTGCTAAATAATCTAAGAACATCTGATAAATGGTTTCACTGCTCTCATGCGCAATATCAGGAGTAGCAAAGCGCCAATGCGGCAGTATCTCAGATTTATAAGGCTCAACNAGCAACACGCCTTGCTCGCCGCGGCCGACACGGTATAGCTCAGGATGCTTACGTAGATCTAGATTCTTATAATCCAAATCGTAATCAAACTCTCTCATCTAAACGCTCCTATCATAGCTGCCTTTTTATCAATAGTACCCTTTGTCAGTAGTGCTACTCAGTATACTGAGCAAGTCACGAGGAAAAGTAGCATAAAAATGTTATGAATGGGTGCGTTTCTTACAGGCATAAAAAAACCTCAAACGCGAACGTCTGAGGTTTTAGGTGCTTATTTAAAAGCTAAATGAGATCAACGAAATGGTGGCTCGAGGCAGGATCGAACTGCCGACACACGGATTTTCAATCCGTTGCTCTACCGACTGAGCTATCGAGCCGTCTTCGCTGAGGACGCTATTAAACTAAATATAAGCGGTGCTGTCAAGACATTTTTATCTTTTGTGGCTAAATAATCAGATTCGATGCAAATCTTAGTCTTTAACTCTGATTAATTCGTAGTCGCTCATGATCTGATGGATATCGTTATCGACAGGGACAAACTGACGCACGCCTTTTTTGACCTCCGCATCATAGACCATCTTGATGAACTTCGCATCGATTGCGCGGCCTTTGTTTTGCTCATGCACAGTTAAGTATTGCAAGCGCTTAGCATTGGTCTGCCCATCATCAAAGCAGCCAACTGCGGCAATGGGCTTGTCATTGAACATGCCGACATATAGGTATTGGCCACGCTTAAAGCCATTTTCGATGATATTTAATACCTCCTCGCCGCTAGGCTGCGTATCGTCAGCGTCATACATGGCCTCTAAGCGCTCGGCAAGCTCATTGTCGCGAGCAGGTTTTTTGATTAAAGGCGCATTTAAATCGTTAATCGCAATGGCTTCTAAAGGCATGATATATCCTATTGTCTTATGAGTGCTAACCGTATTAAGTAAAAAAACCGACTAAACAAGCGTCATTAATAAAACTTAAGGCAGTATTTTAACAGATTGAGACAAATAGCGCCTTGCTTTACCGTCCTGCCATAGCCGTCATGACGCCATTTTGCTATGATAAGCTTATATCTACATTTCCTTAATGTCTATTTACTCCCCACCCTTTATTTATAGAGAGTAGCTATGTCTGCCGATATTAATCAAGCGCAAAATNCAAACCTGTATGGTCGCCCAGCGCGCACCGCCACTGTTGAACGTAACACTGCTGAGACGCAAATCACTTGTACCGTTAACCTTGATGGTACCGGTCAAGGAGTGGTCGATACTGGCGTGCCATTTTTGGATCATATGATTGATCAGATCAAGCGTCATGGTTTATTTGACTTAGATATCAAATGCGTCGGCGATACTTATATCGATGATCACCATAGTGTCGAGGATACCGGTATTACTTTGGGCCAAGCATTTAACAAAGCTTTGGGCGATAAAAAAGGCATCCGTCGTTACGGGCACTTTTATGCGCCATTAGATGAGTCGTTGACACGCGCGGTCGTCGATCTATCAGGTCGTCCAGGGCTGCATATGGATATTCCATTTACGCGCTCGCACGTTGGCCGTTTCGATGTTGATCTATTCAGTGAGTTCTTTTATGGCTTCGTCAATCACTCGTGGATGACCGTGCATTTGGACAATCTCAAAGGCAAAAACAGCCATCATCAGATCGAATCAACCTTTAAAGCCTTTGCTCGTGCGCTGCGTATGGCCTGCGAATATGATGAGCGTGCGCTAAATACCTTGCCATCGACCAAAGAGGCATTCTAATGACCAAAATTGCACTATTAGATTATGGCATGGGTAACTTGCACTCGGTCAGCAAGGCACTCACCAATGTCGGCGCGGAGGTATCCATCACTAACGACCCCAAAGTCGTGGCTGCCGCTGATAAAATCGTCTTCCCTGGCGTTGGTGCTATGCGTGATTGTATGATCGGCATGCGTGAGGCTGGCATCGATGACGTGGTACGCGATGCAGTGTTTAACAAGCCCGTGATGGCTATCTGTGTGGGGATGCAAGCGTTATTTGAGCAATCGGCTGAAAATGGTGGTACAGATTGCCTTGGCATCTTAAACGGTACGGTAGAAGCGTTTGACCCTATGTGGAAAGACAAACAAGGCGCAACGATAAAAGTACCACATATGGGATGGAATACGATTAATGGTATGGATTTTGACCATCCGCTTTGGCACGGTAT